>Ga0100392_1002908_pt1 | contig 15791 bp, 7 predicted proteins | sample CryGeymeta201516_FD_81548 | JGI IMG/M metagenome (GOLD analysis project Ga0100392, IMG submission 81548) | Groundwater microbial communities from Crystal Geyser aquifers in Utah, USA - Crystal Geyser metaG 2015-16 | ecosystem: Environmental > Aquatic > Deep subsurface > Groundwater | place: USA... | reverse complement strand
CTTCTGAAGAAGCAGTCGTGCTGTTCTCATAAACGTAAGGTGATGGGTTCAAGTCCACTATGGTACACCTTTTTACAAAAATTTGTAAAAAGGTGTACTTTTGGTGTACCAAGTACACCAAAGAAGTACACCAAAATGGTACACCCAGTGGTACACCTTTTTACATATACCCCATTTAAATCAGTGAGCTGCTGTTGTGTTGAATGACTCCCTGAAGAAGCGATCTGTACGTCTATTGCCTACAAGAACGACTTCAGCAACCCACAAATGTGATGAGATGCAGGATGCAGGATGCTACGCACATCTTATTTTGAGTCGTGCTGCTTCACAGAGAATAGTTACATCATGCACTAGTAGAGTAGTAGACCCTAGTAGACGACTTACTTTTGCTACTACATGATTGAAATCATTACTAACAGGTACTAGTAGTAGTAGACTAGCTCCCTCGGTCTACTAGACTACTACTACGTACTCTAGTAGTACACTAACTATTACGTAGTACATGACTGAAGAAGGTAACTGAATCTTTGCCGAAGTCCCGAATGTCACCTACTCCGTAGCTACTACAGCAACTAGCTACGTAGTAGTATTAGTAGTAGAATCTACCTGTAGTACCAGTAGACTGCTGGACTACTAGTAGTGTCACCTGTCAAAACGAATACCGGTAGGTGGTGCGTACATTCAGGATACAAGATAAGATAGATGTTGGGATCTGAGAATTTTTGCCGCTGTCGATAGACAACAGCAAAATTGGATACGATTTAATTTGTCTCAACACCAATGTACGCAGTGCCAAGTTCAATACTAGCTAGCTACTAGTATTGGTTATCCTGTGTTGTGCATGTAATCTGGCAGCTAGCAAGATTGTTGTGATTTCCAGCTGCCTGCCTACCAGCTAGCTAGAGTAGAGTAGTACTGATAAAAACGATAGAAGCAAGCGAGTCTTGTAGAGAATTGAGAATCTTTTGCGCGAATTATCCATCAAAGTAGACCTAATGCAGCTATCTCTATATTACAGTATTTATCATCAACTTTAGGATTAATTATCTTGAGAAGGACTACTAAGGCAGTTGTCAAAAGCCTTTAGATGGTGCAGTAGAGATACCACGACAGAGATGATCTTAAGTCAGATGGAAACCGTTCAACAGGAATTCCGAACAACTTCTACAGAATCCGGTAATAGAACAACCACAACCACAACAACTATTATCGCCATGGAGAAACCAACGTGCCCCATTTGTTACGAAGAATTTGCCGACACATCATCTTATAGTTGTACTATCGATGTTGCACAAGAAGGGACGTCGATATTACCAAATAAAATCAAGCACAAGCACCAGCGTCTGCAAATCCCAGGATGTCATCATGAATTTTGTTACGAGTGCTTGGTGACGCACTGCAAGATATCTATTGCTAGTCGCAACATTCCAGTTCCTTGTCCGCAAGCCGCGGGTGCGGTTAATGAACAGCAAGAAAACGATGAAATGTCACCAACAACAACACACTGTTTATCCCCCGAATTGTTGGAGCGGTTGTTGACAACTACCAAGGTAACCAAATCTAGAAAAAGTAAAAGTGAAAATCCAGTAGTGAACAATCCCTGGGAGTCACCCCTTCACGTCTTTCCAATGACAGTTTCCTCTGCGAACCAAAGCGAGCCGGAAAATGGTGACCTGAAGGACTGGCAACAAAGTACCAGGGATCTTGAGGAGCAACAGGAATTGCAAGGAATTGTGCCGCTAAGTAACACCTACTCCACAGAAATATCAACGGGATGTTCTTCTGATTCGAGTTCTGTGACATCCACGTCGTCTTCTCCAGCGTATTGGCAAAAGTTTGTTCGATTCACACGTCTTCAACAAGATCCATCGCTCTTGACTTGTCCGCGGTGCGAAGAATTGGTACCACCACCGCCGCCACCGCCGCTTTTTCCCAAGGAGCGCACAGGTCACAACGATGAAGAAAATCCTATAGATGAGGATGCCGCTCAGGTTGACCCCTACGTGAAATGTCCATCATGTCATCACTTGTTTTGTTCCATTCATGGGGATATTCATGCGGGACAAGACTGTGCCGAATTTCTTCAATCGCACCGAGCACGCGACATGGAACAATCAGAACATACCATAAACAGCATTTCCAAAAAATGCAGCCATGGATGTGGTGCGCGTATTACAAGGTCGACAGGTTGCGATCATATAGTCTGCACCAACTGCAATCGAGACATGTGCTACAAATGTGGAACTCACGAGTTTCTGAGCGGAAAGGTGATACGGTCGTGCTCCAACTGCAAACAAGGCTTTGTGGACCATCGCTTTTATTCGCAATATAGATGTCGGTTGTTTCTTATCCTCCCAATTCATTTGATCTTGAGTATAGTTTACATGGTGATGGCAGCTGTGGCGTGCGTTTTGACAGGAGGATTTTGCTGCTGTTTTTACTGCGGAACTCGAGAATGGGACTTTGAGGGCGAGAAAGACCATGCTTCATCTTCTGGAAAGATAAATCTAAAGAAAGGATTCATGAATGTGATGTATGTCATTGGTATGCCACTGGTTGAGTTATTCCTTGACTTGGGAATTGTTACCCGTCATGAAATTGAAAATGAAGACAATGACAAGAACGAGCAGAAGTCGTGACGTTTATACTGACGGTAATAGATAGTCAGGCTCAAAACACTTCGAAATATGGAAATATGTTCTACATAATGGATATGCGTACAAATAATAATGAGGTGTTACGACAAATGTTACAATTGTATTTGAATACGAATGGAGCGGTGAAAAGAGGTTTACTTTTTTTCGTCAAAGTATCTTTCGAGTGCACCCCAGATGGAGGAGGGACCTTGCGGCCGATCCGTTTTGTTTTTATCGTATGTCCTATTCATGGTGCCCGCAATTTCCTCGGCACTCTTGACGCTAAAAAGCAAATCCCTCTCGCTTATACCTAACTTGCGGGCGTGCTTCTTCAGCTTTTTTATTGCGGCTCCCATTTCGACTGAATCGCCTTGATCCATCTCGGCCAAGTGAGCCAATAATTCAACTAGCTGCTCGTCTATGCTTTGGTCGAAGCTGGCATCCTTGTTCCCTGGTGTCATACCGTAAGCTTGCTCCAGTGTGTCTCGAGCGTCAACCACTTCAGAAAACGTCTGCCCCAAGTCGTAATACTTCAGAAGCTCTTCCTCTGTGGCTGTTGCAGGGTCAAATTCTGCGTTATTCTTTACTTTATTTGCGTTGGCTCCTGTTACCTTTCGAAAGCTGTCGCGCTCCTCCTTGGATCCAAGTTTGGAGAAATCGAAGATGTCGCGACAAGAAGAGGTGTCTTCTCCACTTAAGGTTTCTTTCTGGACAGCAGCGTGGTGCGTACTCGTCGCCTTCTTATTGTCGGTGTCAAGAGAGGATTTTCCATTGGGCTGAACAGGCAATCGATCAGGTATTTCAGTCTTGGGAAATTGTGGAGGCTTATTAGAGATACTTTTTGATGGCAGCTGAACCTCAGCCGGATTGACCTTCTTGTCATCGGCGCTCTTCTTGCCGAGGCCCAATTTTGATGCCCAGCTCTTCGTGTACTTGTTCTTTTTTTCTGAAGTCCTTTTAGCTGTTCTCTGCTCTTTTTGTTTTGCCTTCTTCAGTAGAGGCAAAAATAATGACTTTCTTCGACTTGTTTCTGCTTTTTCTGATGCTACAGGGTCAGCAACATGAATCTCGGATGTGCCATTAAAGGACCGACAAAGCCGTCCATCCAGGGACCCTGGAAGCATTGACTCAAATCCCTCGGCATGGACATTCCAGTTCAATTGATCTGGCGTAGAAGAAGTAGCTTGACTAGCGTGAGGAGGCTTACCCACCGGAACAGGTGTCGTAGTATCAACTAAGGTGTCTTTGGCCGCATTTTTTGCTCCATTCTTCGAACTGCTTGATTTAGTTGTGTTTGATCTTGCCGATTTTTGACTGTGCTTGCTCTTCGAAGATTTAATACTACACCCGGTTATGTTGGCTTGATCATCATCTATCTTTCTTGCTTGGATGCAAGGTTCGATGTTGTCATCGGTGACACCAGCTTTGCAGGGTGCAATTGTAATGCTTTCAGCACAAGCAGTAGCACTTTTGACGAATGACTGTGAGCTTTCAGCGTTGTAACAGCTGTATGCTGCTGCCAGTGGAATCATTGCTGCCATTGCAGCTGCTTCTAAAAAGCTGGCCTGCTGTTTACTTTGAGCTTGGTCAGAAGTAGACTCTACTTTCGGTTCAGGTTTGCTGCTGTCTTGCTTGTTGTCTGTGTCCTTCGAAAACACCGTGTCTGTGTCTTCGGATTTGAGAAGTTCTGGTATGAGTTCAGCCTCCTTTGTGATGGTTGTGCGATTTGAGCTTTGCTTTTTCTTGCTTTGTAATTTACTCCTTACGCATGGCTTAGGAGGTTGAGGTTTAACTTCATTTTCCTGAGGTGCCATTTTGGAGCAATGTTCTTCCTTTGCGTTTTCAATTAGTGAACTTTCGCATCTATTCTCTTCGGGGTCTTTCTTGTTGTCGCCAGTGCGAGCTTTCTCCTTGATATCGTTGACAGCAGCATTTTGCTCTACTGTTTCACTTTCAACCTTTTTCTTGCCTCGGAGAGACAAGAATTTACGGGCCAGAAACGAAGTAGCTACATCCTTAGTAGTCAGAGCATTCTTCGTCTTATTAGATTTGTCATTTTTTTTCTTGGCAATCTTGGTGGTTGTTGTCGTCGTCGTAGCTTTGCCGGTCCTTTTCTTACTTTTCTTGTTTTTAGGAGCTATTTTCTCTACGGTCTTGCTCTTCTCTTCCAGAGGAGCTTTCTTTTCAATTTCGCTCTTCTCTTCTTTCGGGGCCACTTTCATGTTGGCAACTGACACTCCAGAGAATGATTCTTTGGGCGATTTTTCATCCCTGTCATAGCGAGAAGAAGTCTGTGTTTCTTTTGAAGGAATCTTGTCGTTCTCTTTTAGACTTTCTTCGGCATTATTCTTAGATGACTTTTCCTTAGATGCCTTTTTGTTATCATGGTCAGCCCACGAGTCTAAACTGCGCGTTGCCATAATATTGGAATTCTCACTGGAGGATGAAGTGTGCATCATTTTCCTGCGATGGTTAGAAGCAGCAGGAGCTTGTCGTCGCTTGTCATCATGAGGCTGGTGGTCCAAGGCTTCGTCGTCTTCGTCAATGGGTCGCATGTTGCGGCCAGCACGCTTTCTAACTTTCCGGTCAGTCTTCTTTTTGGCTCGGCGTTCACGATGAGTAGGCTCTGTGTACTCCGTCTCTTCATCTCCAGAGTAAGATGATACCGACGAGATTGTGCTACTGGCATCGATAGTCTTGCCAAAGCTAGACTCTTCGGCATCAGTGTATTCCGTGCCACACGTATATTGAGTATCGTAGTCGCCAACGCTTCGTCCTTTCTTTCTGAATTTGGACGTGGTGACTACCGAGGCAGCCTTTTTCGCCTTGTTCTTATCTGGCTTAATGTAGCGTGAGCTTAAAACCTCAGAACTTGCAGAAGACGCGTCGCCATAGGAATCGTCATCTGAAATCTCGGTGATGGACTCAGTAAATGTATCGTTGTCGCGATGACGACGATGATGGCCACGCCTATAGTCTGTTTCTTCGTCCTCTTCTTCCGAGGATGAGCCAACCCCGTAACGACCAATCGGCCTGCTCTTCTTTTGTTTCTTTTTGTTCTTTGGGCGGCGTTTCTTGACCACCGGGACCACGGGACGTTCTGCTTGCGGCGATTGCGACGGCTGCTCTTCAATTTCGTATCGCTTATTTGTGTTCCTCTCCGTATCCGATAAGCTAAAGAAAGAATCACAGTTGTTCAAATTGTAACCCATTTGTTCCAAACTCTTTCCGAGAGCATCAGCAGCTGCTTGAGCTCTTAATTCACCCAGAACTTGATCACGAGTGACTAGTTCACGCTTGCGCTCTCCCTCTCGTGGTTCGTAGAATTCTTCTTCATCCTGTCGCTCGTCGTATGCATTATCCCCACGATAGTCATCATCATATTCACCTCGCTCGTCGACAGCATCCGTATCTTCTTCATAAGACTGTTCAGAAGAAATGTACAAATCTTCCTCATCCGAATAGTCGTAGCCTCCGGAATAATTGCGACTGCTCTTGCTCTTGCCTCCTCGAGTTCGATCGTAGGCAGATGATCGTCTTTCGACTTTGCCACGCGAACGGATGCCAAATACCATGGCAGTTTTTGGTATCAACTGTATCAAGTGTATCAACTGGAGTTATATTGAATAAGCTGGCTTGTCTTAACTGACCTGTGATCGCCAGTCGGTGCAGAGAACAGAGTGTGTTGTGATACGTTTTTCTTGTCCTGGGATGAGCCTTAGGACAGTGTGGATTAACAAGTCAGCTGGCACCTATGACAATCCTAGCCTTGGTTGTTCCACTTGTTAGTTCTTTTGCGATAGTTTATTTCACTCGTCGCTCATTGATGAGAAATATTGTTATCTCTTGCGGTCTCCTAGCAGAAGAAATATTTTCGGATTTTTTAGCGAATAACCCAAAATGTGACGAGCAAACAGTCGAAACCTACTGTAAACACTTTTTCTATTTAACAGAAAGAGCCTGGTGATATCTCATTCTTCCTAAAATAATGGTGAGCTCATCTCCCTCCGATACTCAAGATGTTGTGTTTCGTGTTCATCTCGCTCCATAATATTTTGAAGACGACTACTATCTAGTAGCAGCAAGATCTTCCTGTATAGAATTGTTTAGCAAGAAACAGTCAAAGCAACGATAATGAGAACAAATAATAATAATAATAACCCAAAGAATCGCAGAGGATTTGCATCTTACACCTACTTTACTCGTCGTGCAACATCCTTCGAGCAGCAAGAGAAACAAGATCGCCCACTGGCTGTGGACGACTCGCTTCGACAGCATAAAGTCATCTGGATGAAGAAATCACTCACAAATCGTTCGACTAAGGATGGACTTATATCTGTTAACTATTGCAACAGTACCATTGAAAATATTACAACCTTGCAAACCTCAAACAAGAAGAATTGCCACATGGATACATCCAGCAAAATTCAAGTTGAGACTCGCTCAACAGATGATACGGTACCCACCGCCTCTTTCTCAAAGGAAGAGGCTTTGGAGGAAATAGAATCTCTGGCATATATCCTTGACGACAACAACGAAAACGACGAGGACAATGATGACGGTGCTGACGATGTTTCTTCTCTTTTTCAGAATCTTAGTCTTGATTCTCTCGACGTGGATGGTCAATTCGATAAGAATGCAAATACCATTATTCCCACCGAGACAATGGGCGGTGATGATGATCTTTCGTCTACTTTTCTGGCCCTAGAGGCTGATTCCGATAATATTAGTGAGCGAAAATCCAAAGAAGATCAGCTTCTCATCGATTCTCTGTCGGATCAACCGAGTCTTCTCGGTGACACAAAAAACATCAGCGAGGGACTGCACTTGAGAATTCGAAGCAGCATAGAGCCCGCACTATCGACACTGAAGCAGGAAACCAAGGCATACACTACCAACCGGTCACGGTCCCTGGGTAGCATTGATTTGTCAAAATTGGCAGTGAGACTGAATCGACAAACATTGCAGCAATCTACTGCCGAGGAGATTCTGACAAAATTGTTGATTGATGAGTATCGATTTTATAGTACTGATTTTGCTGGTATTCGTGCTTCTTCTCACTGCAGCAGTAGAGAGCATGATCATGAAACGATCCGAAATCCTTTGAAGACAGCTTTATCTGCGATTTACGAAGAAGACGCATCATGTGCGTGCAGCAACGATGCAAATTCAAACATCCCTGCGTGTCGTCTATCGCTGATATCAAACTTATTTATTAGGCAAGAAAACATTATCAAGGATAAATTCAGTCGGATCATTCCATCGGTACCGAAAGTCAAACTATCCAAAATTCATTTGAAAGCGCTCCAACAAAAAATTCGGAAAACGAAATTTAAAGGGACTTTTCAAGTGGATGCAGAAAAAATGGTTCAACACAAACTTCAAACCAGCCACCAATCCACAAGTTTACCAATTTCACAGAAGGTTTTCGTCGATGAGGGAGACAACCATGAGTTCGAGGTTTCCGTCCACAGATTGACGAATGCAGCCATCGAGACAGTAGAAAGTGCAGTAGAGACTCTTTCAAGCAGCCGAGCTCCAACAGATTCGGTAGAAGTTACAGTCTTGGAAGGTAACCTTCTTTGTTTGACAGCCACAGGAATGAAAGAACAACACAGTCTGCACCTTCAGCAAGGCGAACCGATTTCATCCAAGGTTCTAAAACCTTCCCTGCTCAGACGCCTGCCACTGAAAATGTTCTCGTAATCATTCATCCGTCTCACTCGCTTATTTTAGCAGATCCTTTTATATTTTTGACCAGCTTTCAACAATTAGTATGGTGCTTAGCTTGTCGCAGTAGCGTAGAGCGACCTGGCGACTTGTTCAAGAATGACAGTGAGTCGTGCTTATCTGTTTGCAGGATTTCAAATAATTGAAACAACAGTAGTTAATTGATTCACGCCGGTATGTTTTAGCGACGGAACCTTCAGTTCTATCTAATCCAATTTTTGCCAAAAGATTCTCTAGTTGTTCTGATCAAATCCAGTAGAACGGATACTATCGAGTAGTAATGGACCGTTGGATATGGTAATATGCTACCGAAGATCCTATGTAGCCAAACAGGAAAAATCTGGATGACGGTCGGTGCTCGAACCCAGTGGGAGGACAACCAATGGAAAGCAGCGCTAGTTCGTAATCTGTGAGAGGGTGCGTGTCCAAACGGATGAATCTCTTGGCGTTGCAATAAAAGGTGCACCCCTTTGGCTTAAAAATCTGCATCAGCTTTACTGTACAACTTATTCGGCCCACCAAGTCTTCATTTTTTATATTCGGCACAGGTATTTCTCAAGTAAACTTCCAGTTCCATATCCACTTATTTCGACAACGAAAGACAGACAATTCGAGTACCATGCCACTCTCAGTTCCATTACCCGAGTTTCGGGAAAGCTCGATTTCTCGTGTTAACAATGTCAAGGATACGCAATCTGTTCATTCCATGCCAACAGCAATCGAAACGAAAACGGATCTACATGAAATGCGTGACGATGCCCTTGCTGCCAAGATTTCTTTCGACCATACGTTGATTTCTGAAATGACAGAAACAAGAGATGAAGACGAGACAGAGGATCTCGACTTCACCTTGTCGGATAATGCTGAAGACGCATCTCCCGAGGCGGAAGCTTTGGTCGTCTCTTCGGCTGCACAAGAAAAAGTAGTAAGTATTGTTGAAAAAACATCTACTGCCAGTGTTCAACGTGAGACCACTGAAAAGGTTACTCCTGTGGTTCAAAAAGAGACCATTGACATGGGAAAACCTCCTCTTGCCCCAACAACGGGCTTTCGACGAACATTGTCCAGCAACAGTGGATTCCGAAAAGCCTTTAAGGTTCCGTCCTTTCTCAATCGGACACGAAGCAACCCCACCAAGTGTGAGGAAATTGAGGACTCTCTACCCATCGCTAAGGCTGGTCTTTCTGAGAAAGCATCAGTGGATATCAGCGAGGATACCCTTGACATTGTTGGGATTGCCAGCGTTGCTAGTCATCATTCCAGCATCACATCTAAAGTTGATGAGATCGCAAGTGTCGAAACCAGTATCGCAACGAGCGTGGATGCCGTTAGTGTAGCTACAAGCAAGGATGACAGCGTTGTTGCTAGTGTTGCTCTTAGTGTCAGTAGCGCCACCTCTAATAAGAAAGGAAGCGTTGTAGCAAGTGTGAAGAATGCTAACAGTGCCGCTAGCAGTGTTAAAAGTTCTCCGTCCAGTGTGAAGGATGCCATTGTTGCGAGCAGTGTCAAAGGTGGAAGTGTCGCTGGTAGTACTATGAGTACCATTTCTTGCAAGAAGAGCGAAAGTGTCGCTGGCAGTATCAAGAGCAGTGTATCCAGTAAGAAGGGTGGGAGTGTAGCAGATAGTATCAAGAGTCTAGCCAGCAGCATCAAGAAGAAGGTATCTAGCAGCAAAAAAGAAGGAAATGGTGCTGAAAGTGCCAGCAGTGTTGCCGGCAGTGGCAGCAGTGGAACAGCCGTCTTAAGTGTCAGCGAAAAATCTTGCCCAACCAACGTCGATGAAGAGTTATGCGCGACAGCAAGTTCCGAAGAGGAAGAAACAACCTCGGATACGCCCCAGGATCAATCCATGGATAGTATTTTGGGTGGTCAAGGCGTAACTACTCAAGAAACTGAAGGAGAAGACGAAGATGATGAAGAAGAAGACAAATCTGAGGAGGAAACTATTGAGACATACGAGAGCTTTGGTCATGCTTCTGGCTCAAAAGTGTCGGGTGCGGGCAGCTCGAATACCAGCACCGCAAAGAAAAACGGCCCCGAGGTCGCAGCAAAGGTTGAAGAGAAAGTTTCGCCACAGGTTGAAGACAAAGCCTCACCACAGGTTGAAGAGGAAGCTTCGCTGAAGGTTGACGAGGAATCCTCACCACAGGTTGAAGAGGAAGCTTCGCTGAAGGTTGACGAGGAAGCCTCGCTTAGGCTTGAAGAAGAAGCTTCGCTTAGGCTTGAAGAAGAAGCTTCGCCTAAGGTTGAAGAAGAAGCTTCGCCTAAGGTTGAAGAAGAAGTATCACTAAAGAACGAGGACGAAAAAAGTTGTGGGCTTTTCAAGAATACCAGCACCGTTGCAGACGCAAAAGCCTCCGTAGGAGCTTCGATTGAAGACCCGTGGCCCAATCCTTGGTCAGCTGCTGGGAAAGTTGACCCCACGAGCGATGATGCACAAATCGTTTCCAAGGAAGATTCTCCTGCTTCTCACTCTTTTCCGATTGAGCAACAACAACGTGTTCAATCTAAGGAAAGCGTTGAGTTTAAGAAGCGTGCTCAAGGAGATGAAGCTTACCACCAGGAAGCACACGGCATGGTCGCAGAAGCAGCTGTTGAAGAAGAGCCGGAAGACAATGTATCCATTCGCGAGCTTGTCGAAGTACATGTAAAAGATTCCGACACCGAGTCTGTGACCGAAGATGTTGAGAACTCCTTTAAGATTATGCCTCTCGAAGCGGCCTCGGCCAATGCCACTGAAACTACCGAGATTGCCAAGCAAGCCACCAAAAGCAAGGCCAAAAAATCGATACCTTTCTGGAAGCGATCTAAGAAAATTCGTAATCCTGAGGGTTCAAAGTCAACGAAATCTAAAAAGAATAAGCTGCTTTCGCTATTCCGATTGGGCTCCCGGCTCTCGAAGGAAAAGTCTTCAAGGAGGAAAACCAAAAAGACAGTTGCCGCTTCTACCAAGCCCAAGCTCGAGCCAGTACATGAAAATTTACAGCTGATTGAACCTGCACGTTTTGCCCCCGAGGAAAACACTAAGCCAGTGGCTTCCATCGAAGAATCTGAATCTCGTATCCTGCAATTGATCGAAATCATTGATGGACCTGATGCTCTTACAAAGGAACCAAAAGAATCCGTGCCAATTGTCTGTGAATCGGCCATTAATCAACGCGAATCCAATCCCGTGCAGACACAGGAGACCAAGGACGATTTGATGCCATTGAACACTGTTGAATCCGGCACTTGGATGACCTCGCAATCAGCAGACACCTATGGTATTCCTACGTCGTTCGTATCATCGGCTGGTGATATGATCAATTCTACCGATTGCGGGGACGCACCAAAAAGCTCTCCAATGATGGACAAATGGAACCTCTTCGTATCTGCTGTCTCCGAAGCAGCGCAAGAAAAGCTGGTGGATGTTCCACTTCGCGAACTCGAGCGCTTGGGTCTAACTTGTGATTGTGGTGCTGCATCAAACGAGGAACCAGCCTCTCGAAAATTGAATAGCCCCCTTTCCGATACATTTGACGAGATCATGGACGTTTTGGAACTCAGAGGAGAAAAGAAGAATGCTACGAAGGAGAACAAGATCGAGTAGGCCCTTGCCAACTTGCAAACGTCCCAGGCAGCAGTAGGTTGGACCATCAAGTGACCCAGGAGGCGAATGGAGATTTTTATTCATGTCAAAATATATACTCTTTTAAGCATCTTATAAAATTATGTCTTACATTTTTTATGCGCCAGACTATCTCAGTTGTTTTGCTCATGAGCAACAACAGCATCTCGCCAGCATCTAAAACACCACAAAAGCATACTACACGGAGTACAGTAGTTGAAGACAGCTTCTACGGCTTGTAAAACAGGATAGATAGCATTCCTATGCCTTTGCGCCCCGGTGGTCCACTCATTTCCTGACCACAAACTCAACAGCCGTTGGTTTTCGCTAGCTAAGTAGTAGTTGATCATTCGTTTTTTCAGTAGATAGCCAGACTAGTAGTACTAGACTATCCTTAAGTACGTTTGAACCTACCTTTTCAGGATACACAATCGACACCCAAGCATGTATTTGATTAGATACTACAGTAGTAGAACTACTACTGTACGAGTTATTAAAAGCTTCCCAAGCGGTCTTCCGTCAAGATTTCTTTGGAAATCTAAATTTATTGAAGTTGCTGACTTGATCAGGAGAATCATTGACATCGATCACCCGGGCTGTCTCCATGAAGTCTGACCTATGTCCGCAGCCACTACTTCAACATTTATTTTGTAGAAAAAGGGAGCAATATTTTTGTACTAGACTACGAGTACTTTAGTAGACTAATAATAATAGCTAGAGTTGCTACTCTACTACTAGCTAGTAGGAGACCTCTAGCTACTGGATGTTACTCGTCATCATCGTGCGCAATCGGTCGATTCGTTGAAGATCGGTTTTTCATCACTCTTTCAAGTTGATTTTTTCTGGTACCGAGTAGACTACACACTACCACTACCTCACAAACCAACAATCAACGAATTAATCTCTAAATTGTAGGTTACAAGAAGCTGAAACAAAAACGCACAACTAGAAGGAAAAATCCTTTTTAGTAGCTAGCTATTAGTATCTTCCATTCAATTGCACTGCCCTCCTCGACACGATCGAGTGCACACGTGGACACAGCAACCGAAAAGGATTCCCATTACGTACTGTGCCACGTTTTGAACAACAAAGATCCCAGGATGAGCGAAGCCGCGGCATCAATACCACAAAACACTAAAACCGTCAACATGACAACAATGTTGGACGAAGTGAAAGGCTCGGATGAGACGGTGACTACGAAGACTGGCAGTAGCGTCGACAGCAATGACTACCTCACTGCTGGTCCACGCCAACCAGCCCAATACACGGAGCTGATACTGGAACAACTTGCCCGGCAGCTGGAGTACTACTTTTCCCAGGCCAACCTAGAGAAAGACACCTACGTGGAAACCCTGCGGCAACTGAATGATGGCTACGTTCCTGCGAATATCTTGCAGCGCTTTGCGAAAGTGCAAAGTCTGGTACCTCTCGACACGGTAGATGCCATTGTCAAGGCCACTACGGAGAAGAGCAGTCTGTTGGAAGTGGCACTGATCGACTCCAAGACTGGAAAGCGAGTCTCAGGAGACAATGTGAACACAAATTGCATCGTCGCTATTGGATCGAGTAGCGGAAAGCCTCTGGAAAACTGCGTTTTGAAAGCAGTGGGATTCACTTCGACACCGAACACACCCGGTACTCCCATTCAGAATACCATTATCATTCGAGATGTGGACCCCAGTATCAAGGAGGAACAAGTGAGAGCACTTTTTGACGACGATGAATGTCCGCCTGTACTGAGCTTGTACTTGGATGTTTACAACTGCTGGTGCGTTTTAGCGTCGTCCTTGCTGGAGTTGCTCATCAAATTGTTTTCATTTTGCTGCATCGACTCTTACTTACATTCCCTTTCTATTTTGCCTTTATATAGGTTTGTCACTTTGGATACAACATCCCGAGACGATATGCTGTATGCCATGATGTCATTACGGAGTCAATACCTGGGAGACGAACCGGTCAAGGCACGACTAAAATCTCAAGTTCTTACCGTCGACCCCGCGGCGGCACCCGTTCTCCCCAACATGCCTTATGGTAATGCTTACGGTCACCCTTCCAGCGTGGTTTCTTCGCAAGAAGGAGGAGCTGCTCCTACCAAGGGCAAGGGAAGGAGAAAGAAGCGCTCCAAGAACAATTCCAGCAGCAACAAAGGGAACAACAATAATAATGCTAGTAAAGCGAGCAACTCTGGTAGCGACCAAGGGAATAAAAACGGAAAGAAGAATGACAAGCAAAACAAGAATGCTAACTCGTCTTCCCACCAGAACACTAAGACGGGCAAGACTGCTGCAACAAAGAAAGCGCAGCCCAAGCCTGACCTGTCGGCTGCATCTTTTCCTGCTTTGTCCGATGGAGCGCCCAAGGTGGAAGTTGTCGTTGATGAAGGGAGCAGCATGAGCTCATCTGCATCATCGAAGAAGGCGTCTGGATCGGACACGGCGTCCACGGCTACCAGCTTATCATCGTCTTCTTCGGGGAAACAACAAGTAGTGTCTGGCGGATATGCCGCCGTTTTGTTGAAGGCCAAACCTGCCAATACTCATTGGGATGTTCCAAAGAAGGTTCGTTTTTGGAAATGTGTATTTTTTGCTGTCTGATTATTGGTGGTCTATTTCCATGTAGTTTGATTTGTTCATGTGATGATATGCTGTTCAACTTTCTCACGATGTATGATTTCCAATCCAATATTTCTTTTCTTGAAGGACACGCAAGCAGCAGCTAAAGTCGACGTCAAGAGAGAAAGCAGCGTCAACAATAGTAAAAAGGGAAAAGCAGCTGTGAAGAAAGAAGAAAACACAGCAGCAGCAGCAGCAGCAGCAGAAAAAGAACCACTGGTTGTCACACCACCATCGTGGGGCGGAGGTCGTTCGTTTGCCGATGTTCTAGCTCGTTAGCTGACTCGTGTGGCGCTTTCAACGATTTTGCAGCGATACATTGCGACTTATGTGTGTCTACTTCCGCTAAGTAGCAGTGGCAGTGCTTGTATTACATAGATCATCGGTGGTGGACGATACGGAGATTGCGTGAATTGTGTGGATGTTTTTGAATTATTGGATGGAGAAAGGTTTGACCACTTTTAGAGATCCTCTTCCATGGCGTGAAGTGCTTGAAAAAGGACAGCATTGGAACGAAGCGATAAAGGAAATAAGCAGGATTGCGTATGGACTCGGAAGAAGAACCTGCGCAAGCATGGAGTCCCATCGACTCGCTCATTTCAATGATATGATTCAAAATAGGTGTTCTTCGAGGCTACGTAGCTTGGCAACCATGTTTGTTATTACTAGAATGGCTATGATATTTTCTACTCCAAAGATTCTTCAAATATGGTATTTGCTCAAAAAGGAAAATTTGATGTATTCCGGGAGGTGGAATGAGACTAATAAAAAATGATTATTACATGCAAAGAAAATAATCGTAAAGTCAGTTGTTTGGTTTCTCGTTGTTTCTGTGGCGTGTCGTCAATCCAGCCCGTGATTAAAACTCCATTTTCCTGCTCCATTGGCACCCCGAAGGGGTGCCAATGGTTGTTGCCTTCGGGTGACCTTGGCGCCCTGCGGGCGCCATAGTTGTGATCCCCGTTAATTAGATATTCAATTTTTTTACTCGCACACTTGAGCGAAAACAATAATAAATCCTCCAAGTAAAACATACATAATCTTTCGAGTGAAGCGATCATGTTTAAAAGTCGGACTAAAAGCTCTGCTCAGAGCCAGCCGAAGGGAACGTGAGACAAGGAGACCCGAAGCCGACGTCACCGGAATGACCCGAAATGCCCCATCCCGTCTCCCACTCAGAAACAGGAACACATCGGGAGAAATCGG
>Ga0100392_1002906_pt1 | contig 15794 bp, 17 predicted proteins | sample CryGeymeta201516_FD_81548 | JGI IMG/M metagenome (GOLD analysis project Ga0100392, IMG submission 81548) | Groundwater microbial communities from Crystal Geyser aquifers in Utah, USA - Crystal Geyser metaG 2015-16 | ecosystem: Environmental > Aquatic > Deep subsurface > Groundwater | place: USA... | reverse complement strand
TTTGATTATCTGATGAATAGATTGAATGTGGATACAAGTAAGACACTCCCCGGACAAGATATTCCTGGCAGCGGGACATATTATGCGGCTGGATCAATTAACCTTAACGGCAGAAATGTTGGTGGTGATAAAGTTATTATCTTTGTTAACGGGGACGCGACGGTATCGGGAAATAGCCTCAAGGTGGGTAAAGACGGATTTTTTGCCTTGGTAGCTAAAGGAAATATTACTTTTGACGCTGATGTTAAAATAGCCCAGTGATTTTACCTTGCCGACGGGACTCTTTCGGTTGCTTCCGGCGACAAGCTTTTTGAAGGCGAGGGAAGCTTTATCGGCTGGGGAGGAGTGAGCCTGAAACGAGATTTGGGAGAAACAGGCTTTTTGAACCTTACTCCTTCCGAGATTTTTACTTTCCGGCCCGATCTTTTGCTTAATGCTCCCAAGGAATTCCTCTTTACCCCCTTTGTGTTTCAGGAAGTCGCGCCGTAAGAAAAGTATCAAAGGTACCAAAAGTATCAAAGGTATCACAAGTAGTATCACGGGATCATGAGTTATCATGCCTGCAGGGTATCACCCCTGGTGTCTAATAAGGTTTTGCAATAATGAAATTAAGTGTCGGGATAGTAAGAATGAGGCTACAGCTGATTCTGGAAAGAGACAGAAATGGGAAGATTGTAATCTCTAAATTTCCAGATTTAAAAATTTGAGCCTTTCTTTAATAACGGATTGTTTGTCTGCTTTATAATGGAGACAATTGATTGAGAGAATAGACCACAACAGACAAAAACTGATAAGAGACTATAAAATAGTTTTCGAGGCTTTGCCTCAACTTAAACAACTAGCTTTGGGTTATTGGGAACAGATAAAGGAGTTAACTTCTAGCAGTTTGCATCCTCTTGAAGACGAAAGTACTATCTTTTCAGACACGGTTCTAAAAATGGCACAAATTCTTCTTGAAGATGAAAACTTTCAGTCTACAATGAAAAAAGTAGGCGTGAATGCGGAGGAAAATGCTATAATCGAGAGTGTTTTGATGGTTGAAACAGTTCTTGATGTTGAAACAGATGATAACAATAAAATGCAATGAGTGGATATAATAAAGAAATGCTAAACCCTTTTGGTTCTGGTGAGTATATAAATCTTAAGCCCCTTGTGGCTACCGATATACACAAGGAGTATGGCGAACGCGTGGTTTTAAACAAGGAGACCGTTTCTATTAACTCAGGAGACAGAATAGGACTTGTTGGAGCCAATGGGGTTGGTAAAACTACACTCATACGAATACTTACAGGGGAGGAACCGCCAGATAGCGGCAGAGTATTAAATGAGGGATTGCGAATTGGATATCTTGCCCAAAACTTTACTGTCGATGGAGAAAAGACAGTTTATGAGGTAGCAACCGAAGGTGCTATACACTTGGTCAATGCACTGGAAGAATTTGAAGCCAAATCCTCTGAATATCAAGCTCAAGACCTTGATTTTGTTGCACGGTATGACCACCTTTTGAGTTTATTGCAAGCAAATGATGCATTTGATTTACCAGAAAAGGTACAAACAGTATTAGAACATTTAGGAGTGGGCAGAGAAATGGACTCAAAAGTTTCAACACTTAGCGGTGGACAGATAATGAGACTGGCTTTGGCAAGGATACTAATTTCTAAGCCCGACATTCTTATGCTGGACGAGCCAACTAATCACCTAGATCTACATGCCAATTTGTGGTTAAGAGAATTTTTAGCTGAATGGCAAGGTGGACTTTTAGTTGTCAGTCACGATCGTGATTTTCTAAATGAGGTCACCACTAGTACTTGGGAGTTGGTAGATGCAGAAATACATCTTTACGGAGGAAACTATGAATTTTATAGGGAGCAGAAAGGCTTGCAAGAGGCGGCTAGAGAAAGAGAGGTGGTTCGTTTGAGTGGCGAAGTAAAGAAAGCAAAAAGACAAATTGAGAAAGAGAAACAGCGTGCAGCTCATAGCGCAAGAAAAGACCTAACAAGAAAACCAGATGATTTGGATAGGGTTCGAGCTCATTATTTTAAGGAGCGCGCTACCAAAACCGCCGGTAGGAAAAAAAGAGGCTCGGAGGACAAAAGAGATGAAGTATCAGAACAGCTAGATGCTGTTAAAAGGAAAGCTCCTGCACAAATATCGCCCAATATAACAGAATCTGAGACCCACAAGGGAAAAAGGTTGATATCTACCCATGATGTGTCTTGTTCATATAATGATCAAATAATTATCGAAGAAGGCGACATGAATATTAGTTTTGGCGACCGGATAGCATTGTTTGGTAACAATGGTTCTGGTAAGTCAACATGGATTAAGGGTATGTTGGGGTTGAATGATGTTATTACAACAGGCAATATCCAGTTGGCTCAAGATATAAATACTCAGTTGCTTGACCAAAGATATGCTATAGTAGATCATGATCAAACTGTATTAGAGAATGCCCAAAGAGTTGCCCCTTCGACCCATCAAAATGATCTTCGTCTACATTTAGCTCGATTCCTTTTTAGAGAAACTCCTGAGGTCAACAAGAGGGCTTCTGTGTTAAGTGGTGGAGAGACAGCTAGACTAGCTTTAGCGATGATGGCAATTCAACCAGTAGACTTATTGGTTTTAGACGAACCAACAAATAATTTGGATATTGAATCAATAGAACAGATAGAGTCAGTCTTGCAAGAATTCAAAGGCGCAATATTGATAGTATCCCATGATATTAGCTTCTTAAGGAATATAGGCGTAGACCAGTCGTATGTAATAGCTAATAAAAGGGTTGTTAAGTTAATGGCCACACCCTCTGAAGGTGAACATTTCAAAGAAGAGTTATTGGAAGTTCTTTAGTATAATTTTATAATTCAGGAATTACTTGTCTTAGTAAAGCAGAGAGTTCACGGTTAATATCAAACAATCTCTTAGTTAGAAACTTCTTCTTTTCTTTATTTTCAAATTCTTTTTTATCAGATAGAGCGGCAATAGCTCCCAAAATTTCTAAATAAGTTCCAATCTTACCAGTAGGCATTTCTTTTCTACGCCAGTGCATCTCGCTTACTTGTTCTTTGTGAATGCGGTAGTCACACAAAACTTCATCAATAAAACAAACAGGATATTTTAGTGCAATTTTAATCCACATATTAAAATCGAAAGTATTAGTGCCATATGGAGTTTCAAATAAACCAACTTTGGAGAATACTTTTTTATTGATTAGAACTGTAGAGGAATTAGTAAGGCAAGAGCCATACTTGATTGTGAACTGGAGGTATTCAAATAGATTAAGGTATCCTGATGGAGTGAATTTATAACCCCACCTTGTTAAATAATTGCCCTTAGGATCAACTTTATTACAATGAGCAAAGGAAAATCCAATCGAAGGGTGGTCTCTGTGAGCTTTCAAAGATTTTTCAAGGAAATTTGGGTACAACTTATCATCGTCACCCAAAATCACAAGATATTTACCTTCAGATAGAGTTACACATTTGTTCCAATTGTTCATCATGCCAATGTTCTTTTTATTTCGGTGATATCTAATTCGAGGGTTTTTGAATGAAACCACGACATTTTTAGTTTCATCAGTTGAAGCGTTGTCGGATATTAGCAACTCAAAGTCTTCATAAGTTTGTACTAACACACTTTCTATTGCTTCGGTTAATAGTTTGGCCCGATTATACGTAGGAATTGCAATGGTTATTTTTGGCATGTTAGGTTATAGATTTTAATAGAAATTTTATAAAATTATCTGGTGAATGAATCTGGTTGTATTGCCTACTTGCAATTATCGAATTTTCTTTGAATTTATTTATACTAAGTGTTATCTTTTCGATCGCATTATTCAAGCCTTTTATTCCCAGCCTGTAATCAAAAGTGGCTCCATTACCATACTTTTCAATCTGCTCTGCCATCCATGTATCTGATGATGCTATTACTGGTTTTTCATTCATGGTTGCTTCTATAAATATCCCCGAAACTCTTTTATCATAACTTTTCGGGTGGTATGGCATTAAAAAAGCATCTATTTGTTTAAAAACATTTTTGTACTCTTGATTGGAAAACGGTTTTTTTATGAACTTAACATTAATGTGTGAGATGTTTATCTCTGATTCAAGAGTATCTAGTTTAGCAAGATCTGAGTCTGAGTATCCGCGAGGGAAAATATTTTCTAGAATGTAGCTATTGGAGTAATCTTTTGATTTACTAATATGTTCCAAAATAAGTAGTAATCCTTTTTCGTATCTCCCGTCTCCCAAAAAGCCAAGGGTAAACTTTTTGTTACTTATTGGTTTAGAATATTTATTTATTTTGGAATAAGGTAGTGGTAATTTGCCTACATTTCTTTTTGAGAAGTCTTCGTAAGCATCGTGCAGACCTTCTGAAGAAGTAGTGAAGATAAAAACATTGTTGGTTCCCTTAATGCTATTAAAAGCGTTACTTAAGTTCTTGTATGCTTGTTTTTGGAAAGCAAAAGATAGTGTTTCTGAAAAAGCTTTGGTTGGTGGATAAATCTGATGAAACCAAAGACAAAACGTAGGTTGATTTATATTGTTCTGCTTTAAGTATTTAGCTACTCCCAATATCTGGTTAGTATAACTGGTAAGATTTATTAATAGATCTTTATCCGTAAATTTAAACTTTTCATTTAGTTCAATTAAATCGTTCTTATATGTATTACCCTCATCGTAGAGATCGTCAAAACAGCCCTGAGTAATGAAAGGGTGTGTATCTTCTAATGAGCCAAGGAGATTTTTATCTATGTCTTTATTGCATATGACATAAACTTCAGTGTTGTGTTTCTTTAAGAAGTCTTGCAAAACGAAAGGAAATTCGATTACATGACCGTAGGGTTTCTTCAAATTCGGTTCAATCAAGAAATATCGTTTGTAGTCCATGTTATTAGATTTTATTTAAGATGAGCCTTCTGGTATCACTTGCAAGAGATAATATCTTTGGCTCATTCTTAACTTCTGAAAATCTATATAGAGAAGCAACCATAAGGTTTTCTGGTCTATTAACATTAATAAAATCAGAACACTCCAGGAAAGAAAAGTTAACCTTTTTGTCTTTACGCAGATACTCGAAAAAATCACCTTCGCGTGGATTTGATGGGCTTGCTTTAAGAAATTCAGAAAGATTGGTTACATCACTCCTACTAAAAAGCGCGAGACCGTTCCACCGATAGCCCTTGTTATTTTTAATTGGTTTTTCAATAATTCGTTCAACATAGTTTTTATTTACAAATACAATTCCACCCAATGAAAGCTCTTTTTTGTCAAATGCTTTTGAGATCCCCAGTGTGTGTTTACTTAATCCACAAAATGACTTAAATGGGTTTTCAAAAAAGTATATATCTGCAAAAGACATCAATACGTGCTCAGAAGATACCTCGCCTAAGGCAAATTCCAGCGCTGCTAAAGAACCTTTGGAGTGCCTCGTATTTCTTAGTACTTTTGACTTTACATTAGCTTGCTCTAGCGTTCTTTGAACCAGGGCATAGTCTTTTGGATTGGTAGAAACAACAATCGGCAAGTATTATTAACGTTAGGTCATTTTTTTCCATAAGTATTGAAGTCAGCAATTTCTTTAAACAATCTTTTGATATCAGAAATGTTTATGTCTCCCATTACAGATATTTGCATTAAGCTGTTCATTCTTGGATCCTCTTGTTTATAGTTATGATGCCAAACAGTCATACCTTTTTTAAGTAAATGTAATGAAAGTTTTTCAGCAATTTCGTGGCTAGGTAGCACAAGCGTAGTGATCGCAATGGCTTTATATTTTTTATCGGTAATTAAAACTGGTATTTTTAAGGTTTTGCTAAGTCTTACCACTTCAGACGATAATGCTAAATATCTTTTTCTTCTTCCTTGTAAACCCTCTTTTGTTAGAAGATCTAATGCTTTATTAAGTGATACAAAAATAGGAAGTGCTGGTGTAGTCGGTGTTTGGTTCTTAAGTGATGAAACATAATATCTGCATAGATCTAGATAAAAGCTTTTGACTTCTTCACTTTCTGTTACCAGGGTCTTTTTCACACATACGAAGCTTAAACCAGGAGGTGCTTCTAATGCTTTGTTGGGAACAGAAGTGCAAGCGCTTATATTATCCTTAATCATTGAAATCGTCTCTGCCCCCAGTCCGCTTACAGCATCGACAAAGAAACTGACTTTGTGTTTCTTGCATATTTTGCCAATCTCATTAACAGGGTTAGCCATGCCAGTACTAGTTTCTAAAAGTGTTACAAACAGCCAGTCCGGTTTATACAGGATAATCTTTTTTTGGAGGTCAGAAATATTAATAGGATTCGCCCAACCGAAATTTATTACTTCACAGCGTACTTTATGGATTTTTGCTATTGTAGCTAGTCTTTCTCCAAATTGGCCATTTGAGACTATTAATAGTTTTTGATTTCTCTTAATCAGGCTGGTAGCGACTGCTTCGTTTGCCATGGTTCCCGAACCAGACATGATTAAAGATGCGTAGTTATCGTCAGCGCCAAATACTTTATTAAGCTTGGTGCTGACCTCGGCATAAACTTTTTCAAAGGGCTTAGTCCGATGAAACAAAATTGGTTTTGCTAACTCCTTTAAAACAGTTGTTTTAACAGCCACTGGTCCAGGCGTGAATAACTTTTTAGTTAACATAAAATTTAATTTTTGATTTTTTAAACTGATCTGGATGGTCAATAAAAACTTGAGAAGAGTTAGATTTCTTATCAATCTTCAAGAGTTGTGCAACCTCATCTCCAACCTTTTCAGCTACATGCCGAGCAGTTGTGAGTTTCCCGGGTAAAACACTTATCAAATTCTTGTTTTTATGAACATAAACCGAGAAGTCTCTCTTTATATTGAAATCTCCTTGCTCTGAAGTGTCATTTTTAATGTGAGTTCTTATTCCTGTAAACGAGGATACTATTTTATATTTCCTGCCATTTTCAAGCATAAGCTCGGAGCTTTTATGTAGATTTTCTATGTCAGTATCATCCATATTTATTGGCTTGTTATCATCTATCTCGTGCCAAGTGGAGCCTATTAAAGTTCCGTCGATCAGTGGGACAATAACATCGCCTACAGTTGATAGGGCACACCTAGAGATGATTCTTTTAGTTGTTGGTTTATCTAGAACTGCCATTGTGCCATGAATAAAGTTGAGTTGTAATTCTTCATCAAACATCTTTGCTATTTCCGCTATTGAATCTCCAGTAGCATTAATGACTAAATCTACGTATATATTTTCTACACCCCTTGGTGACTTAAGCTCTATATCCCAGCCGATACTGTCTCTTTTGATATTCGTTAAAATAGTATCTTCGGCAATGCATACTCCTCTTTTCTGATTATCGTACGACAACCCCTCTACTAGTCTAAATGTGTCGATAACTACATCTGGTGTAATATACGCACCCGTAATTCGATTGTTTAGAGATGGTTCGAGTTCTAATGCTTGCTCTTTACTAAGTTTTTCTATTTTGATTCCTAATTTTGAACAATTACTCTCAAATTGTTTATGATAATCAGGATCATCTTCTGGAAGAGTAATAAACAATGCTTTCTTGGAACCGACAGCAAATGATGCAATTGATTGCATAATGATGTTTTCGTTGTGGCAAAGTTTTGCAACTTTAGGATCCTTTACTGCATATCTCGCTCCTGAATGAAGCATACCAGCACATTTTGTGGTTGTACCGCTCCCGATTTTTGATTTTTCTACTAATATGACTTCAAAGCCTCGCAAGGCAAGATCGCGAGAGACTGAAAGTCCCATAATTCCTCCACCCAATATCAATATTTTTCTTTTCATATGTTATTTTATATCTTTATCATTAACTTCTCTTGCTGCTTTCTCCCAATCGATCAAGGGTGCTATCCAAGGCAAATGTACGTGTGTAGCCAAAGAAGGCATTGGTCCAACTAAGATTCTAGGAGTGTTTGGATGTTTGTATTGATAATATTCAAGACCTTGCATTTCTCTAAAAAGCTCTCGGTCCTCAGGCCTTCCTTTTCCATTATCTTTATACTTTTCAAAATATTCTAAGTCCTCTTTTATTGTGCGTGATGTTGTAGCGAATGTCATACAAGTCGATTCTTGTGTGCGCCAATGCCTTTCGGAAGTAATATAGATTGTATTGTGCCAATGAGGATAGTCTGCACCAAGCGGATAGTCTGGTTGATATCGCACAGGATGATCGTAAGGGGTCGAGTAATGAGCTGGTAGCTCAGTTAAAGAGTGATAAAGCCCTATTAGAGATGGTGCTAGCCATAAATAATCGTCTTCCGCAATTACTACAACTTGATTATCTGGATATTCTGAGGCAGTGTAAATGGCATTCATGGTAGATTCACAATTTCCCCTATGTGGTTTTTCAATTATTACACCTCGCGGTTCAACCATCCTCTTGACTGTTTTTGCCCATTCGTCATGAGGGTTTAATTCACCATCAAATAGAACAGTGAAGTTGGCAGAGGACTGTTGTTGAAGAAGGTCGTAAGAGATAATCATACTTTTTAGACATAATTCTTTGGAGTACCAATCAGGGCGGGGAGCTTTATTCTCTCCACTATGTGTTCTGTATAGAATCGAAGTTTCTCTTTCAGGCATAATTCAAGCGAATTATATACCCAAACCCTAATTTTTGCCATACTATTGGGGTCTTTATCTTGATGAACCAGCCAATTTCCTCCGAGAGAAGCTATTAAGGAATCTTTTACGAATTATGAAGGTACCTTGGTTGTTATTCCCATAACCATATTTTTTGGATAGAATAAGAATAGATAGAATTTTTTCTATCAAAAATAGGAAGGTCAAAAAATGAAGAGTTTTAAGACAAATAAACTACCGTGTAGTCCACCAGCTGGCGGAACGCGGTATTCTGCGAATCGAAATAAAACCTTAATCTTAAAAAGTTTGCATATCAACGAAAGTGATTTTTTAGGAAAAGGTGTTGAGTCATATGTTTATGTTTATGGCAAGAATAAAGTTGTAAGAATTTTGAAAAATGGAGATCTTGTTTATATAAAAAGCCTTAAAGAACTTCAAGAACTGATATCTACTAGTGGACTTTTGGTAGAAACCCCGTTGATAATCAAAATACAAGAGTTGGGTGGAATTATTTACACAGTTGAAAGAAGATTGAAAGGGATAAACTTGTCTAAAATATTTGATACCTACAACGATGAGCAAAAGAAGAAGGTTATTTTAGAGTACCTCGATTTACTAAAAGAGCTTACGAAAGTAGATGTAAATAAATTTGAATTTGGGCAGATTACAAATTCAAAGGATAAGGTTTCGGATAGTAGTTGGCAGGGATTTCTAAAAAAGAAAACCAAGCAAAAGGTAAATATGGTAAAAATACAGCTAGGACAAGACGTGTTAGACCTTGATTTTAAATTAGATGTCTTTTTTAAACTTATCGATGCGAAACTTGAAAATATTGAAAAGAATTTAGTTCACGGCGATTATTTTTATGATAATGTAATGGCCAATAAGGACGCAAAAATAACCGGAATACTGGACTTTAGTGGTTGGATGAGTGTTGTTGGAGATTTTAGATTGGATGTAAGCGGGGCAATTATCTTTCTCGAACATAGTGAAAAATTTGTTAAATATCAAAAAATATTGACAGAGGCTGCCAAAATAGAGTATGGAGATGACATAGAGTCGTTTATTGATTTTTACAAGATATACTATAGCCTGTATTTGTCTGATAGCTGTCTTTATCTAAAGCCTTTATATAATTGGTGTGTGAAAAATCTAAATGATAAGGAGCTCTGGGCTAGGGTAATGTGATATTTTACCTGTTTACTGATGAACTATTTATGATGGTTTATGATGAGACTCTATGATCTCGTATTGCAGCCTCACAAAGGAATTCCTCTTTACCCCGTTTGTGTTTCAAGAGGTCGCACCATAAGTCCTTCCTTGGTAACCCCCTGTAAAACATTCAGAACTCCCGAGGTTTCTACTAAGTCAACACCATGGGTTGGTTTTCTGGGGGAACAAAGAAAAAACCAGTACAAAAGATTGACTACCAAAAAAGCTAATGATATACTCCCTCACTATAAGGTACTATGATCGTATATTTAGGTGGAGTTCCCGGTGTCGGTAAAACTAAGGTTACAAAACAAGTTGAAAGTCTTGCGTTAGAAAAGGGCTTTGCGCTTAAGCGGTTACGAGGTACAGGTATATTATGCGAATTAGCTGGAGTTTCCTCAGTGGATGAATTGAGACGCCTACCAGAGGAAACTCGCCACGAATTAAGGCCAGAAATGTACAGAAGGATATATGCCGAAGATCGTGAAGATCCAAACACCATACGTCTCGGAGATGGCCACTTCTGCATGTTTGAGATTAATAGCGATAGATTTGGCATTAGAGAAATACAACCTTGGGATAAAGATCAAGTGTTGGGTATTATGGTTCTTATAGCGCCATCTAATTTAATTCTTGAACGCAGGAAAGTTGATAAAGAAATACGAGATGACAGAAGGTTAGATTTAGACTCAATAACCTATGAGCAAAAAGTGGAATTGCTTATTGCCAAACAACAATCTGAACAAATCGGTTGCCCGATGGCGGTATTTGATAATTCTTTAGTTGATATATCTCCATTAGTCTCAAACATACTGTTCACAATTACAGTTTGGGAAGAATCTTGGAGATCTTTTAATAAGGAAGTTGAGTAGAATTTGTTGTAATATAAAATATGTATGTAAATTTAGAACCGTTTGGGTACAACATTTATGGAGAAACTATTGGTAGTGTATGGCTAAGTTTAGTTGAAGCTATTATTAAGAACGGCCAGCTAACAGAGGATGAGAGTCGGAAAAGATTAAGTTTACAAAACATTAGGATAAAGTCAGCTACTCAAGTTTTTCCAGACCAGTTGATTGAAAAATATGGCAATAAGAAAAACGTTAATGAAATAATAAGTCTTACTTTTGATAAAGAAATTATGCACGATTTCGATATCGTCCCTTCCTTTAGTCCAGGTAGCCAAAATTATTATGCCCGAATAAAAGATTGGAAGATGTTGGACTTTGTTGTTTCTAGATTAGCAGAAATTCCCGAATCAAAGAAGGCAATAATGAGTTTTGTGAGAAAAGAAGATTATGAAAGAGTTTTAGATAAACCTAGAGACGATTATCTCCCGTGTATTACCACGGTGCAGTTTCGATTAATTAAGATCAATGAAGACAGGGGATTTCATATGAATACATTATTTAACGCCAGGTCAATTGATGCCTACCAAAAATCAGGAGGAAATTTTGCTGCCATAACACTTCTTTCTCGAGAAGTGGCAAAAAAGCTTGAAGAAAAACTAAAAACTCACATATGGGAAGGACCATTAGATGGGTTTATAACCGATGCACATATTTATCAAGAGACGATTGATGAAGCCAAAAATATTATTAAAATGTATAAGCGATATGATCAAAATATTGAATAACCAGGGGAAAATTGATATTAAATCTAAGGTCAGTGAGAACTTTGATTTGCTTGAAATGCTAGACAATTTTTTCAAAAGCAAAAGAGGATATATTGTTAAAATGCCGAAAGAAGGAGAAAGTGTTGTAGCCTGCTTGTCGGGTGGTCAAGATTCAGTGGCAAATATCGGTATTCTAATGGAAGAATTCAAACTACACATATACCCATTTTTTATTAATCGCGGGCAATCAAATTATGAATATGAAAAACAATCGGTTGATTTCTTTAATAAATTATATAAGGAAAGATACCCAGATTTATATAATGATTGTCTAAAAATTAGTGTTTCCACCCCAGGAACGGAATACAAGGATCTTTTAAGGCAAGCAAAAAAACAAGTGGACTCTTTACCTTTAAGACATAACATCTCATATCCTTCCAGAAATCCTATAATTTTCCTGACCGGTATGGAATACGGATATTCTCTTCAGGCTAAAAATGTAAAGATTAATACAATTTTTGCATCTCATGTGAGTTCAGACAACTCATATCATTGTTCACAAACCTGGACGAGATTAATGAATTTATTGATGTGCCAAATATTAAATGATTATTCTTGGCAATTTATTTCCATTCCAATTGAAACCTCCTTCAAAAATTACTATGACAAAGATATATATATCAAGTGGGCATATGAACATGACATTCCTTTACATAAAGCCAGAACTTGTGTTAAGAAATTTAATGTAGAATGCGGGGATTGCCCTACTTGTTGGGACAGAAGACGTGGGTATAAAGAAGCGGGGGTAAAAGACCCAACGGTGTATAAATTCCCGATGTCCAATAAATTTCCTACTTACTATGATCACGAGAAGGAGGGAAAAAATGGTTAAGGAAATAGAGGTTAAATTCAAAGTAGAAAAGAAAGACAGAATTGTTCAAAAACTAAACCAATTGGGAGGAAGAGCTAAAAAACCATATTCACAAACAACTTTTGGTTTTTTTTCAGCAGATTCCATGCAAAAAGGGATTTTCCCGAGGATACGATATGAATTTAAGAAGGCAGTATTAACGGTAAAAGTGAAAAACCTTAATAAAAAGTCTAATTATTTTGAAAGAGATGAATATTCGGTTAAAGTAAGCAACTTGCGGTCTGCGGTTAAGATCATGGAGTTGCTAGGATACGATCAGATAAGAAAGTTTACTAAAATACGAACACATTGGATTTTTTCCAAACGGAAAATTCAAGCTACACTAGACCGTTTGTATTTCGGGACTTTCATCGAACTTGAGGGATCAGAACAAGAGATAGAAAAGATGATAATAGATTTAGGATTCCTGAAAAAAGAAAGAATTACAAGAGCGTACTTGGCACTAGAAGACGAGTGGAAGAAAAACCACTAACCTCTTTTTCTTAATTGCTCTAATAAATCCGCAACCCTGTAGATATCTCCGTAAGATTTAAATCCTTCGGGAAATTCCTTTCTGATTATATTGGGAATGCTATCTTCTCCAGCAAGCTGGTTCCATAGTCTAGCTAAAATATCCTGCTTTTCACCTTTCTCGCGGTTGTTAAGTCTACCTTCTCCTACTGGAAATAACGCCCGAGCTATTTCCCTGATCTTAGTTGCCCCAAGTTCCTGCATAATTCGATGTGAGTATTGAAATTCTTGAACGACGGGCTGATATGGCATTTCTTCTTTTTTCCACAAACCATATAAGCTCATGATATCTTCAAATGTTTTCCCAGAAGGTCCATGTCCCTCCGAATAACTAAAAGGTATGCTGCAAGCTAAATCGCTTCTATCAAACAAACCCCTGTCGACTTGAAGCCCAAACTCTTGTGGACGGATAGCCATGGGAGAACCATAAGAAAGTTCATATGGCGCATGTTTAAAAGTAAAAATATGTTCTCTGTGATCGTGAAGGAACTTGAGATTATAAATCGTCTCTAAGATTTCTAAGTCGTCTGCTTTAACCTCTCTCCCCAGAACTGATTCTTCAAAGGCAAATTTGGCTCGGTTTTGCCAATCTGATTCCTTTAGTGGAGCTCCGACAATAATAAAAACATGAGGCATAATTTCATGGTCAGCAAAGTTTTTAAGTATTTGCCCGAACCTTTTCACCCTAGATCCCGAAGTTCCCTTTACCATTGCCTGCATTTTTGGCGGGTAAGTTGTTTCTAAACCAAACTGAGCAAACCTCAATCCTCCTCTTGCCAATTGTTTAGCAATATCTGGATCGACTAACATTTCTGGCAAGGACTTTCCATATTTGAGTTTATAGTTTGTTTTATCGCCTGCTTCATCTATTCGCATATAACAGGCATACACGATATCCTGTCCCGTGACGTTTATTTTCCTTTCTTCTAACTCTCGAGACAGATCGAGTGCCTGATCAACAGTAAATTGCTCGTCGGTAATATCTATTACAGAAAAACCTTCTTTTAACCCAGATTCAATTTCACTCGCCATCCGTTTTGGCCCCAATTTTCTCTGTTCAATAATTTTGATGCCTCTTTTGCCGTCTTGTGCTTCGGAAGTATAAATAACAGTTTTAGAAATATCATCAGGAATTGGTAAAACTACCTGCTGTTGAACATTTAGTTTTCTTGCGCTTTGACGGGTAAGTTCGAGATAGCCTTTGCTAATAGCACAGAATTCGCATCCACCTGTCGCGCATTCGTAAGTACATACTCTCCCATCAACCAAGGAATGCATTTTACGCTGCTCTGGCATAAAACCTCGAGTTAGATGATGATATACATCGTCACGTCTCCATAATCCTTCAGGCCTAAATGCGAGAGGCAACGCATTAAATACAATCCTGCCGTCATGATTAAAGACTGCTCCGTGAACATTTTGAAACAAATCCTGAAGATCAATATTAGGATTTTCAACCAATTTCATGCTTAACTGTGCTAGGGCTAACTCACCCTCGCTCACGATAAGTCCGTCAATAATTCCTCCTCTTTCATTTCTGCTGGAGCGAAAAAAATATCTGTTGGTTTCATCGTCAAGACTCCATGTCTCAAACCGTCTAGAAATAGTATTGCCTCCGAACAAAGTGATTATTTCCGGTCTAGCTTGTCTCAAGTGATATGCTAGTTGAAAAGCAAATACATATTGATCGGGGTGCGATACAGAGATTCCTACCATTATTGGATTACTCTCTAGTATTTGAGGAATAGCCCGCTCCCTAATAAATTTTCTAAACAGACCCGCAGATTGAGTAAGCAAAAGCAGGCTCTCGCGTGATTGTTCAAATTTGGAATTATAATAGCCAAAAGTATTATGATGCACACGAAGATATTCAGCTTCGGCTTCGGTTATATAGGGAGCGCTAACTATTTTTGCTGCATCTTCCAAAATTCCTTTATAAGTTACAAATCTAGGAAAGTCTCCATAGGTGTCAATTTGTTTAAAGGCTTCACGAGCTTCATCGGCCCTTCTTGTTACCTCTTCAACACGGTTATTATTTAACCCAAACTCCGTAAATTATTGGAAAAATTACTGTCTCCTTTGTGTTCTAATAAAGTTTCCTCTAATGCCTTTTGGCTTAGCGTCCAATCAAGTAATAATTTTTCATTTAAGTCGAGATATCTTACCTCGCCATGAACTGCTCTTAATAAACTTTCGATTCCGGCTGGATTAGTTGGGGCCAAAGAGGCGACTGCGGGTTGTATGATAACTGTTTCAGATTCTTTGGACATTTTACTTCAATTAAAAGGTTCTACTGAGCTATATTATAACTTATAGCAGCAAATTGATGTTTTAGAAGACCGCATCAGCAACATTTTGATTAGTTTACTAGAAGAGTTTTTCCTTGTTAAGCTAATTGTTGTTCATACCCCAAATCTTTTAAATTCTTTTCGATGTCGGCGAGAAGGGAGATTATCAACTGTTCGTCTTGTTGAATTTGCAAGAGAAAGTTAGTATCATGGCCTGGCCACGCATCTTCATTTTCTTTTTCTTCTTCAAAGGATTTCTCAAGTATTTTCAACCGTTTTTTGAGTCCTTCCCTCGACTTAAGAAGCATTTCAATCTTTTTATCATCGGTCATATTGTTTGGTCAAATGTAATTATACCAAATTTGAAGGTATTAACGGAAGAAATTAAAAAAGTGGGGCCTTTCCAAGCAGTTGGCACAAGTTTTATTGGTTGGGGAGGAGTTAGTCTTAAGCGAGATCTGGGAGAAACAGGTCCTTTGAATCTTACTCCTTCCGAGATTTTTACTTTCCGACCCGATCTTTTGCTTAATGCCCCAAAAGAATTCCTCTTTACCCCTTTTGTGTTTCAGGAAGTCGCGCCGTGAGTCCTTCCTTGGTAACCCCCTGTAAAACATTCAGAACTCCCGAGGTTTCTACTAAGTCAACA
>Ga0100392_1002904_pt1 | contig 15798 bp, 9 predicted proteins | sample CryGeymeta201516_FD_81548 | JGI IMG/M metagenome (GOLD analysis project Ga0100392, IMG submission 81548) | Groundwater microbial communities from Crystal Geyser aquifers in Utah, USA - Crystal Geyser metaG 2015-16 | ecosystem: Environmental > Aquatic > Deep subsurface > Groundwater | place: USA... | reverse complement strand
TATACACGCTCATGGCGAATGAGAGACTTCGCCTCCCTCTTGCCCTTCTGATTGGTATCGCGCGCCCTCACCTCTTTCCAAAATTCACGAGGGCGAATCGGTACATGAACTTCGCTGTGGCCATAATTTGCGGACGATGGCAACTGATACCAAGTCGAAAGGGTCAACGAAAGCTTGCCCTCGGCAGCAAACTTGATCAGTGATGGGGCGGCAACAATAGAGAGTCGCTTAGCATTTCGTGTACCTGATCGTCCAAATAGATCGATGCTTTGGTCGTTTTGGTCGTTGTATTCCAAAAGAACATCAGCAACTTCGTTCGAAAGACCGCTCACTTCGCAAAGAACAAGAGTGGAAGCCTCGTCCTCGGTGCTGGCATCAACTCTCTCTTGAAATGTGCGTGACGGGTTCGTCATGGACATAGTTGGTGTGAGGACCTCCAACTGAAGATCGTTGGGGTCAGTCTCCCAATTCAAAAATCGTGTCTTGGTCTCGTGCTCGGAAATCTTGTCGCTCAAGGCATTCTCCGGGATCCAGTCCTCTAGCTCGCACACTTCCATACCATCCTTGTGCGATGGCGTCGATGCAATGACAGCTACATCCAGCTCTGCTCGATCAACATCAGGCCTAATGTAAATATACATGGGGAGAGCACCATCGCTTCCATCTCGGCGCCAGAGAGCAGAGAGAACTATTGTTTGCTCGCAGCTTAGTCTACGATACGTACCGTTAACTTCATTATTGGTGTCTCCAGAAACGACAATTGTTCCCGGATAATACTTCCACTGTTTATGGTACGAGAGGTGGTTGTTGCGTGACGTTTCAGTGCACTTAGGAATGAATTTTTTCGATGGAGCCTTGGAGGCTTTGAACGACTTATAAGCGTCATCGTTTAGCCCGGCTTGAATACGTTGGGAATCCGTAGGGTCGGAACCCACTAGTAGCAGACTCTGTTTGGACGATGCAGCAAAAAACTCCCATTTTGGCGCAGTCGTATCCGAAATTTTAAAGATCATTCTGGCATCATCCTTTAGCTTTCCCCGCAAGGGCTTGGTGTGGCGAATTGCTGGGGAAAAACAACGAACATAAGCAGCGACACCAACATCCTTATCGAGAGCGAAAATCTTTCCAACGGAAACGCGGATCTCGGCAACTTGCCTGGCAGATCCGTAGTCTTCCCATGCACCGTAGAGGAGAGTCCAGTGGCCTCGCTTCCGCTCAATATTTTGAAGCTGAAAACTGTAGGATTCAAGACCATTTCCGTTCTTCAGTTTATTCTCCCAACCAGCACCCAGGCGCAATACGGATGGAACAGCACAACGCAGTTTACGCTCAAAGACACGAGGGTCTGGCCGTCCGTCATCTCCGCGAACGTTAATCTCGTGCAATGTATGAGGAGCAACACGATATCTGCCAGAGCAGCCATGACAAACTCCCATACCACAACCAGTGCATTCAAGGATTGTCGAGTCGTTTGTTGTTGTCCCTGAGGACTCACATGTACAAAGTACCGAGGACTGAAACGCCTGTAAGCCCAGGTTTCTTGCGACTTGACAAAAGACATCTCGGAACATTTGGCACTTCTTTTCGCGGCCAACATTAAAAAGATCACCTCTCTCAGCCAAAACAGCGCCATCGACGGAATCATATTTCTGGCTCAGAGTAAAATTCTTCAACATGATATTTCTCTCACTTGTGCGCTGTCGACGAAGCTCTGGAGCACAGAGTGCCGCCAACATGGCAGCACAAATCACCGAGACTGACATAGCATTACCAGCGAGATCCGATAGCTGCACTTCAGTCTCGGGACCAAGGAGGAGACGAGAAAATGGGATACCCTGCAAAAGTAGCTTCTCGTAGCCCATGCTAGAAAACATATGCAATCGGGCGAATTTTAATATATGAGGTGTTTGAGTGAGTTTTCAGCGTCAAACAAGGATGCATCGTCGGCCATACCACCAACAACAAGCCATCGCTTGCTTCTCCACTTACACTGTGCGACCTCTGTGCGGGAGCACAAGTTCCCCGCCAGGAGTAACGCAACCACTAACCCCAACAGTAGCAGACCGGAATGGAGCTCTCGTTACATTCTGGCTGATGTCCCACGTGAAAGAATGATGCAGAGGATCACGGGGCATACTGTCGCGTACTTTAGATTGTCGTAGGAAACAACAGATTTGTTCAGTCATTAATCGATTGCAGAATTCAAAACATCGTCAATAGCAATTAAGACTTACTGGCGGCGGCTCCAAAGCAGTCAATCATGTCAAGTCGTCGCATGTTCCAACAGTCCACTAGCTCTGGCCAAAGCCCGGGAGCAATCACTTTGCGTCCACGAGTACCCCATCCAGTGAGATACCGAGCATCTTCGTCGATGCCATTGACCTTACGAAAGGCCATGTGACACGTGACGTCCTTGACTCTAGATAATGAATAGTCCCAGAAATCTAACTCTTTCGCACGCTCCCTTTTGACCATAAGTCCAGGACCCGAACGAAGCGCCTCCCGGAAACATCGGATGCGATCGTGCGTTTCGGGTAGCAAAAAGGCGTCCATGGAATGCAGCAGGGGGGTCTGCAAATGGTCCAATATCTCTTGGAAGTACTCCCCCAAATCATCGTCGGGATCATCAGATCTCCAAACATACAGGTACTTACGATTACGAGTCTGCGGCAAACCATATTGCTTTGTATCAACTTTAGCCAGGTGGGTGCAGTATCGCGCTTGTTTTTCCATCACCAGAGTATCTTTTTCAAGGTTGATACCGTGTCGTTTGGCCATTTCTTTAAGCGTAATCTTCTTATTCGATCCACTGTGGTCTTTGGCCACCAAAGGCTCGATATCACTGGAATCGTGGCCACCCCGTACGAATCCTTCGACAGTTGCCCCGGCACGAATACCAACTTGTCGAGGGATTTCCTCCGCAACGTAACGTCCATCTTTGTTGACGGAAAAAGTAAGCCAATTGTCGGCATCAGCCTTCTTCTTTGCATCCTTAATCGCTTTGGTGGAGTTCCTCTCAGACAAATTCAGGCGTCCCCGAATATACTCTTGCATCTTGTCCCAACTGCGGCGGGTACGAATAAACGAACCGTATTAAAAATAGTGTAGTTAGTGAGATAAAAGATTTAAAACGTGTCAAATCGAGAGTACTACGTGCGCTTTTGCACTTACGGAGCCCCGTCAACATTCTCGAAAATCGACACGGGGGGCTGGTACTTGTCCAGAAATTCGACGGCTGCAAGAAAGGTTTCTCCGCTTGTCCCTTTGTCTTCGATGTCGAGACGCTCCTGACCCTTGAGCATACTGAAATCCTTGCACGACGTCCCTGCCACGAAAAGGTTGTTAAACGGAATCGTCTGGGGTCTACCGTAGACGTCGAGGACTGGTCCCGTTACCGATAGTTTGGTTATATCGGGAAAGAGAGGTACTCCGGGAAAGTTTCGTCCAATATAGGCTAAATCGCAGAAGGAAAGGAAGAAATCAGCAATGATGATGATGTCAAGTGTTTGCAAATCGTATTCCGTTGATAGCGCACATGCAAGCAACCCAGCAACCCAGCAATCCAGCAACCGAGCAACTCAGTAATCCAGTAATCAAACAATCAAGTAAAACGCTACGGTAAACTCTTTTTCAGAAAGTCCTTCGTTCGCACCTTGTTTAAACGGTTCAATTTCGCAGGACATTTCGTGCGTGAACTCGAATCCGTGTTCCGTTCCATTTTCCTTAGTTTTCTTCATCATCTTGTCGAGACTTTCCTTGACGAGTCCCAGCGCAATACTTGGAGCATCCGTGCCCGAACATGCCGTTGCCAGTCGAATGGGAAAACTGACTTCTCCCAAAATACTACCACTACCACTACCACTACCACTACCACTGCCACTGCCACTGCCACTACCACTACCACTACCACTACCACTACCACTACCACTGCCACTACCATTACCATTGCCATTACCACGGCCACTGCTGGTGTCGCGCGACACGACGTTGAGGAGCAGACCTCCAATCTTTCGAATCTGCGCTTCCACCAGTCCTTCTACAATGCCATTCGTCGGATCAACACCCACGGGGTCCACGTAGGGCTCATCGGGCATGGCCTGTGGCGCATTTTTGGGTTTGGTACTGTTGATATCTTTGGCAAGCTTCGTTTTGAACTCGTCGTTGAGTTCCTGTGCAGTCGCATTCTTGTTGCTCTTGCCGCGACTGCTCTTGTTCGTGCTGGCAGTAGTAGTTTTAGTACTAGATATCGTTTTGGAACTGTTCGACTGCTGCTTTTTTCTCTTCCTGTTGATGATATTGGCAGTGGGTGTGATGTTGTCTTCTTCGCTATCTTCGTCCAAATTCATGAGAATTTCATCATCGTCATCGTCATCGTCACAATAGTCGCCGAAGTCGTTGCCATGCACAGCTTTCCCATGAAAGTCAGAATCGTCCGATTCCTCAAACACTTCTCGTTTTTTCTTTTTTGGTTTCTTCTTGCTCTTGAAATCATCAACGTCATCTACACCGTCATCAACACTCCTGTCATCATCGTCGTCATCATCTTCCTTGTAAGTGACAAGAGCATTACTCGTGCGTCTGCGATTTCTGCTGCTTCTGGCAGCGGCATGCTGGTCGGTTTCTTCCATTATGACATCCTCACTATCATTATCATTGGCTTCGGTGTCACTACTACCACTACTGATGTTACAGCTGTTGCTGTTACTGTTACTGTTGCTGTTGCTGGTCGTGCTTGCAACAGTAGTCGGGGTGGCAATGGTGTTATCATCTTCAGTAGCTTTGAGTTTCTTTGACTTGGTGTTGTTGGTAGTAGTCTTGCGTTTCTTTGGTTTTGTTTTGGACAATGCTTTCTGTCGCTTCTTTTGATGTTTTTGAAACATCTTTTTGCCCTCTTCCAATTCTTGCCAATCGAAATCTTCTTCGTCTCCATCCTCGTACAAAACATGAAAGAGCATTTCTTCGTCATCATCATTCTCATCATCATTCTCATTCTCATCATCCGTAGTTGTCGGAACAGCAGAAGTAATGGTACCACAGTAAGTATTTCCATCCTCAAATAACTTGGCCACATTTGTAACGGGAGTTGGTAATGCTTGAAACAATTTGCGACCCATTTTCACTTGTTCTTCTGTCCAGATTTCTTCTGTTGCTGCTGCTGCTGCTGCTGTTGCTGCTGCTGCATTTGCTGCTGCATCTGCATCATGATCCAACAACTTGACTCGATACATCCCTGTACCAGTTGAAGTTGAAGTATCCACGCTATAGGAAATCAAACGTCCAACAACAAACTTGTTGTCATTTTGAACAAATTGTTTGACTTGAGTAGTGTGCAAACGATACTTGGGCTTCTTCTTGCTGTTGTTACAAGTGGTAACATCAATGGACGGTTGGAAGAAGGAATGCAAAGATGATTGTTTCTTGGAAGGCATTGTTGTTGTCATTGTTTTTTATGAGACTATTGTACTCGTTGACAACTAGTACTCCAGTAGTCTCTAGATAGTCTACCACTGATTGTAATACCTGGTAATAAGTAAGGCTTTTCTCTCCTCATCCTGGTAAATGCTACTCTACTAGTAGTAGCTACTACTGTAGCTAACTAGAGTAGTCTACTACCTGGTAGTACTCTCGTCTCCTCCTCCTCGTCTTCTCTACCACTACTCCCTGTACAGTACTACTACTACAGTACTAGTAGTAAGGAGCTATTACTACTGCTACCACTGCGTGCGTAGATTGGTTGGCGGCAAAAATAGATCTGTTCGCGCCATGCCCGCTTCCCACCAATGCTACTGCTACATGTGAACCACCCGGACACATACTTATTCACTATTTCACCCGGACATAATATGTTTATTGATTGTTGGGGTTTGGGGTCATCACAAAAACAAGAAGTAGAAAGTCACGAGCGGATAAATGAGTGATAAAAAGACGGCTTACAGTAGTACTATTTCAAAAGTACTACCAGGTATCTGGTGGTATACAGTACTCGTATTAGCTACTACTCGTAGTACCAGCACTCTACTAGCTAGACTACTACCACTACTACTACTACTAGCTACAGTAGCTACTAGTAGTAGAGGCAGGAGGTATGAGGCACTTGGCACTTGCTAGAACTTGATATTATTATGATAAGCAACAGATCCAAGGTTCTATCTTGATACAGCATATGATTTAATTTTAAAATTGTTGTACGAATTACCAGGTAATTGCAGGAACAGCCTAAAGCCTAAACATTTGTCGTCAAACATCAAAACAATAACCCGGCAGGACAGGAGAAGAGAGGAGAGAGGAGGGTTTACTATTTACTGCAGTACGAGTTCAAAAATATGGACCTGAACAACGTTGCCTTTCAAGAACAGTTGAATGGATTAATGGATTTGTTGCACGCTGTGGGGATTTCAGACAACAACAACATCAGCATCAATGCTAGTAGTAGTAATGATAATGATGCGGAATTGGATGAGAAGGAAGTTCAAAGAGCTTGTTGGGCCCTCAAGATATCAGGTGCCAGTGCTCCTATTGTTTTTCCATCAGATCTGCCGGATGCAAAAATGCTCAATGATGATCAGATTCAAGCCATGATATTAAAACTAAGACAAGCCAATGCACCCACACCAACACTTATTCACATCATGGAACAATATGTTCAGCAAACCAACAAGGCAGGAGGACCAGGAGGAAGCACTGGTGCTGGTGCTGGTGCTGGCTCTGGCAAATTAACGAAAATGAAGAAGAAGAAGAAAAATGGAACATATCAGCCCAAGAAACAGTACGGATTCTTGCAAGCGTACAGTCAAAAATCAGCACAACCACAGTCGCAGTCCGTTCCAGAAGAACAAGAACAACAAGATCACACAGTAGAAGAACTGCACTATTTTGATGATGAACAATATCGTGATGACAATGTTCCAAGACCTAAAATATCAACACGACCAATTCACAAACAATCATATCAAGAAGACGAGGAGGACGACAATGACGAGGAGGATGATGATTTTGATGAAGATGCTGATTATCCCATGGTTGGACCAGGTATTAGTGATGATGCAAGTGTTATGAGTGATATGACCACACCCACCGTTGTTAGTTCCCTTCACATACCGGAAGAAGAACGTTACCACACAGGAAACGACTTAGCACGATCACCCTTTGGTGGTGGTGCTGCTGCCATTAAAACAGCAGGTGGGAATCGTGGTCCTCCGATGATTATCCAACCACCGAAAAAGAAAAATTTAGTTGCAGGAGTTCCTACTAGAATAGTAGGACCCGGACCGGGTGCTGGAAACATACATTTGGGTACAGCTACTACAACTATAACTGCGACTGGGGGTGGAGCAGCAGCCAAACGACGGCAGAATTATCAACAAACTATGAGTCGACTACACGAAAATCCAAATGGATTGAACATGGCAGGACCACGTATCAATCCACTGTTGAACATGAAACAGACTGGCATGATGGTATCACCATCAATCACTTTTCCTACTCTTGAGCAACAACAGCAGCAGCAGCAGCAACAACAACAACAGCAGCAGCAGCAACAACAACAACGAACCATAAAGGGCACAGGATCCAAACAACAAACACCACCAGCAGCAAACGTTGGCAACGACAAACCGAAAAAGAAAATGGTTAAAAAGGAGGAAGGAAGACAAAAGAATATTATTCCTTCATCAACAGCTACCAATAATAAGAAGTCTGGAATGGCATCTTCGAATCCCTCCTCTTCCTCCACATCTTCCAATTACAATAACAACAACAACATCAAAATTACAAAGATCAAGAAAAAAATTGTCAAGAAAAAACCAAAATCTACTACTGATGCGAATGCTACAGCGACAACGTCGAAATAAGTCTTGCCCAGCAGTACTACATCGTTGGTGGTGGACGTGGAGGAACATCGTGAGGAAGTAGGTGATCATGGCAACCATCATCAATATAATCATTATCATAATCATCCTTATTACTCTTTTGGATTCACAAGCAACAGTACATCCAGAAAATTGGCGCCGCTGCTGCTGCAAGTGGAGGTGTCTACCATGCCTGCAGCAATCAATGGTAACTGCTGTTACGCAAGTGGAGGTGTCGACCCTACCTACTAGAGCGAGAGCGAGAAAACTCTTTGTCATTATAGCTTCAGGTGTAGGTAAATGCAAGATGCTGGTAATGATACCATCATTCCAACACCACCAATGCGACTGTAGCTTGCTTTGCTCTGTGTTGGCATAAGCTAACCAAAATAATGAACACTTTGGACACACTCATGCGTCATGAGAGTCTGAAGAATGAAACGCTGGCGCTGGCGAAGAAGGCAATAATAACACAGTGCACACGTGCCACTTCATTCAAACACAATTTTCAGCGTGGATACTCCCGACGTTGATCCCCACAAAGAATAATCCATGTGCTGTAACATATGATTTCTCTATTAAACATTTGCAAACGTTGAGGCTTACAAACGTAGACAATGATACGTTCAGGACAATCTAATATTAATTACTGCCAGTCGTTCGACTCTAACAGAGCATTCGTACCTAACAACCTCACATTCCTCACAACCAACATCCCCCCCAAGAGATTTGAGGAGATAATATACTGCGCTGCGTCTCACAAGGGGTATCGTTGCGTTGACTGAAAAAGTCAACGAAAACAGATTTTCCCGAAAAACACGATGAAGCTCAGCAGTCGACGATTTCAGAGACAGCGCATTCTTCAAAAGGAAAGGAAACGAGCATACTCTACAGGAGCAAAGCGTGCGAGTAAACAGCGCGAATTCTGGAATCTATTTAAACCTTGTTGGTGTTCCCGAGGTGATTTTGCGTACGTGGAAGAGAAAGACGAAGAGTTTGCAAACCCTCAGATCCCGAGGATGTTGACACTCATCAAGAGTCAAGAAGAAGAAGGAGAACTTGAATGGGATAATGAATCTCAATCAGATTCTGCTGATAGCATGCATGATGGGAATGGAAGACGAATGGATGACGATGCTATTGATGACGATGCACCGTCATACGCGGCTTCCGAAAAAGATACCGACCAAAAAGGTCTCGAGTCCCTGGACACGTTTGAACAGGATTTTCCGCTAGATGACACGCTGGAGACACTGGACACTATTGAAGAAGAAGACGAATATCCCATGGACGAATATTTCATGGATAATCATCCTCGGCTTGGCTCGACTCCGAAACAGCAGGTTCTCCCGTCTCCAAAGCCGCAGGCTTCCTTTACTACCAACACGATTATTCCACCGTCAACCAAAGCCCCGCCCCCGATTCTTCGCAATGGTACGCTTGAATCTATCCCGGCATCTTTAGAAAGCATGGACTCTCTCGCTGAGTCCCACTGGGATCCTGACGACGATGCCTCCAATGCCACTCCCCTCGTCAAGAATACGCACACTCCAAACGACGCCTTTTTCATTGAGCACGTTAAGTTTTTGCAAGTCCAAACACAACCAAGAAAAGTAGAGCAAGTTTACGACGAGTCAAGGAACGAAGTGGATCATGTGCTCGATAGGCGTGCATAAACTTGACATTTTTCTGCTTTCAAAAAGAGGCTGGAACTTTAGTGCAAAAAGTCCCCGGATAATTCTAGCTAGTTGGATTCGCTTGCTGCAATTTCTTCCACTTCTTTTTTGTTTGGGGTAACCGTTCGCTGTTTCGACACTACGTAGAACGTATGCTGCCATGCCTGGTCGTCGTCTGGGTACTCACTTTCTGGAAATTCTTGTCGTTCAAAGAGATCAGGTCGATCGTAAACAAACCCGACAAGACTACCGTGACACTCTTTCAACTCATTGAGTGCCGTCACCCTGACATTGTTTCCGGTCACCGCAAGGCGTTTGGGGGAGGCCTTGTTGACGGATAGATAGCGACCTAAATCTCTCGAGGTTGCTTTGCCTCCTTTGGCATGAAGATACTCGTGGACCAAATTCTCCAGGTAACCGATCTCGTCATTATTTCCATTCGATATGGCACTGTCGTCATCAGAACCTTTCTCCTGCTTTTGCCGCTGCTTGTGTTCGTTTCTTAGCAAGGCAATTTTCTTGTCGACGAACTCTCGAACGCGATCCAACAATTCCTGTTTTGTGCCCGACACTTTGAGACCATTACTGCGGCAAACGTCTTTTAGTTTGGTTACCGTAAGTTCATTGTAATCTTGTGTAAGCTCTTCGGGTAACTGAAGTTTTTCGGTGGCATCTTTTTGTACCAATGTCCGTTCGTGAAACACCATAGATTGAAATCGTGGTTCTGGCAGTGAAGGGTCCAGTCGTCCCTTGAGTCGGAGCGAAAAGAAGAAAACGTCGGTGTTGTCTTCGGCGAGTCCATCTAGCGAATACGTATCAAAAAACTGTTTCTCTTCATCGGATAACTTCGCACTCTTCGCTGCCTTCATAAGTGCGACATCAGCATCGCTCGCTAATCCGATCCAAAACGAAGGGTTTTTCTCCAGTCGTTCCTCTCGGGTCGTTTTGGCTTGCGTGTAAAAGCAGTCGCTGGTAGACAAAAATTGGTATATACCACCGTATTGAGCCTTGATTTCGTCGAGCAAGCAATTTTCGCCAATAACGATCGTCTTGAGGTACCTGCCAAGATCTCGCGAGTTCACGTGGGGCAAATCAGATTTGGATATGAAATCGCTGATAACTTTGAGAGCCGTAAACTCGCTGAGCGCCCATTGTTCTTTCATTTTTTGCTTCTGCTGCATTTGATCGCTGCGTGGCTTGATGAGCTCGTCTAAATAATCTTCGATCCATACAACGTCGTAGTCGCGAATATTGTGATTGTGTTCCAGGTTGTTGTTGCTGTCCTTGGGTCCTTCGTACAAATCTCGGTTGCATCCTCGTCGCATGCTAACCAGTGCTACGCGTCGACCTTTCTGTCTCGTTCGGACCATGGCTGGCATGAAATCTTTGTCTCCCGTCAGCAATAGTGCAACATCGTAAGCATTGGGAACTGTTGCATAATGGAGCATTTCCACTGCAATGTTAATGTCGACGCACTTTTCTCCCCGACCGACGGTTTCCATCATGTGTACATCGTAATTTGCGTTTGACATTTCTTGGAACATTTGAAATCGGTAAGAATTGGTTGACGTATCTGCCTTGTAGGAAGTAAAGACCGAAGCTCGAACGATCTCCACTGGCCGCGACTGGACGGCCCATCCAGAATCCTGCTGCTGCAGTGCTTTGCAGATGACTCTCGGCAGGGCTGCCCAATCAAAAAAGTAGCGACGCTGCCAACCGCGCCCATACCGCTGTATTATGGGACAGGTACTGGCTTCTCGTTCGTGTATAGAATAATAAAGCCAGGTCCCATCAATGAAGAGCATTGCCTTGAGCGGAGTGACCGGCGCCGTCGTTGATGTTGTCGTTGCTGGTTCCTCTGTTAGTTCTGAAGGCTTTGCAAAGGCGGCAGTCTTGAGATCCTGCAAAGAGTGATCTTCTACTTTTTGTTGTGCATTTGTTGTTATCGGTAAAGGCACACGATGATCCTTAGTGCTGTCAATTTTTGCACTTTCTTTCTTTGTATTTTGTTGTTGTTGTTGTTGTTGTTGTTGTTGTTGTTGCTGTTGCTGCTGCTGCTGCTGCTGCTTTGCCTTCATCATGGTCAGCAGGTGATTGATCTGTTCTTGCTGCTGTTCAATTTGTTTCAGCAAGGCATCATCACTCAGGCTAATTAGCTCGCTGCTGGTACTGGTATCGTTGGTGTTGTTGGTGCTGTCAGGCACATCTTCATTGTCAGTTTCCCCGTTTTCATGACTAATGATCCCTTGCAGCTTCGTTTCTGTTTTTCGTTGTTTTGCAGAATTGTGAAAGTGTTTGGTGCGTTCTGAACATATATTCAAAGCGAATAGCTGTTTTCTTGTAGCATGTGGACTTGAATGATGATGATGTTGATGATGCAGCAGCAGCAGTAGCGCATTTACAGTAAAGGTAGAAGTAGCGGTGGCAGAAGAAGTAGGATTTTTTGTTGTAATTGTTGACACCCAGGGAGATGTCAGAAATATCCAAAAACTAGCCACTAGTAAACACGACATTCTTCTGTGTATATGTTTGTTTCTTCTGAAGATTGAGGTAGCAGCTGTCCTCCTTTTCCTTTTCCTGTGGTTCTGCTGATGCTGATGCTGGTGCTGATGCTGATGCTGATGCTGATGCTGATGCTGATGCTGGTACTCATGCTGATTGATTTGTGAAAGCATTTTAGAAAAAATGTCTGTAAAAATAGGTAAAAAGTCTGAAATTACCCACAGTTTTGGTCTTGGAGTCTTGGCCCAACAAGATGTGAATCGAAAAATCTCAATGTGACAGTGTCTGAGTTCTGTGTGACAACACCAAAATCCCTGTATCTGTATCTGGCCTGTTAATTGATGGTTCACTTCATCTATAGAGATTTTGTAATGACGTTCACGAAAACTCTCAAGCTCTTATAGGTAGTGCAACTTATTACAAGGACTACTACACGCTCATCTGCACTTGTCAATCAATATGTATGGCTCGTTGTAGGATTCTCGTGTGTGTTAGTGCTCTGTCCATGGATGGCCCTTATTATTACTAGAATAATAATTACTCTATTGTTACCACACAATTGATTGTGAACTATCGATAGCACACTTTCTTCAAACTTCACACATACAACCGACGTCAACCTTTGCTCCTTTTGCTGCGAAAATTACCTATAAAATCGCTATAATAATATATTACAGTATTATCTTCCGTTTTGTCAAGGATGCTTTGTTTGGTTGCGCGTTCATATTTAGACTCATAACCTGAAACATAACTTGTGACGTTCCCATGGACGTTTATTTTAAATCGCTTTTACATACCGTTAAACACTGAATACGATACGATTACAATTACGCTGGTGGTGTAGTAGCCGAATACTGACTTGTAGCTACTCATCAGTAGAGGCAGACCTTAGCTAGTACTAGTACTAGTAGTACTCATGTACAGCCAGTGTAGTAGTTTACAGTAGGGCGTCGTCGCGAGGGAGAAATCATCGTCCAAAGCTTGTTAAATGGCTGCTAGAGTAGTAGTCTACTACTACTAGTAGAAGTAGATTACTCTACAACATAGCCAGTAGCGCGTGCTCGTAATATGTAATATGCCGACCCCCCCCTCCCCCCTTCCCCATCCAGACCCCTGATCCCATGCGTGCAGTAGCAGAACTGATTTCACTTTGTTGGAAAATGTGTCATGTGTGTCTTGCTGCGGACGGTGACTTGGCAGCTTTAGCCGCTGTCAACTCTGACGAGCCAGCAGCAGCAGCATTGTTAGAGATCCTTTTTCGTCGAATTTTGGAACACAAGAACCGTCTTCCCCGAACAAAGCGAGGATGATAATAGGCACCCTTATCGTTTCCTTCCGTAATGCGATGAAAGCCGTACAAATTGAGCTGTTTCATAAAGGTGTTCAGTCTACCAGCAGCAAAGTACTTGGGCATGATATTCGAAACGAATTTATCTGGTTTGTGGATTTTGAACACTTTTCCATTTGGCAAAAAAGAGACAATGTCATCTTGTCCACTTTTTTGCGCTTCGTAAAGTATCCGATACAATTTGAGAGGAAAGGGTTCTCTGGGAATCGTCGCAGCTCCTGCCTGTGCCTTTTCTTCCAATCGGGATGGCCTTGGATTGGCCTTGTAATACTCGTCATCGTCTAGGTGGGAGGCAGCATCGGCATCGTCTTCTTCCGATTCTTGGTCGTATTCGTATTCGTCGTCTTGTTTTTCGTCTACTTGTCCAACACCTTGGATAGCAGCAGTTCCTCGTTGTAAAAAGGAAGGGCCGCCAAACGCAGCCAGTCCTGCAGCAGCCTGAGCAGTTCCTGCACCTATGCCTACACCCGCCGCACTTGCTGCTGTTCTTGTCCTGTCCGATTGTAACCGAAAATTGTCATTCGAAAAAGCGTTGGACGGGACAGCGTTCGGTGCATTTAAGGGGGCGGCGTTGGTGGGCGCCATTCCCTGAGATTGCAAGAAAGACAACGACGAGTACGCCACCGGCATTTCTAATCCTCGAAAAAAAGATCCTGGTACAGAAGAGGTCGCTGCTGCTGTCATTGAAAAAGGTGCGCCATACGATGGCCACCCGAGTCCGTCGAACCGTGGTGGTTGCCTCGCATTCGAGAATGGCGTCGACTGGAAACCTTCCTGTCCGCCCGGTCGTTGTCTATGCTGCAGGAGCATGAGCTCTTCTTGAAGAGTCAGAGGTCCCTGGCGTCTGCTGATGGCATCTAATTTAGCTTGCATTTCCAATCGGACTTGGAGCTCTGCTCTTTCTAGTTCCAGCAATCGATTTCGACGGAGCATGTTTGTGACGTTGACGTTGTTACTTGCCGGAAGCTGTTCTTGGGGTTGAAGGGGATTGGCAGGTTTACGTTGTTGTAGTTGTTGTTGCTGTAGCTGTTGCTGTTGTTGTTGCTGCTGTAACTGTTGCCGTTGTAGCTGTAACTGTTGTAACTGTTGTTGAAGCTGTAGCCGCTGTTGTACGTGCTGCGGATACTGTTGTACCTGGAGCTGCCAGGGTAAAGATGCCGCTGCCGGGATTCCCATGGGAGGTACACGGCAATATTGGCTAGCTGCAGGCCCTCCTTCGACTGACGACCCACCGGCAGCTTCACCAGCAGCTTCACCAGCAGCTTCACCAGCAGCTCCACCAGCAGCTCCACCAGCAGCTCCACCAGTAGAGGTGCTTTCACCGGCTGCTGATGCTGATGCTGATGCTGCTACTCCGCTAGCTCGCTGAGCCTGGAGCCGCCGCAGCGCCCGTTCTACCTCCTCGTCGGGATGGCCACTTGTTGTGCTGAATCTTCCTTTCATTATTGTTTACTCTACAATAATAATAAGGTAGGGCGCACTAGACTACAAGCTAGTTGTTGCTCTTGTTGTAGTAGTAGTAGTACCTCGCTGAGGGTGGTTGGCGTGCATTTCACTCAGATGGGCGACAAACAAAATTTCGTTCAGGCTTTTTTAAAACAACATGATCTTGGAAAATCGAAACAGTGCTCTTTTCAAGGAACTAATAGTGATTTAAAGGGTGTCAGCAGGTATGGGAATGAAATGTTTCTATGTTGAATAGTCGAGATCTTTCAAGACACAGCAATTATTGTCAAACAGGCCTTTTAAACATTGGACTATTTAGGCTTCTCTTCCTGAAGAGTCCTGGCAAAGCTAATACCCTGGTAGTACTAGTACTAGCTAGCTACTAGTACTACGATCGTAGTTAGCAGCCAGTGATACCGGTAGCAGAAATAACACACTGGTGGTCTACCAGGTACCGGTACCAGGGTAAAATGGTAGTCTACAATCGAGCTACAGTACAAAAAATGCAAGCGAGTAGTACCAGTACCCCAGCTTCTACTCGAGTACTTCCAGCACCACCACCCCACCACTGAGAAGTACAGTACTAGTACGTAGACGAGAGTGTACGATTGGTAGTACCAGGTAATATTCGATTTCCTACCACCAATAGTTTGGAAATAACGGATCATGTGTGAATCATGTTCCAGCCAAATTACATACCAGGTACAGTAGCTTGTGCTAAAATGTCCTTCGTTATTATTTCTTACGGTAGTTTTCCTACAATCGTGCTACTACTACGGTACCAGGGTATTATATGTAAACAGGGACCCAAGTCACTTTTCGAGCAGTACCAGGTACGTAGCCCTAGTACATAAACCTACGTGTAAACCTACCACTGCTCAAATTTGCTTTGGTATCCCTGATACACATGAAGTAGACTTCTGTAGTATAAAAAGGACCGTTGGATCTCTTGTAGAGTCCCATGAAACCTATGAAAAGG
>Ga0100392_1002892_pt1 | contig 15813 bp, 10 predicted proteins | sample CryGeymeta201516_FD_81548 | JGI IMG/M metagenome (GOLD analysis project Ga0100392, IMG submission 81548) | Groundwater microbial communities from Crystal Geyser aquifers in Utah, USA - Crystal Geyser metaG 2015-16 | ecosystem: Environmental > Aquatic > Deep subsurface > Groundwater | place: USA... | reverse complement strand
TACCAGGTGGTATATACGCAACACGCAACAAGAGCAGTTAATACTCTATAGAGTTGTTTCTAAATAATAACTTACCAGAGACGATGTCATGATGGATTTTTATTGTTGTTTCACTTCAGATGATGTTAATTGCTGTACTAGTAGTAGTAGTAGTAGTAGTAGTACGATACAGTAGTAGTAGGAGTGCTGTACTGTAGTATATTCTGTCGTGCGATTGATGTTTTTTTGACTTGTTCTTGAGATGATGATGGTGATGATGGTGATGATGTGTGTGATATTTCAAATTCAAGTCAAACCGAGAGAATGAATAGGACCTCATCAAAAAGATTAGCTTTAGCTTTCTCCGGAGCGATGCTTCTGTTCGCCTGTCGAGCTCGAGTAGTTGTTAAACAATCATATTTATTTTCTCACCAAAGAATACACTCTAAATAGTAATCACAATAATTAAATAATTAAATAAGCAGGTTGTATCTGTCATTCATTACCTGGTAGCTTCGCTTTTCAAAGAATTAATCAAAAAGCGGTTATTTAAACAGTCTACGTAGTCGACAACGATCTAAGAAATAGAAATTTCATTGTACTTTTCCGGTTATAGTAAGAAACGGACTGGCGTGCAGCTTAATGTAAGTCCAGGTAGACTTGAATCTGTGATCCATCAGATCAAAATGCGATTGTCTTCTCAATCGTCACAAACAGCAGCAGCGAAACCTCATCAATAGTAGACTAAAATAATAAAGAGAAAATCAAGTTCTCGCATAAACTGGATTCAGCAACAACCAGAAGAACAAGACTACGGTAGACAAAGTCTAACTGATTACTCTGCACATACACTGTATCTCCACATCAAACACAATAATCTTCAAACATGTCCACCACCACTAGCAGCAGCACTTCCACTCCTTCTTCTCACGTTGACCCCACCACCACCACCATTCCTACTCTCTCACCTCGTACAACAACCGCCCATCATCATGTTGTTCATGAACTTCCGTCTGTTGCTACCAGTACTGCTGCAACTGGACCTCCTCGGTCTCCTTACAGGATCAACAACCAACAACAACAACAACAACCTCCTTCAGCTTCTCATCCTCCTAATGTCCCCGTCTCTCCTAATGTTATGGAAGCAAATCGATTTCGTTCACGATCTGTGGGACAACAACCTCTGGGTTGGAGTCCACATCGCAAGGAACCTTTATCTCCCATGCTACGACAAGGCAGTGTCAGTGGTAGTACTGGTGGTGTTTGTGCTGCTGGCAAACCTATCATTCAAACCTTCATGCCCATGAATATGACTGCTTTTACTAGTAGCAGTGTTGGTGGTGGTGGTGGTGGTGGTGGTAGCAGTAGCATTATTTTTCCTCCCCACTTGCCCATGTCACCATCATCCCAATTTCAATTGGAACCACCTCGTATTTCAGAACAACAACGAGCCATGGAAGCGGTTGTGGAGAAAGAACGACAGCGTGCCAAAGACATGGAACAAGAGGAAAAATATTTAACAGCGGATGAATTACGGACGGTATTGAAACGAGAACGACATCGCATGGCACGCATCGCTGCCGATCTGGCCTCGATGAAGTCATTAGCGGTACAGTCGGTAGCAGAAGCAGAAGTGTCCGAAGAGGGACGGATCAATCATTTGATGCGGCGATTAGATTGCCTGCAGCAAGAAAAAGGAAGAATTATTGTAGAATTGGAACAAGAAGAAGAAATGGTAAGAAGCTGTTTGTTTGTTTGTAAAGTAATCATTATTCCTTTATTTATTGGTGAAAAACAATTGCTGATCTCTCTCTAACTCTCCCTTTTCTTATAATAATTATTGTTATTACTATTACTAATTCTATTTAGTTGACCAACAATCTGCAAAAGAAACTGGACGAAGTTCGACGTGAAAAGGATGCTTTGGAAAAACATCAAATGTCTCGCAAAGAATTGCAGGCAAGGCTGAAGGCATTGCAGAAGGGATCAGATGGTGAAGACATTGACATGTCGGAAGGCGTGGAGAAGGAAGAAGAAGAAGAAATGGAAGACGATGAATAAATAATCACAGTAGATATTTTGCTAAATTGACTTGGCTTGCAGCAAAGAGTGATACAGAGACAATTAGAGACTCGGCGATGAGAATGGAATTGAAAGATAGTGAAACATAATTCGAACTGCAAACATGGCAAAAATCCATAAACCATATGTTATATACATCATGTATGTAGAGCTATATCAGGAAGATTAATAAACATTGCAAATTCACCCGCACCACGGAAGAATGGTAGTAACTATTGAATTTTTCAATGAATTACCAGGTAACGATGTGATCCATTATGCTGGACAAAAATTTAAAGGAATCGATTTGTTGGTTTTGCGTCTGCTTTGATTCGTCGCTTGGCCCAAATTTCGGCAAGGTCACGCTTGCGCTTTTCTGCTTCCAATCGCTGCGCTACTTCTTCGAGACTTTCCTCGACAGGAAGCTGTACTAGCTTCATACCTCTCATGCGAAAGAATGCATTTCCGATTTCAAATGATCGCGGACGGTACGCAAATCCGCAAACATTCAGTAGATGAATCCACGAGGACGATTTGGAAAGATCCGTAACAGGCAAATTGCTCGCAAACACTTCAATAATCCCTTTCTTTTCAATGGTCTGGTCCAATTTGGAAAGGAGCTGAGATACACTCGTATTTGGATTGCGTTGAGCTTCTCGAATCAACCAAATGACACACTGGCCGCAAGCAAAGAGTTGAGGTTTCTTTCCCATGAGTTGTTCACAGCGCGAAAGATCAATGTAACCGTCGTCATCGTCGTCATAAATTGCTTCACCCTCCAATAAAGTTGCATCTGTCATGTCAACATCGCGATCATCAAGATCAGATGGATGAACCGATATGGCATGACCACCATCCAGCAAGGAAACTGTACTGTTGTCCGGTTGAAATTGCTGCAGAAAGCTTTCGGTGGGTCGGCGACCAGAAGGAGTTCCTTTTCTCTCCCACTCCAATTGATGCACCAGACCTTTGCCACCGTATTGGACGTGACCATGCGAAAATTGTTTGCTAATAGATTGTGCTTTCTTTGTAGCGTCAGACATAACATATTTATTCATTAGAATGACTTGATCTGGTACATCAAGCCAATCTCCGACCCCGCCCACCACAACGATACAGCTAATGCCGAGAGAACTGTACATTCCATTGACTCGATACAGTAGTGGTGTGATACTCTCGTCCATAACCAGAGCTCGCATACGACCATCGCGTGCCATGAAATTGGCTGCACTGACATCTTCATCTACCAAGAATACCTTTGCTCCCATTTCAATAGCTTCTGCAACATTAGCAGCCTGAGACGTTGATCCAGAGGCTTCGGTACTGGAAAAATGCGTTGTATTTACAGCCTTGGATACCCCTGGAGGTGTTGGAAGGTTACTAATAAATGCCGAAATGTTGCAATTTTGAACGTAACGACCATCTTCAGCACGGATGGTTGTTGTCATGGGCACTGTCACACAGTATTCACGACCATCCCCGGGAATTTTGTCGTACACTCCAGCAGCTACGGCTCTCAACAAAGTTGACTTTCCATGGTAACCCCCTCCTACGACCAATGTGATACCTGTGGAAATTACCAAGCCCGTGACGGTAATAATGGTTGGTTTTGAAGTATCAGCCACAGGTTTGCTCACTAAGAAAGGACGCAGCAGTCCCAAGTCTACTTCTAAGGTTTGCTTCATGGGACTTTCTGCAGGAGCTTCACTTGGAACAGCAGGAGGACTGGCCATAGGGGCATCATTAGCACCACTTTTCCGGGGTAAAATGGATCCATCGGCCACAAATGCCACAGCTCCTTTGGTAGCGAGGCAGGATCGCAGACGATGTTGAAGTACCACACAGGCAATATGATTCATGGCTTGAGTTGCAAACTCTGTGTTTTGGGATCCCAAGTGCTGGCTCAAGATTCTTTCAGAAGCAGGTTTTAGTGCAGCCATTTTACTTGCTGCCAATTCAAGATATTCTTCGTCTGGAATCATGTCGGCGTTTATGTTTTCGTCGATAGTGCATACTTTGCCTCGTAGCATAATATTCACTTCTTGCTCCGTACTGTAGACATCTGTTCGTTCCAACACATAGGGCGTATGACTACCCATAAAATTCGACTTTTTCTTTCGCCGACTTCCAGCATAGTCCAGAGGTTCCAGTGCACAGGTGATATTATTTTCATCTGGATTGGACAAGGTCAATTCATTTTTGCGAAATAATTCACCAACTTTTCGTGCACAAAAATCAGCCAATGCCACACAAGCCGGATGTCCTCCTGTTCGGAAAGCGTCCAAAATTTGACTCGACTGTTGTTCATCAGCACTGGTGGATAAAAGCGAGGCAATGGAAATTTGGGCATGGACCAGGAAAAAGTAGGTTTGATCCGAAGTAGAGGAGGATGCCCCATGATTTACAGGATCTTCGAGACAAGTCACGGACCACATGCGAACAGACGTTACAAGAATTGAGATGGAGGAGCCTGAAAGGGAAAATATTTGCGGCCGAGAGAAAAGTTAGATGAGTGGCGTGAAAGGTACAGTCAAAAAGTAATGGTTTGTGAATTTTCACAAGAATTCGTCAACAACAAAAAATCGCTTTGAGTGGATCGGAAGTTGAAAAAATGAAGCGGAAGAAGTTAACGCACAGTTATTACTAGAGTAATAATAGTAGCTGCCATATTGCTTCTTGTCACAGAAAGTACTCGTGACTGGGATACGTGACATAATGTAACTTTGCTGCATTATCCCATCCACTTTGAACAAGTAAGTAGAGTCGATGCGTATGCATAGAACATAGAATTTCGCTCTGATGGATACACTACTAGCTTTTATATTATTTTTATAATGTGTAATAATTCACAGACACCGTCAATAGCAAAGTTCACACTGCCAGCCGTGTTTCACGCGGAACCTTGCGGTTTGTGCGATCGAAAAACCCACCCCAACGAGATTCCCCTGCTCTTACCATGAATTTCGGCAGTATCGACAGGACTTTGCGAACGACTTTCACCGTTGGATCCATGTGACTTGGCTGATAGTTTCCGCCTCCCCAGCAGCAGGGAAGAAAATCCACCCGCTGGTGCTTCGATTTCGGGACGTTTTAGTGGTTGCAGCAGTTTGGAGGGATTGTTGGTACTGGGACTTCCAACGAGCGTGGTAGTTTGAGTGCTTGAGCAACAGCCGGAAGAAGGATCTGGTTGCGGTTGCTGCTGTTGCTGTTGTTGCGCATGTGAAACTCTTAAAGGAATGCTGTTGTGAGGGCCGTTGGAATTTATGACATCTTGCAAGGTCTGCACAATCGAATCAAAATCCGGGCGATTGGTAGGAACGGGTGACCAGCAACGTTTCATGAGCCATTGTAGATTCATTGGCCAGAAGGACGTGTGCCGACTATCCATACTCGGTCGTTCTCCTCCGATGACGACCAGAGACATGTGCTTGCCGTTCGAATAGCCTTGAAATGGTTTTTCGACCGACAATATTTCGTGCAGCATAATGCCAAAGGAATAGGAATCGACCGATTTGTTGTAGGGCATCTCCTTGGCAACTTCGGGTGCCATATACCGTCGACTTCCGGTATTTCCTGTCAGCTGGTATCGTCCATCTGGATTCCCTTCCCCGGGCTTTAGTTCCTTGGCCAAACCGAAATCAAATAACTTGAGTACGCCTTGACTGTCAAAGCCTACATTGTCCGGTTTCAAGTCTCGAAAGATGATGTTCTTGTCGTGCAAGTACTTGACCGCTTGCGCGATGTGTAGGGCTATCAGAAGCCGTTCTCGCAACTGCGATTGTTTGCACTCTTTGTATTCGTGACTTAGATGAGCAAAGATGGAGGGCATGTGTATGTGATGGTGGTTCTTTTCTTCTTCTTCCTCTCGCCACCGTTGCAATCGCTGTTCCAAGGTGTCACGAAGCCGATCTATGGTAATAAAAACGCAACATTCCTTGCCTGTCTCGACATTGGATTGAACATTCCCAGCCGTGGCACCATGAAGTTTGATAATGTGGGGATGATCGAGAACACTCAAAAAATAAGCCTCCTGTACCAAGTCTGCAGCCCCGTGTTCAAACTGGCGTTGATTGACCATGACTTGCCGCTTTAGATACTTGATGGCGATCTGTCTAGTAGGATCACTTTTTAAGGTGCAGGCATTCACGAGACTGAAACCTCCTTCACCCAATTTCTCGCCCATAATCAGATCGTCGCTTTTGATTTTGTAAATGATGGGTTCGTCGTTACCAAAAATGACGGAATTTTCTTTGAGTTTGGCAATGGCCACACAGGCCGCAATACCTGCTGCTCGTGCAGCAAAAGGACACACTCGACCATAGGCGGCACAGTCCTCGACACACCTGTCTGCCATTTCACACTTGGGATGATAGGAGTCCGAGGGTGAAACGACAGGGGGGGGTTGTTTCTCCTCCGGCTCTACCTCGCAGGCTGCTGCATTCGTACAGGTTGAGACAGGTGTAAGGGCTTCCATGGCTGTCTCTAAATTACTGTGAAGAAATTAAATTTAGATTAAAGGTACGGTAAATGCGTGAGATTTATGATTAGAATCGTGTGTTGATGGTTTATGCTGCCACTGCCATTCATTACAATTATTTGTGTCCAGTGTCCGTGTGCAGAAAGAGACGGATTCGAGAAGAAGTCAAGTTCCTTGACACCTGCCGAGAACGAAGAATATTATTACTGTGTTATTTAACGACACTGTGCGGTCAGTCGGAGTGAAATACTTGTTTTAGTGCAGTGGTCTACTTATTAGCTACTACTGTAGTACTGAGTAGAGTAGCTACTACTAATAGTAGTAGAGAATACTCTACTCTACTCTAGAGAGGTAGACTACTTCCTCAATCTTGCTTCAGTGGCGTACTACAGGAGTAGTCTAGTACGGTAGTAGTATCATAGAGTTTTATTTCTCTCAGTACAACAGACCCCCACTCTACTGTAGCTAGCCGGGACGTGTGTGTGTGATCGCAGCAAACACAGAAACATTTTAGACGACTAAAACGATGGCTCATTCATTGTATGGAATCGCCTACGATACCCGCATCATCGGGGTCTGACCTCCGTTAGAGCTTTGAAACCCGTAAAAAGTATCTTTTCTTGTTCATCCATTTTTTATTGCCCTCTTCACCTTTCTTTTTTACTCCAACTTGCGTCTATCATTATTTTTTCATCTAGACTACCAGACTAACAGTGTTCATCTATTCATCTATTTCGTACTAGTATATAATATTTTTTAACGGTATCCAACGTTATTCGTCCGACAACAATTATACAATGAATACAACAGATGCAGAGCCAGCTACTAAGAAGCAGCGCCTGAATACGAAACAAAAGCTATCTAATCTTCCCGAGGAACTGAAAAATGTAGATTTTTCCTGTCACATTACTTGGGACAAATATGCGCCATATCCTCCACCATCATCCTCCTCGTCCTCGCGAGATGAATTGGCTCCACCCATTCCCACGGTTCCACTCGATACTCCTCCCACGTTTGATCCACGTTCATCACCGGCACTCTGTCATTACGTGCACGCCATGAGTGGACGAGCTCGGGCCTGTACGATCCATTTAAAACCACAACCCGGACAGACCAAACAAACTCCCCGGCCCATTCCTACTCCCATCTTCATGCCCGTCGGTACCAAGGGATGTTTGAAGGCGCTAACAGCACAAGAATTAATGAACGATCCAGCCTTGTCGTGTCCTATTATTTTGGCCAATACCTACCACATGGCCCTGCAACCTGGTACGGCACTGGTGAATGAATTTCATGGCTTGCATTCCTTTATGGGACAAAATTCGCGAAGCAACAAAGACGATGACAAGGACTGTATGAATTACAATCTCTTGACCGATTCTGGAGGCTTTCAAATGGTCTCTTTGGTCAAATTAAGCGAAGTCACGGAAGAAGGTGTGACATTTGAAAATCCATTTTTGAAAGATGATAATGTCAAGCGCAATTTAGCTGCTGCCAAAGATAACACGAAAAATAATAATGATGATGATGATGATGATGACGACAATATCACGACAGCGAACAACGATGCCATGATGCTTCTCAGACCAGAAGATTCCATTCGGTATCAAAACGAAATTGGTGCCAACATCATCATGGCATTGGACGATGTTGTGTCGAGTGTCGAAGTGGACGATGACCGATTTGAAATGGCAACCTATCGGACTCTTCGATGGTACGATCGTTGCATACAGGCACATTCCAAGTCGGATACTCAAAATCTGTTCCCGATTGTTCAGGGTGGACTCGATACCAGTGTGGGTGGACTGCGTGAACGGTGTCTCGCGGGCTTTCGTCGACGTCAAATCGAATTAAACTATGTTGTGCCCGGTTATGCCATTGGTGGATTAGCGGGAGGCGAATCCAAGGATGATTTTTGGAAAGTCGTAGACCAGTGTTGTCGAGCCTTGCCGGATACGAAACCACGATATTTGATGGGAGTGGGCTATCCTTTGGATTTGGTGGTCTGTACAGCATTAGGAGTTGACATGTACGATTGTGTCTATCCAACCAGAACGGCTCGCTTTGGAGTGGCTTTGGTACCGGGAAGGACACCCGGCACTATGCGACTAAAATCACACGAATGTGCTAGCGATAAGCGCGTGATTCAAGAGGGTTGTCAGTGTCAGGCATGCCATCCCAAGACGGCCGTGTCTCGTTCCCGCCTTCATCGCTTGCTAAAGGCGGAAAATCCTTTGGCCATTCAACTGTTGACACAACACAACATTGCTTATATGATGACACTGGTCCGAACTATGCGACAATCCATTTTGGACAATAAATTTGCAGATTTTGTCAATAGCTTTTTGGAGGATCAATTTCGCGGAGAAACCGGTGGTGACAAATGTATACCATCTTGGGTGCGTGAAGCTCTTACTGCTGCTGGTGTTGCTCTAACCTAAAGAAGGTTTTTATAAAGTCGACGACTATTTTGTGGTAGGAGATGATCCGTGAACTTCACCAAAAAGATGCAAAGACGAAATCAGGAAGCATCCAATCGGCGGCGTTTAGAACAACATCATCTACTGTATGAAGCTGTGGAACTCGTGAACAGGTCAGTAGTCTAGCTAGCAGTCTAGTAGTCTACCTACCGAGGTAGAGTAGGTCTACTAGCTAGTAGCTACTAGTAGTAGTTGTTGTTGTAGCATAATACTACGTACTGGTAAGACGACATTACGACGCACATATACTCTGAGTTGTTACGGTTTTTCGTTGTTGGAGGGAAATCAACAAGCTTGCACATGCAGCAATACGATGCAAGCTTGACTTGCGAAAACAATGCTGATAAATGAGTGGACTCATCATCGATCGTCTTCTTTACATTTTTGATAACACAAGATTATAGTAGATAACTTCACATTACGCCATTTCCTATCTTGCCGTCAGGACCAGATCGCCGTTTCCTTCTAGTCTTTTAGCCACTCGAATACAGTACTACTGTAGTTAGGAAGCAATCAACCAACCAACCAATCAACTAACCAAAGAGGGCTTCCATCGTAAGCAGCAACCAACGGGCCACACACACACGCGCACACTCACACACCGACCATCACAAATAATAATCATCAACATTGTATATCCTATTATATCCTATTACAATGTCATCAGCACGTGTTCAATCTCACAGTGGCATCATGTCCGCGGTTCTTACTACCATGGCAGCCAAAGAAGGTGATTACAAGGAGGGTACGCTCGACAACCACGCTCAATTGAAAGTCGAAGCAGATCGGTTGACTGCCAATGGTGAATTCGAAGAAACCTTGCTCGACATGGCCGACGAAGAAAGCAAGAATCAGATCCAAACCTTCTTGCAAGAGCAGCGTGATCGTACCAAAGCTCTCAGTGAACGCAATCAATTACGGATTCAAACGATTGATCATTTTATTGGTGCCATTCAAAAGCTCAAAGCAGATTTGAACAATAACAATGACGACGCCGACGGTACAAACGCACACGGCGGTGGGGAACTTTACGGGAATGGACAAACGGATTATGAAGCCAAAATTGCAGATCTGATGAAACAGCAAGCGGCAGAATATCAGAAGGATCCCAAAGATTCGGACATGTACAAGGACATTTGTGAAGCACTGGGAGAAAAGGTCCACCGGGGTGGTAGAGGAGGCAACAAGAAAAATAACAATGACGACGATGACGACGACGATGATGATGATGATATTGAAGTCATGCGCAATCACAACCAGGGAAATATCGATGCTCAATTGAAATGTCCGTTCACGGCCACTTGGATGGAGGATCCTGTCAAGAACAAACAGTGTGGACATGTCTATTCCCGATTGGGCATCATGGACTATCTGAAAAAGAAAGCGAATAAGCAGTGTCCCTTTCCAGGCTGTACCAACAACAGCATTCGAGCGGACCAATTGGAAGACGATGTTTACACCAAAAATAAAGTCAGACAACGTATTCGGCGACTTCAAAAGGAAGAAGAAGCGAAAGTCATGTCACAGGCAGCTTTAGATATGGATGACGACGACGATGACGAGGCGGAGGAAATGTAGTGGAAATAGTTTCCCACAGAGGCTTTTTTGAACCATATTCGTTGATGTGAACATGTGTGCAAAACATTGAAGGACGCTATTACACTTTTATACTATATGCGAAGATGAACATCATCGTCTCGCTACAATTGGCATCGAAATGACGATATATATTATAGTAAAAAGCAGCGGAACCACCAGTATCAATTTTCTTACTTTAGCTTGTAGCAATTTTAGAATTCACCTTTAAATCATGAAACACGATCCTTCTTGCGAATCCAGTTTTACTCGGATAGACCGCTGTGGCGAAGGAGAGCCTCGGGAGATGGTTCACGACCACGAAAGCTCTTAAAGACTTCCATGGGGGGAACACCTCCACCAAGACTCAGCACAGTGTCTCTGAATTTACGACCAACTTCGGCAACCTTCTCTTCATTATCAAGACCAGCTTCCTCAAAGGCACCAAAAGCATCAGCACTCATAACTTCGGCCCACTTGTAACTATAGTAGCCAGCACTGTACCCACCCGCAAAAATATGTCCAAAGGTGCACAAGAACCGATCTTCGGGAAGAGGCGTGGAATAGGGAGTAAACTTTTCGGCCATGCGCCTGTGAACGTCAAAAATTGATTCGCCCTTTCCACTTTCTCCCGAGACGGGATCGTAGTTGGAATGGAGTTCCATGTCCAGTTGGCCGAACAATAATTGACGACAAGACATCATACCAGCACCGTAAATCTTTTGCTCCTTCAGCTTTTCAAACATCTCTTCGGGAAGAGGCTCACCAGTTTCCCAGTGTTTGGCGAATCCGTACACAGTAGGACGATCGTAGCACCAATTCTCCATGAATTGAGATGGAAGCTCAACGGCATCCCATTCGACTCCGTTGATACCAGCAACATCACCGACACTGGCCTTGGTGAGCATGTGTTGAAGACCATGACCTGTGCCGTTGCAGCAGAACACATTCGTGTCAGAAATAGATGTAAGTAATAGCAAACATATATTTCAGAAATCTGAACCAAATAGGTACAAATCTAGCATCTAGGCGGCCAATAACTTACCAGTTTCGTGAAACAGAGTTTCAACTTCACGGAATGTCATGAGCGATGGCTTATCTCCGACGGGGGGACTGCCGTTGCAGGTCAAATATGCAACTGGAACATCACGATTCAGAGCTTCCGATTTGCCAATGCAAACATCCATCCACGCTCCTCCGCGTTTGTTCTCGGGACGAGAAAATGGATCCAAATAAAAGCTTGCAATATGTTTGTTGGATTCAATGTCAAAGACCTTGAAGAATTGCACATCTGGGTGCCAGACCTCAGCAGCCCCCTTGGCTTCTTCAACACGTACGCCAAAAAGACGCTCCAAAAGTCCAAACATACCATTCAATACATTGGGGAGAGCAAAGTAGGGTCGAAGTTCTTCTTCCTTCAGGTCGAATTTACTTTCCTTGAGACGTTCACTCCAAAATGTTATATCCCAGGGCATTAATTTTTCCAACTTTTCTTCCTTGTATTCTTCTCCTCCTTGTTCGCGGGCATACGCAGTGATCTCGGCAAGCTCTCGTTCGGCAGCTGGTAGTGCCTTCTCGAGAATAAGATCGGAAAGCTCGGCAACCGATTCAACGCTAGGTGCCATTTTACTGGCAAGACTCCGCTCGGCGTGGTTTTGAAACCCCAGCAGTTTGGCCATTTCTGCCTTGATTTTCAAAATTTCGTACACAAGAGGAACATTGTTCTTGTCTTCCATGGTCTCCCCAGCACGAGCAATATAGGCACGGTAAATTTTCTCGCGAAGTTCACGGTCTGGCAAGTGTTGCAAAGCAGCAATGTAACTGGGCATATCGTGAGTGATTCTCCATGGACCAGCCTCGGGGTTCATTTCGGGTACCTCCTTGCCTTCGGCTTTCAACTGCATAATGTAAGTTTGTGCCCACATGGCCTTGGCACTCTCGGGCACACCTTCGAGGCTGGCAGGATCCGTGATATCCAAGGAAAACACCTTGCTAGCATCCAAGACATTGTTACTAAATTTGGTAGAAATTTCTGCCAATTTCATTTTCATTTCGTTAAATTTTTCCTTTTTCTCTCCTTCCAAACCGACTCCTCCCAGTCTCATACCCAACAATGATCCTTCCACGGCGCGCTTTCTCTGCTTTGTTTCGAAATCATCCTCGGTTTCAGCAGTACCAGAAGCTTCCCATTCCTTTTCAATGGCTTCCAAGGCATCATAGAGGGGTTTGGATTGACTAAATTTCGTCATGGCTTGCACGACCTTGGGTTGATTATCTTCGTAGGCCTTACGAAGTTCATCTTCATTCTTGACACCGTTCAAATGTCCGGCAATACCCCAGGTATAGCCCAAACCAAATTGCATCCTTTCCAGTACGGGCAATATTTCATCGTACGTTGTTGTTGTTGTTTTATCCGTAGTTTGGATGCGATTTTCAAATTGTTCAAAATCTTTGTCCAATTTTTCCAAGAGCGTGTTCACCGCCGGAGTTAAATCTTTCGGTTCAATTTTACTAAATTTTGGCAGATCGTCCTGTTGAAGGAGAGGATTTTCCGTTTCTGCCACTGCTGTCGACGAAGAAAGTGCAGTAGAAAAGAAAGCAGTGGCGGGACGGGCAAACCGTTTGGCTGCCCAACTTGCCGATGCCGATGCCGATGACGTCTTTTTGGCAAAGCTAAAGGCGGTAGTAGCTCGAAGGACACTGGCAATCATGATGAAACCGGCGATGGATGCTACTGTTGCAGAATATACTCTTGTTGGTTTCTTGTTCGTATTCTTATTGATACCAATCATACTACGAGTAATATAATTGAAATAATTTTTGCTGTTGCTGCTCTTGTGGGTGGTGTTGTTAGTATTATGATGATTCCTGTGAATTCCTTTACGATTGATCTCACTCTGGGATACTACTACTTCTTCTACTAGCTGTAAGGAACTGTGAGTCTCTTTGCTGCTGTGGCGCAAGTTTAGTGGCATTCAAAGGATCTCCCTCTGCTGCTTGTAATTATTTGTGATTGATGACGATTATAATTATAATATCTTCAAGCCAACAAACACACCTGATGATGACGAAAGTCCATCTTGAATGAGCTGTTAAAAACACGCGTCAGCTCGTGCTATCATTATTTTACTGCAGTTTTTTTGGAAATTGTTCGACTCAGATGATGAATGAATCATCCTTCCAAAAAGATCTAAATTAGGGTTACGGCTAATAAAGCTTAACGTTGTCAAAAGGTTATGAGTCTTTCAAAATGACCATTCAAACAGTGATACAACATTTTTTTGTTCATTCGAAATTTATTGCTTCTTTATTAGATAATTCATTCGACAATACACTACCATTTTCCGCTTTGTTGTTGCAGGCCTACTAGAGTATTTAACACTATTGTTTTATCCTTCCCAACCCCATCCTACTCCCACTTCTCATTATCAAACTTCTTCGGCAAGAGCAATTATATCCTCTCCCCCCCCCCCAAAAAAAACGTTGTGAAAGCATAACCAAAACCAAAAATAATGATTGCAGCTATTGAATGGGTACCGGCGGGTGTTGCTGATGAAAATCCTAAAAAATATGAAATGAATGCCACGGAAAAGGATGTTATTCGCATGTTGCAAGAACAACAACAGCAAGAAGAAGAAGAACAAGCCGACGGCAAAAATAAAAATTCTGCAGCAACTAGTACTACTACTATTACTACTACTACTACTACTACTACTACTGATTCTAGCAATGCATCATTATTAGTAGGTCCAACGGCCACAGCTATAGTCAACAACAAAACGTCAAAAGAACAACAAGAGTTGTTGAACAAATTGCCCGCTGAATTAAGAATGGACGAATACAGCGACGATGAAGATAATGAGAAGGAATTGGCAATCTGTTGGTGGGAGGTGAAGATCCTGAAAGTCTGGAACAGGAAGATGATGACGATGACGATGACCACGAAGTGGAGATGAATGACGACAACAACAGCAACAACAATAATAATGATAATGATAATAGCGATGGTTCGGATGACGATGACGACAATTTGGAGGATGTTCCGGATACGCGAGAATTCACTCCCATTGATGTCGAAGGATTAGAGGCCATGGGTTTTGGTGATGGATTACTGGGAGGTGACATGCCCCCCGACGAGGATGACTCGGAGGCAGAAGATGTCAGAATTACACCCGACGATGCCATTGTGGTCGTGGCCAAAACGGAAGAAGACTTCGCCTCGTTGGAAGTTCATGTGTACGATACCAAAACGGGTGGTTTGTATGTCCACCACGATATTCCACTGCCAGCTTTTCCTTTGTGCCTGGCTCATGGTCAAATAATGTCAAACGATGATGGAATTGCGGGTGGTAACTTTTGTGCGGTAGGGACCTTTGAACCGGGCATTGAAATTTGGAACTTGGATGTTATCAATGCACTTGAACCGTCCTGTGTGCTGGGAGGAGAGGATACTACGTACGTAGATGAAGTCATGAAGGAAAATTTGATGCGATCCTCGACTGGTCAAAAACTCCGCAAACCGTCGCGTGGACACGGCGCAGGCCCCCAACTGCGACCCGGGAGTCACACCGGAGCTGTCATGGCCCTATCTTGGAATCAAGTACATCGGCACGTTATTGCGAGTGGTTCCGCCGATAATACCGTCAAAATCTGGGATGTCTCACAAGCTAGCAGTGGTGGAGATCCTAGCAAGGCCATTGCTGGAACATTTACGCATCACAAAGACAAGGTGCAATCTGTTGTCTGGCATCCTGCCGAAGCCACAATCCTCGCCACTGGCTCATACGATCACACAGTAGCCCTTTTGGATGCTCGAGATAGTGCTGGACAGAATATTAAAAAGGTCAAGATACCTTCGGACTGTGAGGCTCTTGCTTGGGATCCCTTTAATCCGCAATATTTAACAGCTGCATGTGAGGATGGTACAGTGACGACATGGGATGTCCGAAATTTCTCCGATAAGTCGCCCTTGTGGTCATTTGCTGTCAATGAATATGGTGGCTTGACCGATCTCTCCTACAATAGGTATGTCAAAGTGATATGATTTATTGCTTGCAATTTCGTCGGCAATTGTTTTTTCCATTTCATCGAATACTCACACAGCTGCTGACTCCTCACTCAGTCATGTTCCTGGTATGATGGCAACGTCGTGTATCGACAAGACAGTTGCGTTGTGGGATACGTACAGCCAGAACGATGCACCCCAGGTTGGAGCAATTCCCAGAGCGTGCGGGAGTAAGG
>Ga0100392_1002887_pt1 | contig 15839 bp, 14 predicted proteins | sample CryGeymeta201516_FD_81548 | JGI IMG/M metagenome (GOLD analysis project Ga0100392, IMG submission 81548) | Groundwater microbial communities from Crystal Geyser aquifers in Utah, USA - Crystal Geyser metaG 2015-16 | ecosystem: Environmental > Aquatic > Deep subsurface > Groundwater | place: USA... | reverse complement strand
CAGAGTACTCTACTAGCTAGTAGTAGAGTAGAGTAGCTAGTCTACCAGCGGCTACTAGTAGTAGTAGTCTACTACTCTAGAGTACTCTAGAGAGATTTAACAGCTACTGGAGCTAGAGCTACGACCACCACAACACTACTACTCTAGCTAGTACCAGGTAGCTACTCTAGTAGTACATGGTAGCAAGCGACTGGCACTCTATGTAGCTACTTGTACTAGGAGAGGAGCTATCGTAGTACTACTAGTAGCAGTAGTAGCTACTAGCTAGTAGAGTACCAGGTACCATGGTACTACCGTAACTAAACTACTGAGTAGGTAGCAGCTACTACTAGCTAGCTAGTAGAGGACTAACGCAATCCTTTCCCGTCACATGTGCGCAAGCCAATCGATAACAGACGATCAATAATAATAATCATTGCGCGCAGGTGTCTTGCAGATTCCACTTTTTACTTTTTCTTGCTGTCAATTTTAATAGCGGAATTTGTCAGTCAGGATGGCCATCATCAGTACCGTCATTGCTATCATCACAAGGCACGCAAATCTTTGAAATAAGGTGATAGCTATTTATTTCGTTCTGATGCTGTGGTGCTGTTCAGTTATGTCGTATTAATAGTGGAGTGTCCTACAAAAAGCAACTACTACGATGTGAAACATGTTCTAGTCATCAATCTCCTTTAATCCTTGACTGAGCGATGCCAATTGGTAGGTAAAAAAGCCGCCTATGCAAGGAATGGGTTCCAAGCCAGCAGATCGGAATTTACCCACGAGGACAAACAGAAGAATCAAAAAAGCAAATCTAGCTTGACCAAGTCCGGCACCTTGTATGGCTTCTGTATCATCTACGGAACCACCAATCGATGACACATACTTTCCCAGTCCATAGGTATAGGCCAAGCCAAAACTGGCCCCAAGCAAGTAAGAAAATGGAAAAAAGGGGTTGTCAAATAGCAGCCACAAGGCTGGAAAAATGAGCAAACTGACGTAGGCTGTCTCGCCAACCAAAGCATTGGCTCGTTTTTCATATTTCTCCAGGGCTTCTCGCTTCGCGGTGGACGTTTCCTGACCTTGAAACTCCGCCACCAGTGCTTTTTGTTGCGCCCAAATATCCTCTTTATCCGTGGCCATATTTCTCGTTGTAGAAGGAAGCATGACGGGTTGTTGTGGTGTCTTGGTCACATGCCATACTTGGACTGAGGGCGGCATGTCAGAGAATCTAAGGGAGGACCTGGTCGGCTGAAAGGCGACACCCAGCTTGGGTGCCCATAATAGAACCAGAAAATGGCACCAACATGCAATCATCGAAACAACAATATCTTTCATAATTGCAAAGACGTTTATTTTGTTGGTTGCAGAATGGTTGTGTTGGCTTCAGCGCTTCAGCTAAGCTGTGATACTTAGAACTTAGATACTCGCAAGTTGGACTGACAAACGATAGATCGTATTGAAATTTGTGGCGGTTCGGCTGATGTATTGATAATGACCAAGAATGCCTATAATTGAATTCGTTCTGTTGTTATTGGAAAGCACGAAGTAGAAGGATGTCTATTGGAATTCTATGATATTTTTGGTAAAGTAAGAAGTAAAACAAAAGCGTAGATAGAGAGGACTGTTAGACTCAACGTGAAGCTTCATTTTTATTTGGTTGTTTTCTTCTTCAGGCTTCGGGGCGTTACAATCTTTAACAAACAGGTTATGGTCCCGCCTTGAGACAATGCATCAAACATGGATAGAGTTGGAGTTACAAAATTTCAAACGTGGATACTGGAGCTCTCAACACCATGAGGAACAACAACAAACTCCATCTGGCGCGTGCTGCGGCTGGTTGGATTTCATTCAGTACGTTGCAGTGTGCTTAAACCTGACACGTCTCCTAGCTAGATCACCATTTAATCCGGTCTTACTCTAGTTGCAACGTGCAGAGGTCGGCGAACTGCTTTATAGCGATTGCAACCCGCATCTTTTCAGGTTTCTCTCGACTGTCTTTTTAGTGGATATCGCCTGAATATTTTTTAGATTTAACGAGGAATGTCCTCCGGCCATTCCGCGCTGACACCGATTCCTTTGAATTCGACGACTTCTTGGTCATCCAATGCCTACAAGAAATTATTTAGGGCGACTAAGTAGAGGAGCAGGATGTGACTAGAATGATGAAACCGTCAAATTCGTCTCGAGTGGCAAATCAATCGATTGCAGTGTCATGCTATTGTACTATGTAGACGTCAAAAATGCTATGCGCCTGGAATGATTCCTCCTATTTTTCCATTAGTGTGCCGATTACATCATGGTTCCGACTTGATCGACTGATTCCAAGGCCACAGGCAGGAGGCTGCCAAGGCCTCCTCCATGAAGAATAGCGTCTTGTGCAAGATACGTGGCAATGCCAGCGAAATATCCAATGGCTGCTCCAATACTCACTTTCTTGGCGTACCACAAAAAGTCAACTTTTTCAAGTCCCATCAGCGCAACACCTGAAGCAGACCCGATGACAAGAATAGATCCTCCAGTACCGGCACACAAGGCAATTAATTGCCACAACCGATCATCTGTTCCGTAATCAGCAACGTCGTACATTCCCATTGTTGCAGCCACTAAAGGAACATTGTCGATCAAAGCTGAAGCAATACCAATGACAGTAGCGATAATATCCATGCTGGGAAGGTTATCACTGAGAAAGACAGCAAGCTGTTTCAACAATCCACTTCTGTCCAAAACACCAATACTCATGAGGATTCCCAGAAAGAAAAGAATACCCGACGTGTCTAATTTTGATAAGGCAGCAGGGACCTGGAGGCCTTTGCCATCTTCATCGCCCATGTGCATGACATCTGTCAATGTCCACATGGCACCCAAACCAGTCAACATCGCCAAATATGGAGGGAGTCCAGTTAATTCTGTAAAGACTGGCACACAAAGCAGGGCCAGAATTCCTGTCGCAAAGACAAGCTTTCCACGTGCGGCCAAAGGCGAACCTTCGGGAAGTTGCGAATTCTCCAAAGAGCTGTCCTCTTCAACTTGATTTACCAAAAATGCAAGCGACCCAATCAAGCAAACAAGCGATGGTAAGAAAAGTTCTGTGACGGTTCGGGTCGTTGAAAGATTGTTGTTAATCCAGAGCATGGTTGTTGTCACGTCACCAATAGGAGTCCATACTCCTCCGGCGTTCGCAGCCACCACCACCATAGCACCAAAGAGTTTGCGGTCTTCTGTCACAGGAATCAATTTCCGAAGCAAGGAACACATGACAATTGTAACAGTCAAATTATTGAGGACTGAAGAGAGGAAGAACGTCAAAAACCCGATGACCCAAAACAACTGTTTCTTGGACGTGGTCTTGATTTGGTTAGTCACAACTTCAAAACCTTGGTGAAGATCGATGACCTCCACAATCGTAGACGCCGCCAACAAGAAAAAGCAAATATCGGATACTTCGGCCAGCTGTTCTCCCAGTTCACTAATCACCTGTGGAGAGGCGGTCCCGGCAGAATGGAAATAGTCAGCGTAGGTGACCCACATACCAGTAGACATCAAAAGAGCCACAGCTGCTTTGTTAAACTCAAAGACTTCCTCAAAAATGATGCCAATGTAACCAAGGACAAAGATGCCGATCATCACCAGACTCGAGTTATCGTGAAGCCATTCCGCTTGTGTGAAGAACCCTCCGATAGCTACCGTGGCGAAAAGGGCTGCTCCAGCTCCAATAATATCTCGTTGCGCAGTTTCCGGGTTGTTGGCTTGCTGATTGGCATCAGAAATAAGTTCGGCTCGCAGTTGATCAAGTGGGCTGTTTATTCCAGGATACTTTTTGGCGAGAGATTTCATGCTCAAGCGTTCGTCCTTATGAATGAGTGACATGACATCCTGCATACTAATGACACCGGAAATTTTGCTATCGGTTAATAGTTTTTTATCGTCCGACACTCTGTCGGCCACAATGAGATGGCGCACTCCCGAAGCTTTCATGGCGGAAATAGCCACGTTAGCGGTATCCTCGTCACTGATGGCGAGCAAGCTTTCGGCAGGAGTAACAAAGTCCTTGATTTCGGATACGGTAAATGTGGCCGCCGATTCTTCGTCCCTAGACGCTTCAGCCCTTTTTTGGGAAAACTGAAGCCATTTTTGACCGAATGAAACGTAGGATGAGATAATGTACAGTATTACACACCCTCCATTAACACACACGATAATTTCTCTGGTTCGCAACAGTCATACCTTGATGTAATCGGTTTCTGTAAACAAACCAACCATTTTTTCATCCCCGTCAAAGACCAAGGCCACATCATATCCTCCGCGAGACGTAATAGTATCAATGACATTGGCAACACTTTCTGTAGAGGAGGCTCGGTAGTATCCTTTGTTGGCTCGGCTGGCTTCTGTCACAATTCGTTTCGCTGGAGCAGTGAAACCGTAGCCTTCTGGTGTTAGTGTATTGTCTTTGGTGATGGGTACCAATCCTTCGGGATTGAATTCCTCCTCGGTCGCCGATCCGACATGTCGTCGAGTTTTGAAGGAACGAGGTTGCTGGTCTTGGTGAAGGTTGCTACCAAACGAAGGTACAAAGTTGCTGGTTTGGAGAAAGGAGGCCGATGACACTGACGATCGCGATGACGGATTGGTAAAGGCAAATGCTGGGCTACTGAAAGTAGATGCAAGCAAAGGTGCGAACACCAAAAATTTAGCGGCCGGAGAGTTCATGACAAAATATTAAATATTGTCTTGCAGGGTTGGTTTCGGATTATTTGATCGAATCAATTTATTGACTGAAATAATAATAATGCTCTTTGCTCTGCTAGCTAGAGAAGCATTACTGGTAGTAGACTACTAGTAGACTAGTAAAAAAAATGTTGTGTGGTTCGTCGTCTCCGACATCATCCGAACTTCATTTTTTATTTTAGATGGCAGAGAAGCCCAAACGAAACCAAACGATACTCCTTCTTCTTTAGCTGAGCAAGCAAGTGTGCGTTGTAATAGAAAGATACCCTACTACTAGTAGTATCGAAGAAAAACGCGTACGTGTTCAGTCAGCGCTCCGACTCGAAGAGCGACGTCTCCAAATTCCAGCAAGAGCCAAAGCGACGACATCCATCATCGGCAGACATCACCAGCGCTTGTATCATCGATTTTCAGCATCGCCCATTATTATTATCATTATAATAATATCATTGTCAACAACGCTCTCTGCTTGTACAAGTGCATTCATTATTATTATTTTTATTTCATCTTATCCGCTGTCATTTATTTTCGTCCAACTTTCTCTCCGGTTAAGATATATAAATAAATAAAGGCAAATGATGAAGTTCACAGCACAATCCCTATTATTGATCCTGGTTGCTATCGGAAGCACCGCGGCCTTTGCCCCTGCCAAAAGTCAAAATGCCGCAAAATTCTCTACTGCTCTCAACATGGCTGCCGTAGATGATGGCAAACGTGTTGTGGTTACTGGACTCGGTGTCGTTAGTGGATGCGGAATTGGACACGACGATTTCTTCCAGGCCTGTTTGGATGGAAAATCGAGCATCGGTCAAGTGACCCGATTTGATGCCAAAAATTACCCCTGCACCATCGGATCCGAGGTTACCGATACCATGTTTGATCCCCTGGACTTTTTTACCAACCCGAAAAATGTCAAATCGAACGATAGGTTCACACACTTTGCCGTTGCTGCCGCTCGACAGGCACTAAAGGACGGAGGAGTGGGTGACACTCCAGAAACTTTGAAAAATCCGGAACGAATCGGTGTCATGGTCGGGTCTGCCTTTGGAGGTATGGAAACTTTTGAAAGGGAAACTTTGAAGTTGGCAAGCAAGCCTGATCGGCCCAAGGTAAGAACTATTTTTCGATCTGTTTGTTATTCTATTATTTTTTGTTAAGGTTTTGCCGCATTTTAAACTTTAAACCAACCTTCATGTTACCACCAGGTGTCTCCTTTTACTATCCCTGCCCTTTTGGGAAATACTGCTTCTGGAGTGATCGGCATTGAATGTGGTTGCCAGGGACCCAACTATGGAATCGTCTCGGCCTGTGCTAGTGGAAGTCACACCATTGGAGAAGCCATGGGAATGATACAATCCGGAGAAGCTGATCAAATGTTGGCAGGTGGAACAGAAGCTACCATTACTCCCCTCGCCTTTGCAGGATTCTGCGCCATGAAGGCTATGAATACCAACTATAACGACAACCCGGAGGCATCGTCACGTCCTTTTGATGCTGATCGTGGTGGTTTCATCATGGGAGAGGGCGCTGGTGTCATTCTCATAGAGAGTTTGGAGTCGGCCAAAAAACGTGGAGCCAAGATTTATTGTGAGCTAGTTGGATTTGGAGCTACCTGTGATGCTTACCATATTACAACACCTGCTCCTGAAGGCCGTGGCTTGGCTAAGGCGATGAATATTGCTCTCTCGCAAAGCGGGATGGACAAGGAACATGTTAGTTACATTAATGCCCACGGAACTTCTACTGCTTACAATGACAAATTTGAAACCATGGCCATCAAGGCTGTATTTGGCGACCACGCTACGAAGAAGGATGGATCGTTTGTTGTGTCTTCAACAAAATGCGTTACAGGGCACACTCTTGGTGCTGCCGGAGGTCTTGAAGCTCTTGTAGCCGCCAAAGCCATCTACCACAACGTTGTCCCGCCTACAATCAACTACGATACACCTGACCCTGAGTGCGATCTGGATTACGTACCAAATGAAAAGAGGGAAATGGAAGTCAAGGCTGCCATGAGCACAAATCTTGGATTTGGGGGACACAACGCTGCTCTCTTATTCAAGAAGTACGAAGAGTAAACAGTTTTCGTCGCACGCTGACATCACGCCCCTGCACATACATACCCACTCTCATCTAAGCGCATACTACATCCACTTTATAGCTATCATATTATTATTATTCATTTTTTGTCAGATTTTGGTTTATGATACTATAGGCAGCTGGCCACTATTGCTTTTCTTTCTGCGCCTGCATGTAAGAGAGAGATTTTCCGGTCTTCCAGTCCAACTGTGACATTTTGTTGACTCGGTCGTTCGGATCGTAGGGTCGGAAAGACCCAAAAATATGATCCCAAAGCATAATGTACTGACCGTAATTACTCTGTGGGATGCGATGGTGGACATCGTGCACTTTGGAATCGTACAGGGTGATTCCAAAGAGAGAAATGACCACGTCGTAGCGAGTATGGTTAAGACCTGCCAAGACACCACCAACAGCGAGAAGCAGGATACCTGCTACAATATGGATTTGAAGTCCAAAAGCGTTACAACACAGGTAGAGCGCCAACAGATGATTGTACTCTCCGAGGAAAAACTCAATGGGGTGAACATTCACCGCATCAACGTTGGCTCGACTGGGCGCCTTTTGGTGATGGTGATGTTTGTGTATGTATCCATAAATTCCCTTAATGTGCAACGCCCAGTGAAGAATTGTGTAAAAGAAGTCGTACACAATATACAAACAAGGAAGTGGCAGCAATGTGTTCAACTATCATGCATGAAGTGAAAAAAAAAACAGGTGTGAGAATGTCTGTGTGGTGTGTGGTATAGTTTTATTCAGGCAGGCGGCAGGAAATCGCATTTAAACTATGCCATTCATGACTTACAACAGTAATGTCGTTCAAATCCCAAATAATCTGCTTCTCAAAAAAGGCGTATCGCAAGAAGAAGTAGGCAAAGGGCGCCGATGCCAACTTGTTGAATCCAATGAAGAGGTAGTCTTTCTGAAAATTTATACGACGTCGTAGTTGTGAAACGTTGTCGTAATAGAATGGATGTGATGGTACATAGAGACCGAATGATATTTCAGAAACGCTTGAGACACAAAGTAGATAGAAAACAAGTAGCATTCAAAAACACAGGCTCATAGACAAGATTAACCTACCTTACTTAATTGGTCCAAGTGCTTACCTCGAACGGGAATCAATTTAGCACCAAGCCATCCTGATAGTACATGATACGACGAAGAAGTCCCGTGTAAGTTCAAGATGCTAGAGTATGGGCATCAAAAATACACATACACCAAACGGTACCACAAACACTTACGACCAGAGCCTTCGACAAGGAATTGTAGTAGTTCAAACGCCAAGAGAAAAAAAGCACCAAACAGAATAAGATCTATTTGAGATAGATTCGCTGGTCCCTTCTTCAGACGATCGAAAAAACCTGTTGCTTGTTGAATATTCATATCATCAGTAACACTACCATCCGCTTGAACGTGAAAGGCCAACAACAAAACACCATAGACCATGGCAGTGGCCACCAGTGGATTTGGAGAGTGTTGATGCGAACCGGATCTCAAAGAAGATGCACATGAAGCTGGTAAAGGCATGCCCTCACTTCCCGCCTCTTTCCTAACGTTGGTGGTTTCAAACATGACTGCAATCGTTTATGCTGTAGTCTCGGCCTTATTATTCGTTCTAATTTCACAATTATTTATTTATTCATTCCTCTTCAGTCGGCCCCGGGTACTTTAATTTATTTAATTTGTAGGGGACAGAAGACTAGCTAGTAGCTAGGCTAGTAGAGTAGCTAGTCTACTTGTACCTTGTAGTCGACTACCAGGTACCGAGATGAGCACTGAAGAGTAAAACTGCGTTGTTTCGTACTCTATCATTCTTTCTTCTCTTCGGCCTTGGCCACGACGGCATTAGTCAACACGACTCAGCTTCATGATTCACATAACATTTTCTTGAAACTAAGGAGAATATAGCTTTTTCTATCATTATTATTATTCAGCTGTCTCGGTAGAGTACTTAGGACTTGTGCTGAAGAATGTGCGAAGTTGGGAAAACGAATAAACGCCGCACCTCATTGCACAACAAATGCACCTGCACAGTCATCTTCGATTAATCGCACCTCTGGCGATCGCACCTCTGTCGAACAAGTCCAAACGCGCCTCTGTGCTGATCAAACGAATCTCCATAGCAAACAATCGCACCTCTTCTTCGTCTAGTGCCTCCCCCTCTGCCGGCTTTTCAACCAACTTTAACTGCTAATTATTTAATAATAAAGTTGCCTGACAACACCTGAAAGCTCGCATAAAGCTAGTAGATTTAAAGGAATCATGGTGTCTCCCTTTGAGACAACATACGACCTCTTGTTTCACATTACTGTAAGTAATTCGCAAGAAGAACACGAAGAAAGCCTTACACTCTTTGAGGAGAACGCTTTTGGTACATGCCATAGCACGTAAGGTTGCTGATGCGAATTGTTTCTTATTTTAACTGAAAATTTTCAGCTCGTGAGAGCTATCTCTTGGATAGGAGAGAGAATGATGCGTTTAGACTAAGTCTACTACTCTATCTTTTAGGACTGTAAGCCCTCTGCCAGCTGCCATTGGATCACCAATGGCAGATTTGCTTCCATGGATTTCTTTTTCGTTGTTTCTCCGATGGAAACCCTCACCTTATGAGAAGTCGCCATCTGTGTTAAGCGGACATCAAATTGGGGTGCAGGAAAGGTCCAAAAATGATAATAGAAAGCGTTATCTTGGTCGACGGTATTCACTGGTTTCCACCCAGGTCGCCACATCAGCATATTTTGAACAACGTACCTGGTACGGTAGAAACTTCCGAAAGGAGTGAATTTCTTTTTTCTTTTTCGCTCCCGTTCCGCCAAATTAATGTATCAATGAAATCCTTGAAGATCAATAATAATAATATATCATTATTTTCATAGATCAAGCGTTCCTGGTTCCTTTATTTTCTAACAAACAACAAACCCATCTCTAGAATATAGTAATAAAAAATGAGAGTCCCATCACCAGCTCTGGGACGGCTTTCAAAGGACGTGCTTCCCGAATTGGCTCGCATGTCAGGGGTTTCTGTTCCTCAATATGATCGATCCCTTCTACAGCCGGGAATTTTGCACATTGGACTTGGTATGTTTGCAGAATACGTTTTTCTTCTCGCGGAATGGCGCTTTCTTTTTTAGCTGATTTTGCTAAATTTTTGCTATCTCCAATGCCTATCATACCATATACACGAACTGGTTTTCTTCAGGCAACTTCCACCGAGCTCACATGGCTTCCTACATGGACGATTATTTTAACGACGCAAAAGAAGACCCAGAAAAAAATCAATGGGGAATTGTTGGAGCAGGAATCATGCATTTCGATCAAACCAAGCGAGATCTTCTGGAACCCCAAGATTGGATGCAAACTCTCGTAATGCAAGATGGTGAATCCACCAAAGCCAAAATTATTGGTTCCATGATCGATTTTCTGCCAGTGGACGTTGCGGCTATCCAAAAGGCATTGGACGGGGATAAAATTAAAATTGTGTCTCTCACGGTTACAGAAGGTGGATACTACCTGCATGATGGAAAATTTGATCCTGGCCATCCACAAATTGTGCAGGACATCAAGACTCCAGATGATCCAAAAACAATCTTTGGTATTATTGTCAAGTCCTTGAAGAAATACAAGGAATCCAATGGTAGAACTCCCTTTACGGTCATGAGCTGCGACAATATTCCACACAACGGAGACATTGCCAAAACAGTTGTTGTTGGATTGGCGTCTGCAACAGATCCTTCTTTGGCCGAGTGGATTGAGGAGCATGTAGGCTTCCCCAACTCAATGGTTGACCGTATCACACCTGCTACAACCGATGAACAACGAGAGTTTGTCATGTCGACCTATGGTTTAGAGGATGCTTCTCCCGTATTTTGCGAACCTTTCCGCCAATGGGTTCTGGAAGATAAGTTCACTGCCGGACGCCCCAACCTCGATATTCTGGACAACGTGAAGTTTGTTGACGATGTCGGACCTTATGAATTTATGAAGATTCGCGTCCTGAACGGAGGACACGCTTCTCTTTGTTACCCTAGTGGTTTACTCGGACTAAAATACGTCCACAATGCTGTGGAACACGCCACCATCGGACCATTTTTGGATGCCCTGGAAAGAAACGAGATCATTCCTACTGTTGGACCAGTGCCAGATATGAACTTGACGGAATATTGGAAGACTATTGGACATCGGTTTGCCAACCCCACATTGAATGATACCATCAACCGCAATTGTTACGATGGTGCTTCACGACAGCCCAAGTTCATTGTACCAGTGATTGCGGATAATCTCGAGGCTGGTCGCAAGATCGATGGCTTTGCTCTCGTCTCTGCCATGTGGTGCCGGTACTGCCAAGGCAAGACTGAGGCTGGAGAGGAAATTGCACCCAATGACCCCAAGTGGGACGTATTGCAGCCTTTGGCTCAAATGGCAGCTACAGAGCCAGAGAAATGGCTTGATGGATTGTCAGACGTCTACGGCAAGACTGCTCAAGACCCCGTATTTCGAAAGGCTTTTGCCAGTGCCATAAGGACTATCGAGGAGATTGGCGTTGAGGCTGCCATGCAAAAGTACATTGATTCCACTAATTGAGATAATTAAATGTGGACCCAGTTTAACAATCCAAGAAGAGTTGGCAGCAATTGTGAACAGGTAAAATACATCGAATGAAACGAATTGTAGCTACTAGGGTGTCGTGAATAGAATAGATGATGCAAGATCTCTCTGCCCATCCATTTTAAAAGCATATTGAATACAATTTATACACTACGCTTAGTTCAAACAAATCTACAATAAATTTAACTGTTTCAGTTAGTTTGGTGGCAAAGAGAGTCTAGCGACACTTTCGACCAGTAACCGGATTCAACACGATCATGGCACAGATTCTTTTACGACGGGCGATCTAGAGTCGCCTGAAGTACAAATATTGGCTGTTGGGCGGCAACGAGGGTAAATGGATGGAATTTGGGTTCCTTTTAGAATGTCAATCTTTTTAGACAACCTATTAGGTCTACTAGAATAGCTAGTATTGATTACAGAAAATCGTCGTCTGACTTTCCGGTCCTCATCACAGTCCTCCATGATAATATCCGATCTTAGCTGCAGTAAGGTTGGGGAGTACGGGAATTACAGAAGACGCACACACTCATGCGAGTGAATATTATTATTTTTGAAGAGAAGTGGCCATTAAATAATAGAAGACTCCTACCACATTAAGTTTCCAGAGGGACATAAAAATTTGCATTGCAGCGAATTGGCTGCATCAACAATCTCGTGCTCTGGAAAATAATGACAAACCCCAGCCTTCTTCTACCAAAACTGGCGAAGCCCTTCGACAGTATTTACTACTACAAAAACATTCCTATTCGGGAGACTTCTCATCATGGTTTTCTCCTCTCCGGTCACAACACAAATCGTAGTAATTCCATCCAACAGCAGAAGTCAGGATGGGTATGGGGCGTTTCAGCATCCGTGAAAAGTTGATACCAAAAGTTCCTTTGATTCTGTATTTAGTCCTTGCGGTTGATGGCTCCCTCGTTCAAGGATACATCCGGCGAGTTGTCGAGGATGAAACCGAGGACAACGGTGTTTCGAGATTCGTCAATATCATCATTGAACGAGAAACTGCAACTGGAGCTCCATCGAATGATCCTTTTACAGATCCTACCGAGGTACCCACAATAGGGAATTCGCAAACATCATCGTCACCTCGGCCTAGTCAGGGACCATTTCATACTCCATCTTTGAGAATATCATCACACCACCCCACAAGTTCACCACTATCAGAACCAACCTTGGTTCCACTGCGACCGAATGGCACTGTCAACTTTGTGGGCGACGGTGGAGCTATCAACGCTTTATTAGATCGCTGTCAAGGAGACTGTGATTCCGATAATGACTGTTCAGAGGGTTTGTCCTGTTTTCAGCGCACTGCCATGGATGATCCTTTTCCCGGTTGCAATGGAACGATGTTGGATGACTTACTGTATACGGATGTGTGCATCAATCTCATGGACCTGCCTAGTGCTAGTCCTACGATGAGCAAAATGCCATCGACGAGCCCAACTGCTACACCATCAGGGACACCAATTGCAGAACCCACCTGGTTTCCGACGCGGCAACCAATTGTCCAGCCCTCGGCAGCGCCCGCTGAAAAACCCAGCATGGTTCCTACAAGGGTATTAGGCTTTGCCGTGCGAGTGGGAAATGATTTCGGCCCTGGCCTTCCCTTGAAGAATTGCCAAGGTAAGTTATCTGTTCCTATTTTGTATTGCTACTTTCTGGTTTTATTCCACCTCTCAGCCTGTGCACACTTCATATTTTTCTCTGCAGGTGACTGCGACTCTGACTCTGACTGCGAATTCGATTTACTGTGCTGGCGGAGAAACTCGGCAACCGATCCTCTTCCCGGTTGCATCGGCAGTCTGGACGATGACACGGATATATGTGTCGAGCGAAATTTTCTGCCAACGGTTAGCCCTACCATTAGACCAACACCTAGACCAACTTTTGGTCCAGGAATTACATTCAAAATTCGAATGTACTGGAATCATTACTTTTGGCAAGAAGTGAGTTCTACAATTTATGTAGTGCTATTATATTCATACTTTTCTCGTCCTGCGTGCGCTTGTCTAACGATAATTTGATATTCTTGAAGGAAAATTTTGAACGCAAATGGTGCGTGAGCCATGACTACTCCCGTGACTACTGCTGGTACGACAGCGACTTTCAACGAAGTTGCAAGTCGGATGAGATGTATATTGATGAATGTGGGGATACGAGCTATCAACAAGAATTTGAGCTCATTGAATTTGGAAACCGCGAAGCTCTCATCAAGGTGGCTGAACAGGACAGGTGCTGGACCCGACGAGGTGAAATTGTCAAATTGGAACCTTGTGACTATACTGGACGCTTTGATCGTCAAATATTTTACGCCAAGAACGGAGACTTCAACGACAATAGATTTGAAATCTCGCAGCCAAGAAATTCAGACGATTGTGTCACAACGCACCACCATCCGAAGGCTCGAGAGGTGGTTCAAATGGACTCTTGTGGTGCGGCTCGAAGTCATACTTCTAATTATTGGCGCATGGACCCGACTGGTTGGATATAAACTACGCTTGGAGTGTGCAGTCAGCCAAACAAAGAAAAAAGCAAAACAAAAGCCAATGTTTACAAAAGGCTGCAAGCGTTTTGAAAATGAGTGGTGTAGTAAAACAATTTTGATTGATACCCTTAGCAGTTCGTACTAGACCGTCAACTTTAATCTATTTCTACTAGACTATTAGTAGTACTGTCGTAGGGAAATTTCAAAAGAGCTAATCAGTAGACTGCCTCTACCCGAGTACCTGGTACTTCTTATTCTTAACCTGTACCAGTACCAGGTACCACTCTGGTACTGGTACCAGTACCTTTACAAAGCACCAAGCACAGAAGAGCTCGTGTTCGATTCGAGTATCTCTATTTGAGTATCTAGTAGTAGTACTCGTACCACTACTAATACTATAATAGTCGATGATGCACTCTTCCATAGTGGTACCACTAGGCTAGCTCTAGTATTCTGTGTAGACTGTGCTCTGGCAGAGAAGTCGTCATCGGTTGACGTACACACCTGAGCAAAAAGGCATTCCGTCCGTCTCCAGGCTTCCGGGCCTCTCAATCTCGTCAAGTGTGCTGTGAAGAAGAAAAAAATCGGTCTTCGCAGCGTGACAGTAGTAGTGCGACATTTCCTCTTCTTAAAAGAAAACACAAAAATACCAACGTCACTCGTTTCTACTGGCCTGTCCGAGATCAAGACAAGATGTGCGCTGGCGTGATCACGTTCGGTACCTATGGTACAGTCATTGGATTACTTAAGAAGAAGGAACTTAGTTGGCTTTTAGGCGGCTAGCCCAGCGGAGCCTTCTCATGATGCAACTGAGATTTCGAGAAACGAGTTCGTAAAATTTGATTTTCAAGTTTTCGAAAGCCAGGCAAATAGTCAGAAGAAAGAATACTACTGGCAGCTATGCCGATTCACAGCCACACTTTTTCTTATCGTACAAAACAACTTCTACTACACATACCATTGCACCTGGCACGATGTCGGACATTAAAGTCGAATCTAAGAAGGCGCAACAAGATAATGTTCCCTCGGGTTTTATCTTAAAGCTATTTCAGATGGTTAATGGAGCTCCTGACGAAGTCATCCGGGTACGTTGTTTTTGGTTGTTCTTTCATCGTTCAGAAATCCAAATTGTTCTTTCGGCGACCTTCCATTGGATACTCCATCTTTGGCTGGAGCTCAGAGGCATCGTTATCTCGTCTCGCATGCGTGTGAAGAGGCTGTCATCGTATCCAGAGGCTATGATCATCTTCTGCATCGTGCGCAGTGTCTTTCTCGCTAAGTGGAGGTCGGGCGTATCATCATTTTTCGGTCCAAAGCTATTTGTTCTTTGCGAGTCAATGTCGTTTTCAGGCCATATGCCAGCCTATACATCGGATATAGCGCTGACACCTCTTCGGATGAATAATATCCGAGGATATACTGCTTTAATTTAGCAGCTGAGGCAGGTTCGGAGCGAGTGTAAAGGTGGGAAAAATCCGCGAACTCCCCTGGACTTCGGTCATTTTCTTCGCAGGCTTCGAGGATCGGCATCTCCTCAAGTGTTAGATCTTTCGAAGTCTGACTTTGGAAGACCATGGTCGAGTGTTACAAATTTCGTTTGTTGTCGTGAATGGTTGATTGGGTGTCATTTGGACAGAAAATCAGCCCTTGCGATACCGACGGGAAGACTTGCCACTTGCCATGGTCAACCTCGAGATCAATTTCGATCCAAACCGAAGACAAATCTTGCTTTTCCAACTGCGCGTATCGCGCACCGCCCCATCTTGATGTGCGAATCTTTTGCCTCGACTCGCCCGCGTTTTCCCGCAGGTAGAATATGTACCAGAAAAATGTGAGGCTGTGGTGACTCCAGGCACTCTACTACTACTAGTAGGTTTTAGTTGTTACACAATTCTGACTGTGACCGAAAGAGTACGAAGATTTTACGAGCGTTCCATCCGCTCTAATTTTT
>Ga0100392_1002884_pt1 | contig 15845 bp, 12 predicted proteins | sample CryGeymeta201516_FD_81548 | JGI IMG/M metagenome (GOLD analysis project Ga0100392, IMG submission 81548) | Groundwater microbial communities from Crystal Geyser aquifers in Utah, USA - Crystal Geyser metaG 2015-16 | ecosystem: Environmental > Aquatic > Deep subsurface > Groundwater | place: USA... | reverse complement strand
AGTAGTAGTAGTAGTAGTAGTAGTAGTAGTAGTAGTAGTAGTAGTAGTAGTAGTAGTAGTAGTAGTAGTAGTAGTAGTAGTAGTAGTAGTAGTAGTAGTAGTAGTAGTAGTAGTAGTAGTACCAGTACTGTCATTCGATGTGGCACCATAAAGATAGCGGCAGGAGAACAAAGCAAGATGATTGTTCATCATCATCATGTCAAATGTCACAACGAGAATCATCAGTAGCACAACATTACCAATGAATTTTGTTGGAGCATGACCATGAGGACCATCATTATTATTTCTCAAGCGTTTTAGTTGTTGTTTGGGAACAACCGGAGCGGATTGATATTCCATTGTTGTGTATGTATGTGTTTATGGAAACAAAGAAGGAAGGGGGACATATGCAGTGTTTAGGGAACATCAATAGTCCATAGAGATGAAAGTGGAAATATGAAACTATCCTCATTTTTGTATACAGTAAGATTAATAGATTAATAATCGTCGCCAATTATTCATCACACTTTGTATTGTTTCTTTAATTCATTTGCTATTAAATTTTTTACTAGTAGTAGTAGTCTACTGGACTCGCGCTAGTCTCTGGACTCGCACTAGCTCAGCGAGATGAGTGTTTGGATTCATCGTCGTTTTTCGTGGGAGGATTTGACCCCCAGACCCCCAGCCGGCAGGGCTGCGCAAGCCTGCAGGCTACCAGGTAATCTTTGCTATCGGAATCGCATCGGGATCATCAGAAGACTACTACTGTAGCTGACTACCCGGTACCTGGTACCAGTAGACTAGTCTACCAATAGTAGTATTTGAAGGACAGCCATGCAATAATAATTATTGATTTGCTGTGAAAGATATTACTTTACGGAATACATGGTAGAGCTGATACTGGAACTACTTCAGCTACACCACCACCAAGCTACAACATACAAGGTATTATCGTAGTACTCGAGTAGCTAGGCAGGAGCAGCTACAACAGTTCTACTGAGTACGTACTACCGTTCTACTAATAGTTGTGGCAGATCTATTCCACAAAAACATCAGCAACCACCAACCACCACCACCTTTACAATTATAAAACACCATGTCAACATCAGCAGCAGCAGTAGCAGCATCATCTATTTTGCAAGAACGGGCCATGGCGCTGTACCAAAAGCAATTTCAAGACAGTACAATTTTAGATCTGAGCCAAGAATTTCCAAAATTTGACTTTAGTGAACTAAAATTGGGTCCAGTATTAGGTACGGGAGGATTTGCTGTCGTTTCAGAAATTGAAGACTTTCCTTTAACGACTGCAGCAGCAGCAAAAGCAGTAGCAGCAGCAGCCGCTGTAGTAGCAACAGCAGCAGCAACAGCAGCAACAACAACAACAAGCCAGGACAAGGCTCAAGACAACAGGTACGATCAACATCCCAGTATGGATTTTGAAATGCAGGGTCGTCAATTTATTGCCGATCATTGTCAGCGACAAGAAACAGGAGCACGGTATGCTATTAAGATTCTGAAACCAGAACTGCTGCACAATCATCAGAGTGCTGTTAACAATAATAATAGTACACTTCTCAAGGGTATGGTTGATATGGCCATTGAAACGCACTTGTTGTCGGCTCTAGCACATCCAAATATTGTTAAATTACGTGCCATTAGTGTTCAACCAAGATATACACCCAATTACTTTATCATTATGGATCGTCTTTACGATACATTGGAAAAACAATTGAAACACTGGGCCGAACAATCACCTAGGTTCGTTGCTGCTCAAAAAAAGAAGAAACAACAACAACAACAACAAAAGGAACTACTTGTTGTAGCTCAGAAACAAAAACAGGAAACGACGTCAAATAAAAGTAAGAAGCAAGGAAATACTACATTTTTAGCAACGTTGTTTGGACGAAATAAACGACGACCAGGGTTACAAACGCAAGCTCAACCACCACCGCCACCACCAGCAGCAGCACCTGATGAAAAGCAGAAAGATAACGAGGAAAACGAAGAAATTGTTCTGACAGAAGAAGAACAGAAAATAGAACATCAATTACTGGAACAACGATTGGTAGCAGCTTACGACTTGGCAGCGGCATTGGCATTTTTGCACGAAAAACGAATTATTTATAGAGATTTGAAACCAGAAAATTGTGCTTTTGATGTGGTACGTAATGTTTCATTCGTGTGTGTACTAGTCTAGTAGTACTGTAATGTACTCGTACAGTACTGTACTGTGCAGTTCTTTTCTGGCTGTTCGTTGTATCTCACGAAGGATATGGGACGCATATTCTTTATTATTATACTGTATACTCTAGCGAGGAGATATCAAGTTGTTTGATTTTGGAACAGCACGGGAACTTCCTCTTTTTGTTGCAAAAGCTACGGCCGTAGATAGTTCCGAAAGCACAACCACGACCACAACAAGAACAGCCGTAAAACCGGCAGATCAGACCTTTCACTTGACAGGTGTAACCGGCACCTTACCCTACATGGTACGTTGATAAAAAACAGTATTTTGTATACGAGTACTTTTTTGCGATTTGTATGGTTGCTTCTGATTTTGTTATTGCACAGGGAAAAGAAGACTACTTTACTCATTGTCGTTTGATCTGACAAAAAAAAACATTGCTTTGTTTCGTTTCCCAGGCACCGGAAGTTGCTAAAACGGAACCCTACAATTGCAAGTGCGACGTATTTTCTTTTGCCATTATGTTGTGGCAAATGTTGGCATTGGAAATGCCTTTTGCTAAATACGAAAGCAATTTAAGATTATTCTACGATGAAATTCATTGTGGACCAAAGTACGTTCGGCCTGCATTGAATGATGCTTGGTCTATTCCGTTACATATTTGCCTGGAACGTGGTTGGGCACAAGATCCCAAAGAACGTTTAGAAATGAAACACGTGGAAGACATCCTCAAAAAGGAAATTATTCGAATCCGCAAGGGTGATAGTTCCGGACTGCAGCACCACAAGCGTCGTTCGACCTTTGTATTTCGACAGTAAAGCAACAGTAACAAAAGTTGAAACTGTGCAAAGTTTTTTTTCTTGTTACTAATATTGGTACATCACACCATCTACTGCCGAGTATGTTGGTCTTATCACACAGAAATACTCTACCATACATACCATACAGTAATGTGGTTTTGCTACCTGGTAATAGAGACATCCGAAGTTTCCTGAGTACTGGTACTACTAGCTAGCAGAGACTAGACCATCGCCAGGTGCGCTGTTCATTACTGTATTTAATAATGACTGACAGCGCATAAACGATTAATTTATCCATCTTACGGTACCAGGTAATTAAACCATGACATCACTTTCATGAAATACTATTCCTTGTAGGAATAAACAGGGAAAACGAAAAAAACATTAAAAAATGAATAGACCGACTGCTGGACTAGTCTACTACTACCAGGTACTACTACTACTATTACTAGCTAGCTAGTAGGGTCTATGGAGCTACTAGAGTATCTGTTACAGTACCTGGTACTGTACTTGGTGCTAGGTACCAGGTACCTGATAGGCCAGTACGAGTACCTGGTAGTAGTACTCTCGATTACTGGTGGCTGGTAGTGGTGCTACTTGTGCCTGTACTATTATTTAATATTAATTTTTCGGGTGCTTAACCTTGAAAACGACTTGGTATTTACCAGGTACTACGGTCGTCACGCATAGCATATTCTGCAGAGACACCCACAGGAAGGGAGCGGTGAGCACATTAGAGCACATTATTACAGTTACTGTTACTGGTACATCGTGCCCAAGCTCAGATTACCAACACTACCAATCATGCACATTATTTTTCACCAGATTCCTAAAACTCATCTTTTATTTGAGAAAACATAGTTTAGAATCAGAAAGTATGCAATGCAATACTGCTAGTAGGTATTAGGTATTAAAAAATTGAACATAGGTAGTACCTGTACTCGAGAATCTAGAACTGATTCCCAGAATGTCGTTGTCCTCTACTCGTACACAGTTGTTCCTTCAACAGCTCACGCCATCCCAGTTGGAAGACATTGCCGTCCTTTTTCGATCCAGATTGAAAATAAACAAAGGCAGCAGCAATGGATATATTCAAGATCGCAAGTACAAACTGAGAACCTTTCCCCAATGCTTTTTGGGAAGTGATGCTGTCACTCTTTTAACAGAAATTCTCCAGGAACAGCACGAGAAGGAGCCAGTGGAAGTCTCTTGCAGTCAGGCTGTAAGAGTGGGACAGGCCATACAAGAGCAGTTTAAGATCTTTGATCACGTAACAGGAGATCATGCACTCAAAGATGAAGAACTCTTTTACAGATTGTTGCCCAACAATCTTCCCGGTGAAGTTCAAGCAACCAGAGATGGATTGGGAAATCGATTGTGGGATATCATGGCACTCTTGGAAGCCCATATTGAAGTAGACGACCGTGTGTACCATTTGAGAACCTACAAGCGGTGTTTCATCGGACGAGATGCTGTCGATACAATACTGGAATTAAAATTGGCAACGGATCGAGCCTCGGCGGTCGAATACATGCTCTACTTGAATCACGAGTGCAATGCCTTCGAACACGTCACGAGAGATCATAGCTTTTCCGATGCCTTCCTATTTTTCCAATTCATTCCTCACAGAGAACGCATGATTACGTATGCCAACGGTAATCACCAAGTCATGACACCCTCCATGGCAACTGGTATGTTACAAGCAGAAGGAGGGGGAGGAACAGCAGCAGGAGGACGAGATACCATGGATGATACATCCAGGCACACTGATGATTCCATAAGTGGCAGCACCACTCCCAGCCGATCCTCGGATGCTAGCAGTATTGCACTGTCGACTGTCATGGATTCTGCTGCACTGCTGCACTTGTTGCCACCCAATATGACGCTCCAAGATGTTGCCGATCGATTGGAACGCGACCTAGCTGTCGATGATTATCGTTATCGATTCAAGGTTTACAAGGACTGCTTTGTTGCGCAGGATTGTGTCACTTTTTTGGTACAAACAGGATTGGCCTCCAATCGATCCCGGGCCGAGCTTTTAGGACGACAACTCGAAGCTCACTTGAATCTGTTCCAGCACGTTACCAATGGACATTCCTTTCGGGACAAGTATTATTTTTTCAGATTTACTCCCAAGAGTGAGCGAAAGTCTCCAGCGCCAGCGCTCACTTCGTCGCCAGAGGATACACTGGATCCAACACACTCGACGAGAATGTCATTGCGGCGACAACAAGAACAACAAAATCAGCAACCTCCACCAAAACGGCCTGTATCGGGCGATAACAAGTTCAGTATATTGGCAGCCTTAAAAGAAGCGGACTTTACGCTCAAGGATGTTGCCGATTCCTTTCGAAAGGGCATAGAGCTTAGCGAACACATTTATAATCTCAAAATATACGATCGGGCCTTTGAGGGGCCGCAGGCCGTCATGTTTTTGGTAGAACAAGGATTTGCTCAGACCAAGAGTGTTGCCGTGCTGCTGGGACGAATCATGTGCGAGAAATACCACGTGTTTGAGCACGTAGGAAATGCCGACAAACCTCTCGTGAATTGTCCCCTGACAGTCTACCAAATGACAGATGAACCGATAGAAGATACGACCAAAAAGACGGACAATATCGACGACGATGAGCGAATAATCTTGGAATTGCCGGATGGTACAAAGGAGGTGGACAGACAATTGGTCGAGGTTGCGGGCTTCCTACAACAGGGAATTAAAAGCAAGCACCATCGATATCGAGGCAAACTGTATCGCAATACATTCATTGGTTCTCAGGCTGTTGACTTCCTTGTGAATAGCTCTTTAGCAGCCAATCGTAAGGATGCAGTGAGGCTTGGACGACGGGTAATGCACGAGTTGAAAACGTTCGATCATGTCACATCAGATTGCGATTTTGCCGATGATTACAAGTTCTATAGATTCGAAGAGCATCGCATTTCAGAGGAATCTAGCAACCATGGATCATTTTTCAGGTTAAGTGATATTTTTGATGCCTCGGAATCCTTAATGACAGGTCTTGGAACGAAGAAGACGGTGGGACCCAAGAGCGTACACAGCATGTCCTCTACACCGGATGCGTTCACAGATGATCTACTGGGGGGAGATGTTTTTCTCCCGCTGGAGGATCTCGCACTTGAATTTCGAAGAAATATGAAGTTGAAAGAAAGGAGATATCTTTTGTCCGTGTACAAAAACTGTTTCGTCGGAAGCGAAGGTAAGAACAAAAGCAGAGCGTAAATGGTTCTTTTGGAGGGGGAAATTCTAATGTAAGCTGGTACTCACAGTTTCTTCATTTTTGCAGCTGTGGACTACTTGGTAGAAAAAATGTCTTGGGCGTCAAGCCGCGCAGAGGCTGTATTGCTGGGTCAAACTCTCATGCGCGAACTTAATCTGTTTGATCACGTAACAAAAGCCCATACTTTTTGTGATTCCAAATTATTCTACTCGTTTACGGATGCCGACGAAGATGCCATGAGAGAACGCTTAAAAAGCAGCAGTCCAATTACCGATGAGCCTCTTGACAGTTTCGGTCCTCAGTCAGCACTTCAATTGGCGATGGTTGCTCGAGCGTTGGAAGAAGGTCTCACACCCCGAGACAATAGATTTCGCCTCCGGGTATACAAAGATACTGTCATCGGAAGTGAGATTATTTCGTACGTCGTTGATTCCAATCTAGCAGCGACCAGAACAAAGGCCCTGCAGCTGGTTCATGCGTTATGCAAGCAATTCATGCTGTTCTATCACGTCACAAGGGAACATGAAGTGAAAGATTCCAATCTGTTTTACCGATTTTCTCAGCCCATGCATAGGTGAGTGCTAGGTAACTGCTGATGCTGATGCTGATGCTGATTGTTGCGGCGATATTCGCTCTCAACACTTGATTTCGTGCGTTGCACATAGAGTTAAAGGAGAGTGGTTTAAAAGATTATATGGTAACCAACTTCGGGACAAGATGATCACGGCTTCTCTAAAGATAAAAGATCTGTCCGTTTCTGAGTATTGGGATTTGGTCATTGAAGCTATCGAAAGTGACAACTTTGATCTTCGCATATCAGCTGTCACAGACTCGTATGCTGACTTTTATGTGGATTCATCGGACAAAGATTGGTGTCTGCGTGTCCAATCGTTTGAGCATAGCATCAAGGAAAAATCTGTAATCAACATTCGATCGTCCATGCAGCGTTGCGTCATTGAGTCGGTGATGGCGAGCAACGCGATGCAATGGTTCTCTGCCTTTATTCGTCTTGATCCACGCCAGCAGGTACGTCTTTGCTTTCACATTTTGCTTACCCTGGTAGGCAAGGTGCAAACTGAATTTCTTCTAATCTTCAAATCTTGCTGCAACAGATCCATCGGTTCTTCAACGAAGTCGCCGAGAGTGGCAGTTGCATCACTATCGATGCTCTGAGACCATTGTTTCGCTTTTTGCCAATTAATCTTGCCAGTGTATTCACAGTTTGGCGACCGACGTCGCATGTAGCCATCAGAAGGATGATGCTGGGAGAGGCTGTTGGCAAAGGACTTGATATTAAGGGGAAATCATCAAAGCGAGGAAAATTAAGTGGGTACGTGGTTGTCGCCAGGGCCGGCATGCACAGTTTCATGTTGCAGACGAATCATCTCAATTTTTTTCTCGTTACAGATACGTACCATTCTTGCAGATCAACGAAAACAAGCACAAGGGTAGAGTTCGACGACTGAGTCCAAATCACACGGTACGAGTATTCTACAGTAGCAGAGCAAGACGTGCTCGTGACGCTGCTGTGGCACAATTGGAGCTCGCACTGATGGACATGATGGGTACGAGCTAGTGTTGTTATAAATATTTCTTCAAATGTTTTTTGTAGCCGAATATTCTTACACTTTTTTTTGTTTCTGTTTTGTTCAGAGACGGTCGAGAAAGCCAAGAAGATTTTAGCATCCGAAAAATCGGAGAAGAAATTGTTTAAAGCAGCGAGGCAGTGCATGCTTTTGGATTGCAAAGATCCAACAATTACGCCAATTGACGACCTAGCTCCGTCTTGTTACGGCATTGAAATACCCGAGCGACTCTTCTGGGAGGCATATTTTGTCCGACAAGACATTTCCATATCTCCTGGGTCCATTTATGATGGTGGTCGGCCGTCCTATCCTGCCTTTCAGGACATGAATTTTTCAGCCTTGCGTTCGAAACCTTATGACGGAGCACCCCGAGCAGTCGTTTATCAAAATGCAGATCGAGATGATCCTCTGAATCCTTTTGAGTTGCTCATGGCCTACGAAGAGAACGGACGCGTGTTACCGGTTGTGTCCGATTTTGATTGTTTTCTTGTGGGCACCCGCCGTGTGCAGTACAGCGAACCATTGCCCGCAGATCAGGTGCAAGTGCTGCATTGGTGTGTCCGGCACATTGCAAAGATTTGCGAAAAGAAACTTGCAGAACAACAAAAGGGAAAGATGGAGACCACGGCTTGGTCACAACTGTGGTTGGAAGTTTTAAAGGAATCGACCTTTCATCCAGAAATTCCGCGTTTTGGTTTCGCCGATCCCATTAGCTACTCCATTGTCGAGAATGCCGTGAAACGTTTGAGCATGACTGGTGCCGTTCGTCATGGTGCAGAGTGGTACGTCAATTTGTGTCTGTCTGCTGAATATTGTTTGAATTTTGAATGATAGCTCTGCCACTTCAATGACGTCAGTCATCTTATATCAGCAGGATTCTGTTTCTACTGCCTTTGTCTTGAAGCTTTAACTATTACTTTCCACAGGAACTTGACTCGGAGTTTTTGTTTGTTGGAAAGAATGTTGCAGCCACTGACGTTCCTTGGAAGTATGTTGGCGTCGATGAATTACAAGACTTGTTGAGGGGGAAAATCGCCGATGGATTCTGTTTCCCGCTGAATCCCAAATGGATCTTGATGGATCCTGGATGGATGGAACTATATCAGAGCCAGATACAAAGCCCGCATCAGCATATTCAAGATGCAATGAAGATTTGGTTTCCTCCCGAGAGCGGATTACGGGAGGACATTGAACGTATCTACCAGCTCCAACAGCGACTTGAAACTTTAAAATAGGGGCAAGTGGTAGGAGGAGCCAGGAGCTTTCCTGCTTTCCTAGACATGATCAGCCCATCGAGTTTTTATTGCTACTACCGTACTACAGTACCTGAGATGGGACAACGAATCTTTCTTGACGGGAATGAATCGTTTCATTGTAGAGACGTCATCTTGAACCTTGCTTAGAAGATACTTTTTAAAGATACTTCCTGCTTCTCGTTCATTGTGACAGAATCCTTTCGCCTTGATGTTGGGGCTTCTTGGTGGTGGTGTCTTTTATTCTCACGATTACAAACGCCAACATCCAGCATCCAACATCCAACATGAAGTGTACATCCGTATCTTTCTTGACCGTGCTGGGTCTGATCTGCAGCTGTTTGTTTACCAACACGTCCGCCTTTTCTCTCTCCAACAATAAACACTCTTCCACAGCAGCACCCAAGAATGTAGTTGCAGAAACAGCAGCCACAGCAGCCACGGCTGCATTGAGCTTTCTGCTCCTCACTGCCGATCCAGCTCATGCTACTTCGCCCTTAGCTGCGCAAATTCAATTGCAGCAAATTCCTCCTACTTCGGTCGAAGTAAACATTCGTGACTTGCCTCTCATTGGCGATGTGTTGTCGGGAACGTACACCAAAGTTTCCGAACCCATCAAGAATCCATCCATCAAGATTTCGTCACCCAAGGATAAGATTGGAGCTATAAAGTCGGCCGCCACGAACGGACACTTGGAATTCGATGTTGGTGGAAAGCTGGCATCTCATTTGGACATTGATATCAGTGCCTCACAACCGGGAGTGGCTCAAGTGAGAGTGGCCAGCCCTCTCATTCCTCAACTACCTTTTAAGAATCCCACTGCCTATGCATACAGTCTATCTGGAAAGGAGGAGAGTGACTGGTTTGTGGTTACCAATATGGGCAACGGAGAATCTTATTATTATAATCAAAAGACGGGAGACACTACCTTTCAAAAACCAAGGAATATCTAAAATCTAAACCCTGTCTTGGGAGGAGAAAGAAAGACAGACGCGAAACAATGTGTCCTTTGCATACGAACAAGAGCAAATTATATTTCAGGAACTTTGCAAAGAAATTACTATTTTCAAACCAGCTGAGCTGAGGAGTACTCGTATCTTGTATCTAGTACAGCCTTGCTCCTTGTCATTTTCTATATGAAGCGCGAACACTATTGGGCACAAAACAAGCACAGCCCGCAGAGCCCAAACTCGTACATAAAAAACTGACGCGTACTTTATTTAATTTGATTTCAGTTATCTCGCACAATAATCATACAATCATTTGTTGCTGTCCTGATTGGCGGTAGCGTCTCGTTTGTCGCAACCGCTCAAAAATTAGTAGTTGTGGGATTCGTTCTACTTCTTCCGCCGCATGCCTCGATCGTCCTCGTCGCGGTGGTCTTGAAAAATCTAGCATTTCAAGATACGCATGTGTAGTAACACTTTCATCGTCGGCTGGGTCATTCACTGTTTGTGGTAGAGAGATCTCACCACCACTGACAGCTCTAGCGACAGGACGTTTTGGCGGTTGCGAACGAAGAATACTGGCATCGTCGTCATCGCCCCTATCAAATAGTGACCGAGAAGACCGAACGGGGTAGGTATTGTTGTCATCGTCCAATACGTCCTTTATCTGGTTTTTGTTATTGCCACTACAACACTCCACCGTTTTGCATTTGGTCTTCATATATCCAGCAAATACACCCAAGACTACCAAACTACCGACAGCTACTGTCATCCATGTTTCCGTTCCAGTAAAAACGTGCGTAACAAATTGGGCATGACATTCCAAATCGTTATCTAGCGTGACGTAGAGCGAAAATACTACACCCGAAACGAGAATGTTGGTCCACCAAGCGTAGGTTTGCTGAGATGGTAACGTAAAGCTGGCTTCGGCGGTATAGTTGCCTGGTTGATTGCACTGCTGATATCCCTCTGTATCGAGCAAGTCGAGTTCACGACACAAGTTCAGATCATCTTCGTAAATGTTCTTGGTGCAAATTCCTGCAGAACACAGCTTAATATCGATGTCGGCAATGGTTTCAAAGCGTCGATTGGCCGTGACTGTAATGCGAATAAGGTAAGAACAAGGAGAGTACAAAATGTAAGATTATTATTTGTCATTCTTTCAAAACATATAAGCGAGAAAAGCACTAAACACCGCCAACCGCCACTACCTGTGGCAACATTCAACATTCCACGTACATTCTGCATCAATCATGATGGAGTGCCCCAAGGTACAACCATGATTGGCATTACCACAATCCACTTGAAAATCCAACAAATCAATGTCCCACCATTCGCTCGTTAAAGATCTGCAAGTGGCTGTTTCAGGTTGATATTGAAAGGTAACCACTTTGTTAGCAGCTACGATATTTATGGGAGAGATTGGCAAGAAAAGGACTGCCGTCAGTAGCAGTGACTTGGTGTGTTCAGTTCTACAAGTGCTCATCATACAACTTGTTAATTTTTTTGATCTCATTTGATTTGTGAATTCATTTCAAATTTGAAGTTTGATTACTGGCACTGTTGTTTTGTAAAACAACCTGTTGCCACCAGTCTTACTGTCAGGCCGCAGGCAGCAGGCAGCAGGCAGTCGTCTGAGGTCTGAGTGTAACCGCCGTCGTCGCCGTCGCACATCAAGTCTACATGCCGAGTTGAATCCTACTGACAACTTGTACCGAGCACAATAGATAAATGGATGTGCTGGGATGGCGCCGCCAATTTGGACAAAAGTGCGCAATCCAGGAATTCAACCGTCGATCCTTCCTTCATAGCGGAGAATTTAAGTGCTCTCACTCACATCAAATAATTAGAAAACTAAATAAAAAAGTGATACGACTCATCCAATTTCAACCTCGTCTGGCTTTCGTTAGGTATTTTGAGGATGACAAAGTATTCATGATTAAAGAACCAAAAATAAGACGTGTCCAAAAGCTTTAAAAAAAAGAAATTCCACAACACTAGACTAGCTAGTAGAGGGTGACTCTGCATACGGAAAAATAATGAACCACGGAAATAGATCCGTTCGATGGTTTACTCATTATTCTAAATCTCAGATGAGTACAAAGGCGAACGACAAAACTAGCTTCACACAGTGCACACATCCCTAAAGGAGGACCCAAAAATCGTTCACAGAGATCCTTTATTGTAATAGCCACGAAGGAAAGACATGCAGCTCCTGCAGCTCCTGCTGTGCCGAAAAATGTCCTTATCCTCCCTTTGCACTTCTCGAGCCTTTTGCGAGGAAGGTTTTTCCCATTGACAACTCGTATAGATACCACAAAATGTTGTTGCACATTTCGTGTTCTGTTTTGTTTGCTGAAAGCAAGAATACGACCAAAGGCGATAATAGGTTTCGACGGGCCCCCACGCTGAATGGGAGATACATCCTTCTTACAATAAAGTAACCTTTTAAAGCTGCAGGAGTATACAAGAATGATAGTTTTAGTTGATTATACACATGATATTAGAGTATATATAAAAGTACGTAAAAAGGAAAGAAAAGGATGGTAGAACCGAAATAAGCGACGCTGCGTTTTAAGGAAAAGGATGCCAGAAGCTGTTGTGCGTGCGCGATAAGATCGGACCAAGAAAAACTGTGCGCTTTTAAATTTCATCCACCCATGTTACCCGTTTTGTTATTCCTTTTGTTGGTGCACGGTCCATCTGTTTTGGAGCACGACGAATCAAAGACAGATTTTTTTCGTGTTGATGTTGTCGTTGGTTGAGACGACGACGTGCCAATGCTGCTGTTGTCGTCGATTGAAGCGTTGTCGATGACTCCAAAATATTTTCTTGGCTGGGACGAAAGGGCGCCGATTGCCAGGACGAATGGGGTTCCAATTCTTTGCCGTCGTGGCCCTGACGATGACCAATACGATCGTGTTGTTGTTGTCCATGATTCTGCAACAATTCATCCTCGGCTGGCATAAAGGGCATGCTCAGCTGATCCAACGTCTTTTGGGCAATGCTTCTTTTCAAGCTTGCAGCTTGGCTGGAAGAAACTTGATTGATCGTATTGTTGGTATTAGTATTGGTATTGGTGGTAGTGCCCTTGTTGTTGGTGGTACTGGTGCTAGCACTGTTTTCGCTGGTACTTGCGTTGGCGGTAGGATTTCGAACTTGACTCCAGGTGCTGATCTGCGAAGTGTCTTCATCGTGCCAAGTATCATCAACGTGGACCCATGTCACTGGTCGACCGAAAAAATTTGAGGTGACAGTTGTGGACACTTCAACTGCTGGATCATTGTTATTGTCTTCCTCTCCCGCAGCATGATTACTGTTGTCGTGGCTTTCACCCTTGCCATTATAATAGTAGAATCTGTGTTGGTTTTGCATGGATGTTTGCAACAACAAGTCGTCTTCTTTGTCCTGCTTTTCTTCTCCGATAGTGGGATACTGTCCCAAGTTGACGGATGGTTCATCCCGAAGACTATCGTCAGTCCAACGTGTGGACTTGTCAGCATCATCATCCTTCTTTTCGTTGTTGCTATCGTTGTAACTGGGAAAAGACGAAATCGTCTCGTGTGTCTCGTCGGATTCTTCTGGAATATCTGAAAGTCCACCATCGTCGTCGTAGCATTCGTTACTGATCTTGTTACTATCCGGTAGTCTTTCTCTGATTTGAGCCGCAAAGGAAGTATCAACATCAATACTTTCGAAACTGGTTTCTTGATAACCGCTGGAAGGTTTTACAACTGGAACTATGTTGGAAAGGTTGACGTTGTTGGTACTGATGGTATCAGTATCAGTAGCAGCTGTAGCTACAGTAGCAGCAGCAGCAGCAGGACTATTGTTGGGTGTTTGAATCAAGACAATTTTATGAGCAACATAGGGCTGAAATGCGGACGATGATGGAATGATAGGAACAGGACCAAAAGGTGCAGCAATGACCGGTTTCGGAGCTTCCTTCTTGGGACTACTACTGTTCGAGTCGAAAGCCAACGTTGTAGGGTTTGAGCCCTCTTCGGGACACGAAATTTCATTCGCAGTGTTAGAAACCGCCTTCTCTCCCAATTTGGAATCGTTTTTAACTGTGCTTGTGACTTCGTCTGCAACTGGTGTGACTGTGTCTGTATCTGTCGCTGCATGGCTTGTTTCGTCGAGAATCAAAACATCAGTACTGGAGTTGACGGATCCCCGAGACCCAGTAGATGTAAGAGTCTTTTGTTTTCCTTTCGTATTGCCATCAACAATAGAAAGATGAGTCTGAACGTTAGCATTATCGTCTTGAGGCGCATCTTGTTTTTCTGCTTCAATCATTAATAGTGGCTTGATGGTGGCAGTTTCCCAACAATAGGAATACTTATGAGGGTCCTCGACCAATACTGTCGCCAGCATCGTAGCAGCTGCCATACTTGCTGCTAGTATGGTGGGTGCTACGACCACCAGAACACCTGAACACAAATATGCCGATACCATATGGGGTACTACTGCCATTTTGCTGTTGTTGTTGCTGTTGCTATTGCTGTTGTTATTGAGTGCGAATCGTTTCTTAAAGGATTTTTTCCGTCCAATACTTCGTGTTCCAAAAACTCGTACGTAATCCCTAGAATCGACACTAACTTGCAAATCTTGTGGTAAGACGCCTGGTAAATCAATGATCCAACATCGACAAGCCAATTTGGCCAACATTTCTGGTGACGGTGGTATCTTGTTACGAACCAGAACTTGTGTCACTACTACCACATCGTCATCAACGACAATGGATTCTGGATTTGGTCTACATGTTGAAGTGTTTGTCTGTTGTTGTCGTGAAGGGTCTTCCCGCTGTTGTAGCTGTTGCTGTACTGGCGATGGTTTCAATTCACCTCCGGCCGATGAAATCAACTTGGAAGCTTGCATATTGTGATCGTTTGTGGTAGATTCTGTTGAAGGACTGGACGGACTTGTTTGTAAATAACGATTGAAGTGAACCATAGTTGACTGACCGCACACAAAACACACAAAACGATAAAAGATAAGAATTCTTTTGTGTGAATTTTTTTATTACGAAAGTAACTAAATTATGATGATGTCTTCATATACCACCCGCAAAAAACTTTTGTGTTGTGGATATACAAACGTCTGTGCTTGCAAAACAAGAGGAGAAAAAAGCAATCTTGCATAATACTTGTAGCAATAATGAATTTGTCCAAGGAGGGAAGGAACGAGAAGGGCTTTCGACGAAAGATTGTATGTTCCAGGTTCCAGCAGAGCACAGCCACGGCCACAGCCACAGCCACAGCCACAGCCACAGCCGCTGTGTCATACCGGAATGAAAGAACTTTATTAAAATTGGTGATAAAGACCATACTACTGAAACACACACAACACCTTCTTTCCCCATTTTTGTCGAATCCTAGACTACTACAGTAGAAGAAAAAAGGGTTTTTTTGGCACGATGTTTTTTTAATTTTCAGTTTCACAAAAAAAAATTGGCCGTTGGTTGAACGGACATCCTGGGAATTATTTTAGTGTTCGAAATAAATTCGAACCAGCAAGTCAAAAAAATAGCAAATTAAGCCCAGGTGGACTGTGGGACTCAGGAGTTAGGTCATACTCTATTAGGTCGTGTGCCTATGCCTGCTTCCTACCAGGGTATACACACACCAACCACTAGTCTAGTTTACTCCATAATATTCACTACGTAATATCTAATATTTAAGACTGGCGCATTAGAAACCGGGGGCAATGTTCTGCCATGCGTCCGGAGAAACCAAAAACCTTGTTTTTCATAAAACAAGTTTAAAGTTGACAATGGCGAAAATACTGCCGTAACTCAATGAAAACATCATAATAATTACTATTAAGCATACATAAAATCTAAATAAAGTATAGGCT
>Ga0100392_1002876_pt1 | contig 15866 bp, 11 predicted proteins | sample CryGeymeta201516_FD_81548 | JGI IMG/M metagenome (GOLD analysis project Ga0100392, IMG submission 81548) | Groundwater microbial communities from Crystal Geyser aquifers in Utah, USA - Crystal Geyser metaG 2015-16 | ecosystem: Environmental > Aquatic > Deep subsurface > Groundwater | place: USA... | reverse complement strand
TTTTCTTTTTGCCCGCCGTGGGATTTTATGGCTTTGCGCAAGGCGCAAAGCCCGAATGCCGAGCGGCGTAGCCGCGAGGCAATCCTTTCCCAAAACGGCGAAAGTTGCGATTGGTGGACTTAGCGAGAATCGAACTCGCGTCTCCGCAATGCGAATGCGGCGTACTGCCACTGTACTACAAGCCCTTTTTGTCAGGGCGCTGGGATTCGTCAGGTCATTCGACCTGACGCCCAGTCGGATGACTGGGCGAACCCAGGTTAAACCAAGCCTATTTTACATTCTATACTCTATTTTATAGTCGGGCTGCCCGGATTCGCACCGGAGCTAAATTCTCCCGAAGAACTCGTGCTACTACTACACTACAGCCCGTAAATTTTAAAATTAATCCATTGAAAATTGAAGATTTTTTATGTGACCCAGTATTTTTTCTTGGTCATTTCATCTCTTTTGATTTCCACTTTCTCTCTCTCCGTTTCCGCCTTCTCCGAAAAGGAACTCAAATCATTTTCCGAAAGTTTGCCTAATTTCTTAATTTCTCCTTCCAGAAATTCCTTATTATTATTCTTCGGCTCTTCCAAAACATATTCCAAAAGAACATCCAAAATCTGCCCGACTTTCGGACCGGGCTGAATTTCCAATATTTCCATAATGTCTTTGCCTGAAACCTTGAGCATCTTGGCGGAAATAGGGTCTTGGCTGACTCTGTCAACAACATATTTCAAGTGCCTTAATTTGTAGGGCTCGGCTTTTGGCACGCCCGAACCGATCCTGTCGCACATCCTGACCTGCAAAAGTTCTTCCATATTTTCCGGTCCAACTTGCCTGACCAGTCTCCTGATGGAAGAATCGCCGACCTCGTCAACGTCATAATAAAAGAGATGGTGCCTAACCAACTTAACAATATTTTCAATTTCATCTTTGGGAAATTTCAATCTCTCTAAAATCTTTTCCGCCATTCTGGCGCCGACGACTTCATGGTTATAGAAAGTGGCGTTCTCTCCTTCGCCTCGTTTAACTCTCGGCTTGGCAATATCGTGAAGCAAGGCCACTATCCTGACCCTTTGGCTGAAATTCTCTTTAGCTGCATATTTCAAAGAGAATATGGCATGCTCATAACAATCATATATATGATGCTTGTTTTGAGGAACATTAAAATTCTCTTCCAACTCGGGAATAATATACTTCAAAAGACCGACTGTTCTTAAAAGCTCTATACCTTCGCAGGCGCGAGGGGACATAATGATTTTTACCAGCTCGTCCCGAATTCTTTCAAAAGAAATGAATTCAAGATTTTGGGAATTTTCTTTAATAGCCGAGCTTGTCGCCGGCTCAATTTTCCATCCCTCGCTCAAAGTTACGGAAAATCTGACTGCCCTCATCATCCTCAAAGCATCTTCATTAAATCTGTCATTAGGATTGCCGACGGTTCTGATGATTTTATTTTTCAAATCCTCCTCCCCCTTAAATAAATCTATCAATTCGTTCTTTTTGCCATGGATATCTATGGCTAAAGCGTTGACCGTAAAATCTCTGCGGGAAAGATCCTCTTCTAATGTTTTTGCGAACATCACTTCATCAGGATGCCTTTTGTTGGTATATTTCGCCTCGGAACGGAAAGTGGTGATTTCAACTTCCCTCAATGCAGGATTTTCGCTCCCGGTGTGGACAGTGACGGTCAGGAATTTATTTTCATAAAAGCTGTCAGGAAAAATCTCTTTGATTTCTTCAGGCTTGGCGCCGGTGGTAATGTCCCAATCAGTAGGCCCCGCCATGGCGGGATTTTCCATCAACAAGTCTCTGACGCATCCGCCGACGATAAAAGCAGCGTAGTTATTATCTCTAAGTTTTTGCGTGACAGATTTTATCTCTTGCGGTATCTCTAATTTTTTCATATCTTTACATTAGTTTAAAAGCTTGTTTTTTTCAATCCATAAACTATATTTAGAACAGGCCCTCGTGTTGAAATGGATATCATGCAAAGCTTCGGACTTTGCGTTCTGGGTTCGAATCCTGGCGAGGGCACTGCGTAATAGATTTGATAATTCTTGTTTTTTAGTTTAAGATATCTTTATGAGAAAATTCTTATTTCTATCAATTGCGTTAGTGGCTGTGGGATTTTTTGTTTTAGCCGTCCCGGCTCAAACATCAGCCGAAGGATTAGTTCCTTGCGGAGGGAGCCCGAGATGTTGTGAATCGCCGACTATCACCACCGGTTGCACTAACCCGGACCAACCCTTAAATCCCACAAATTGCGATTATCGTTGTAAATTCTGTGATATTTTTGTGCTCGTCAATAATATCATAAAATTTCTTTTAGTCCCCGACGTCTCCCTTAACAGTGGCTTTCCTATTGTATCCATTATTGCCTCTTTATATATTGTCATCGGAGGATTTTGGATGGTTTTCAGAAGCACCAATGAACAGGATTATAAAAAAGGAAAAGATATGGTCTGGGCTGTAGTTGCCGGGATGCTTGTCATTTTCGCTTCTTGGGCATTCTTAAATACTATCTTCACTCAAATAGGAGTTGCGCAATGGACAGGATTAGGGACTTGGTGGACAATCGTCTGCCATTAGCATCCTCTGATATTTTAATTTGCCCTCATAGCTTCAGCCAAAGGCTGATCTCAGCCCGAGGCTGATCAGCCTCGGGCTGACAATTGGCAGAGCAGAGCAGTATAGTATAATATAATATAATAATTAAGTTTGCCCTCATAGCTCAATTGGCAGAGCAGATCCCTCTTAAGGATAAGGTTGTAGGTTCAAATCCTACTGGGGGCACAGCGTAATAAATTTTTCTTTGAAAATTTATTACGTTCCACAGCAAAAGCAAAATTTGCGTTGGAAGGGATTTTGTGATATCCTTTTAAGAAAGACATAAAATAACCAAAAATACTATGTTGACAAAAGAAGAAAAAACTAAAATCATCAAAGAGAACAAAATCAATGACAGCGACACAGGCTCTCCGGAGGTTCAGATAGCCTTGCTTTCCAAGGAGATTAAAAAGCTCCTCTCTCATCTGAAAACCCACAAAAAAGACGTCCACTCAAAGAGAGGACTTTTGAAAATGGTTTCTAAAAGAAGGACTCTTCTAAAACACATCAAAGAGGAAGACGACGTAAGGCACACCAGTATTACTAAAAAAATTGACTAAGAGCGCTCATGACAAAGATTAAACACCCGGGACAAAGAGTAGCGATTTTAATTGATGTCCAAAATCTTTATCATTCGGCGAAAAATCTTTACAATTCCCGAGTGAATTTTTCGGAGATTTTAAAATTGGCCGTCAGTAAAAGAACCCTCATAAGGGCGTTGGCTTATGTTGTCCGGACAAAAACAGGGGAAGAAAAACCCTTTTTTGAAGCTTTAACGAAACTGGGGATTGAAACAAGAATCAGGGATCTGCAGGAATTCTACGGCGGGATGAAAAAAGCTGACTGGGATGTCGGCATCAGCATTGACGCTATCCGCGTAGCTCCCAACGTTGACACCATTGTCCTAGCCTCCGGAGATGGAGATTTTATCCAGCTTATTGACTATTTGAAAAATCAAGGCAAGAGAGTGGAGATCATCGCTTTCGGAAAAACTACCTCCGCCAGACTGAAAGAAACCGCTGATGAATTTATTGACCTGGGAGAGACATTGGAAACATCTTTATTAAAAAACAAAGTCATTTAAGAAATTATGAAAAAAGAAATTTTTAAAACTCAAATTGGGAGCAAGGAGCTTAAAATAGAAATAAACGATTTTGCCGGACAAGCTTCAGGTAGCGGATTTGTCCAGTATGGAGACACTGTCGTCCTCGGAGTGGCGACAATGTCAAAAAACGAAAAAGAAGGGCTGGATTTCTTCCCCTTATCAGTGGAATACGAAGAAAGATTTTATGCCGCCGGAAAAATTTTCGGCTCCCGCTATATGAGAAGGGAGGGCCGTCCTTCTAATGAGGCTGTTCTTACCGCAAGATTGGTGGACAGGACAATAAGACCTCTTTTCCCTGATTATTTAAAAAGAGAAGTCCAAGTGGTGTCTACTTGTCTTTCATGGGATGCGGAAAATGACCCTGATGTTGTAGCCATACTTTCAGCCTCAATAGCGCTTTCTCTTTCCGACATCCCCTGGATGGGGCCGATTGCCGCCGTCAGAATAGGAAAATTGGATGGAAACCTGATTATTAATCCGAGCTACAAGGAAAGGGTAGCCGGCGAAATGGATATAGTTTTAGTGGGATTGGAGGAAAAAGGGGAAATAATAATAAATATGATGGAAGCGGACGCAAAAGAGATAGATGAAAAAAGCTTTATGGAAGCTGTCCGATTTGCTAAGCCTTTTATTAAAAATCTCATTGATTTCCAAAAAGAAATTTCCTCAAAGTTGGGAAAAGAAAAAGTCAATATCGCAGAACCGATTCGCGATATTGAGCTGGAGAAAAAGATTAAAGAATTTTTGGGGGAAAAATTAAAACAAGCCATATCCATTGAGGACAAAACAGAGAGGAATAGTCTGCTGGATAATTTAAAAAAGAGTCTTGCCGATTTTATTATGGACGACAAAAAAGTAGTTTATGCTAAAAACTTTTTTGAAAAAGAGAGGGGAGAGATAACCTGCGAGAATATTCTTAAATTTGGAAAAAGGCCTGATGGCAGAGAGATAGAAGAAATAAGAAAAATTGACTGTTATGCAGGAGTTCTCCCCAGAACCCATGGTTCAGCCCTTTATTCCAGAGGGCAGACAAAAGTTTTATCTATCATAACATTAGGGGCGCCCGGAGATGCCAAACTGATAGAAGGAGTTGAATTTATCGGCAAAAAAAGATTCTTGCACCACTATAATTTCCCTCCTTATTCAGTCGGAGAAGTAAAGCCGATGAGAGGGCCAGGAAGAAGAGAGATAGGGCACGGAATGCTTGTGGAAAGAGCTTTAATGGGCATCATTCCCAGCGTTGATGATTTTCCTTATACAATCAGAATCGTCAGCGAAGTCCTCTCTTCAAACGGATCCAGTTCTATGGCCTCTGTTTGCGGTTCTTGTTTAGCATTAATGGACGCCGGCGTCCCGATCAAAGACCCTGTCGCAGGAATATCCATAGGATTATTTGAAGATGAAAAAGGCAATTATAAAATTCTAACTGACATACAAGGAGCGGAAGATCATGATGGGCTTATGGATTTTAAGGTAGCCGGAACAAAAAAAGGCATCACAGCCATCCAAGTGGATGTTAAAAATCACGGACTTTCTGAAAAAATAATTGAAGAGGCTTTGGAACGGGCGAGAAAAGCCAGGCTTGTTATTTTGGAAAAAATTCAGCAAGTTCTGGAAAAACCAAGAGAAAAACTTTCTCAATTCGCGCCGAAGATATTGGCAACACAGATTAATCCTGAAAAAATAAGAGAGGTGATCGGCCCCGGAGGGAAAATAATTCATTCTATAATGGAAGAATGCGATGTGGAAATTGATATTGAAGAAAGCGGAAAGATATTTGTCACAGCTGAAAAAGAAGAAGCTGCCCAAAAAGCCATCGAATGGATAAACAATATAACAAGGGAAGTAAAGGTAGGAGAGATATTCAAAGGCAAAGTAGTGAGAATATTGGACTTTGGAGCTTTCGTAGAAATCTTGCCCAACCAGCAAGGAATGGTCCATATTTCCCAGCTGGACGACAAAAGAGTGAACAAAGTTGAAGATGTTGTAAAAATAGGAGACCTTATCTCCGTAAAAGTAATCTCTATTGACGATCAAGGGAGAATAAACTTATCTTTAAAAGAGACAAAAACAAATGGCAGATAAAGACGATGCCACAAGTATTATTGCGGAAGAGGGGCAAAATAAAAGTCATCTCCGAAAAATATTAAAAAAAGAAAGCATCAGGACGATGTCCAAGGATGCTGATTTTCTTCGTGGAGAAGAGGATGCTAATGCAATGGACAAAATCAGCGGAGAAAAAAATGACGAAGATGCCATGAAAGAGGAGGAAGAAAAAGAAATAAAAAAAACACTTGAAGAAGCTGAAAAGAAAAAAAATGGCGCTGTGACCCCTGCCGTAAATCCAAAAGAAGAAGTGAAAGAAGAAGCGAAAGAAGAAGTGAAAACGCCGATAGAAGAGAAATTGGAAAAATCCGATGAGAAAACGGATGAAGAGATGGATAAAGAAATCTTCCTAAAAATAAAAATGGAAGTGGAAAAAGAGATAGGAAAAGAACAGGAACCGGAAGAAGAAATTACTGTTCAAAAAACGCCCGCAGCTATTGAACCAAAGGAGACCATAATTGAGGTAAAGAAAGAGCCCGTAAAAGAAATGAGTTTAAAAGAGAGAAGGGTTTTACTCAACCAAGAATTAGAAAAAACTTTGATTGAGGGCCAACCGACCGAAGACAAAAAGAAAAAAATATTAATCGCCATAAACAGACTCAAAAAAGAGACTGAATTAATTTTAGAAAAAGAAAGTCAGGCTGAAGATAAGAAAAGAATAATAGAGGAAGAGGAGAAAGCGGCTCAATCTCCGTCAAGAAAAAAAGTTGCCGAGGAAAAAAGATGGGCAATAGAGGAAGAAAGGGAGGCGACAGAGAAAGAACGCTGGGCGACTGGAGCTAAAATCAACGGGTTAGAAGAACAATTAGACACCATAGATTTGGAAAATCAAAAAATAACCGAGAAAAAAGTAAAGATAGAGAAAGAGCTAAGAAAGATAAGTCTCTTTGAAGAAAAAGTTGAAACAGAAAAGAACATAGGGGACATTGAAAAAAAATTACTGGAGCTGGAAAAGGAAATAGAAAAATTGAACAAGCAGGAAAGAGGCGCCGTAATTGACCTTTCCCAAATATTAAAAAAAGAAAAGGAAATAGAAATAAAATCAAACGATTTCGAGTTAAAGGAAAAAGAGACTACTGACGGAAAAAGCAAAGAAATAATTGAAAAACAAAGATGGGAAACGGAAAAAGATAGAAGGGAAACGGAAAAACAAAAATGGCAAATGCAGGAGAAAAAAGATGAGATAGAGGCGGTATTAGAAAAACTAAGACCGACTTTTCAAAAATTATCAAATGCAAGGGAAAAACTTGAACTGCAAATGAAAGAGGTCAATGGCGCGCTTAGCGGGCTGGAGGAAGTAAGACCGGAACCGAAAAAAGTAATTGAAGACGTTGAAAAAAAAACTGAAGATAACCCGATAGAAGAAACAAAAGAAGAGACGCTTAAAACACGAGAAAAAGAACAACTCTTGGAGGAAGAGGGAAGAAAAGAATTTTTGAAACGCTTTAAAAATAAACTGGAGGAAAGAAAGGAAGAAATGCCCATCCCCCCAGAAGAGCCTAAACAAACTTATGGAATACCATCTCCTGTTTTTGAACCCATAGAAAGACCTTCCAGTTTCACGAAAATACTGATACGCGGGACATTCATCTTTATTGTTCTCTCCATTATTGGCGCGTTATCTTGGATATTTATTTTGAATAAAAAAAATAACGAGAACGTGGAAAAGAAAGAAATCCCAGTCGCGACTGAAGAACAAAAAGAAGAGCCAAAAGAAGAACCGGCCTCGGATGCTATCTTTCCCGTTAATGAAACTTTTAAAGCTGACGTGATCAACAATGAAGACATAATCAAGAATTATGAGCAATTTTTAACCCAAAAACGCACTGAAGGAAATTTTATCAGAATTCTACTCAAGAACCCGGAGAAGAAAAAATGGACCAGCGTAGCAGAAATATCTTCAGCTTTCCAGATAAATATACCTGCCGGGATATCAAACAAATTGGAAAGTGATTTTACCATCGCCTCTTATATTCAAAAACAGGGAGAAAGGCTGGCTTTGGCAATCAAAATAAAGAAAGGGGAAAGCCTGACGGAAGAAATAAAAAAATGGGAGAAAGATATCGCAATAAACGGATTATTCATAAATGGTAAAAAAACGCCGGCTATCGCAACTTCATTCCGCGACTCAACCTATAAAGGAGTGAAAATCCGCTTTCTGACTATTTCTACGCAGGATCTGGGGATTTGCTATGCTATAATCAATGATACCCTCATTGTAACCAGCTCCTATGGCAGTATTGAGAAAATAATTGAGAACATACTCGCTAATACGGCTAACAAATAAACAAACAAAAAAAATGAAAAAGGAAATTGAAAAAATAAGCAAAAAATTGAGCGACGAAAAAGAAAGATTGGAAAAAGAACTGGAAAAAATCGCCGATAAAAATAAAGAAAAGGGCGACTGGAAAGTTCGTTTCCCTAATCCAAACACAGGCGAAGAAATAGGAGACTCTGTCTTAGAGGTAGCGGCCGACGACGTGGAAGAATACGCCACTCTTTTGCCCATTGAAGAATCTTTAGAAACAAGGCTTGCAGAAACAAAATTGGCTCTAAATAAAATTAAAAAAGGGGAGAAAGGTAAATACGGAATTTGCGAAAAATGTGGCAAGGAAATTCCCCAAAAACGTCTTAACGCTTGCCCAGAGTCCCGCCTCTGCCTCAAATGCAAAAAGAATTAGCAATTTGAAATTTGTAATTTGAAATTCTGATGATATATTATGCCCTCTAAGGTTTTCTCGGCCGCCCTTGTCGGACTGGATGCTCAAACAATTGAAGTGGAAATAGATACCTCATACGGCTTGAGGTATTTTGAAATAGTGGGCCTGCCGGACAAGTCAGTCCAAGAAGCAAGAGAAAGGGTTGGAGCAGCAATAGAAAGCTCCGGCTTCAAATCCCCTCATCATCAATCGATAAGGGTTCTGGTGAGTCTTGCTCCGGCTGATGTAAAAAAAGAAGGATCTTCTTACGACCTTCCCATCGCTTTAGCTTTTCTTTTGACAACAAAAAAAATCTCCTTTGAGACAAAAGATAAAATATTCATAGGAGAACTGGCTCTTGACGGGAGATTAAGGCCGATAAAAGGCGCCTTGTCCTTTGCTTTAAGCGCCAAAAAGAATGGTTTTAATGAACTGCTCCTGCCTGAACAAAACGCCCGTGAAGCAGGACTGGTAAGAGGGATAAAGGTTATAGGAGTTAAAACATTGGAAGAGGCGATTGACCATCTTGAAAAAAGAAAAATCATTGAGCCTCAAGAAACAAAAATTGAAGATTTCCTTGAAAACGCCGAGTACCCGATTGACTTAAGATATATAAAAGGACAAGAAACAGCCAAAAGAGCTTTGGAAATATCAGCCGCCGGAGCCCATAATTTGCTTATGGTCGGACCGCCGGGAACAGGCAAAACATTGCTGGCCAAAGCCTTGCCTTCAATATTGCCATCTCTTTCTTTTGAAGAATCTTTAGAGGTCACCAAAATATACAGCATCGCCGGACTTTTAGAAGAAAATAAACCCTTGATAAACTTCAGACCTTTCCGGGCGCCCCATCATTCATCTTCAGAAGTAGCTTTGATCGGAGGAGGAAATCCTCCAAGGCCGGGGGAAATAACCTTAGCTCATAGAGGTATTTTATTTTTGGATGAATTCCCGGAATTCCATCGAGACGCCCTTGAAAGCTTAAGGCAACCGATAGAAGAGGGAAGCATAAATATATTAAGAGCAAAACATTTTTTAAAACTCCCTTCCCGCTTTACTTTGGTGGCTGCCAGCAATCCCTGTCCATGCGGACATAGAGGAGATCCGGATAAAAAATGCGGTTGCAGCAATTCTCAAATAAGCAAATACAAAAGAAAGCTCTCCGGCCCGCTGATGGACAGGATTGATATTTTTATTTCCGTCCCGGCTGTGAAATATGAAAAATTGGTTTCATTAGATGAGGAGAATTCCAGTTCCAATATAAGGGAAAAGGTGGAAAAAGCCAGAAAAATTCAGGAAAAAAGATTTGAAAATGAAAAAATATCAATCAATTCCGAAATGGGGATATCTCAAATAAAAAAATACTGCCAGGTTAATATGGACAGCAAGAATCTTTTGAGAAAATATGTTGATTCGGGAAAATTGTCCGCCAGAGGCTATCACAGAGTTTTAAAAACAGCCCGGACAGTGGCTGATTTAGAAGGTTCTGAAAATATTTTGTACCAACATTTAAGCGAGACTTTGATGTATAGAATTCGCGACGAGGTTTAATAGATATAACCCTTAATGGAAGGGGATCCGATCTTAAGCGTCCTATAATTCATCTTGCCTAAACCGATATAATTCATTTCCGAAAAAACGATCTTGTCTCCCTTAACTTCTTCCACGTAAGCGACATGGCCATAAACTTTGTGCCCGGCCAAAGAAACAACAGCTCCTATTTGAGGGACGCAATAGCTCCCTCTACATACTGAAAACCCGTCTGCAACGGCATTATTTATCCAATCCTTAGCGTTGCCCCAAAAGCCGATGGCTCTTTTTTGAGCTACCCACCAAGTACACTGGCCATAAGGAAAAGCATGGCTCTTACCGTAAAAATTATTCGTTGACAATGAAGAAGAAGCAGTTGTTTTTGGAGCGCTCAAGATGGAAACTGCCCCCATTTTCCCGCCGGGGACAATAATAACTTGTCCTCGGAGCAAACTTTCTTCTCCATACAAATCATTGAAAGAAACTATCTCTTCCCGGCTGGCCTTGTATTTTTCAGCCAAAGCAAGGACAGTATCTCCTTCTTCAGCCACATGCATTACGCCGGTGACAGGCAATACCAAAAATTTTGCCCCGGGAGCAATCGTCAAACTCTTAAGGTCATTAGCCCAAAACAATGTTTCCATTGAAATTTTAAAAGACGAGGCGATTGACCAGAGACTATCTCCTTCTTGGACAGCATATTCAATAATATCCTTTCCGTCTCCATTGGAAACCGGTTCTCCTGCCCAATCGCCTAAAACTTGAGGCGTAATAACCACTGCGGGCGATACTGCCCGAACGCTATCTCCTCCAACAAGAAAATAGTCAGGCGGTTCCGGTGAAAACTTATCCGATGAACTTAAAAATAATCCCTGCACCGGCTTCATATCCGCATCAGGGAAGCAAAATTCTTTCCCTTCGGAAGCGACAGAATCCTTAAATAAATTCAGATAGCTCACGCATTTTGAAGAGAAAACAGGGCCAAAAGCAGAGCTAAAATAAAAAACCCCCAACAAAAAGAATAATAGGAGGCTCAAATAGATAAGAGGAGTCTTAGCAACTCCCTTTTTACTATATTTCCCTTTTTTATCCGATATCTTTAACGACATACTATTTTTCAATCTTCCCTGATTAGGACCCTAAAGTCAAGTGTCTTTTCCACTTTTATGATAATATATATTCTATGGATATAAGTTCAAAAGAGGGTATCAAAATGCTTTTCAACGGCAAAGGGATAAAACCGTCTAAGGGATTAGGCCAGAATTTTCTGATAGACGAAGAAATAGTTGAGAAAATGATAAAAACAGCTGACTTAAAGCCGTCAGACACTGTTCTGGAAATAGGGCCCGGGGCAGGAACACTTACGGAAAAGCTGGCCCAGAAGGTAAAAATAGTCATCGCTGTCGAAAAAGACCCGAAGATGGCAGGGGTTTTAAGAGAGACCATAGGAAAGAGCAAAAATGTGGAGATTATTGAGGAAGATATACTGAAAATTTTCAATTTTCAATTTTCAATTTTCAATAAATTTTTAATTTCCAATTATAAAATCATCGCTAACTTACCCTTCTACTTAACCTCGCCTGTGATCAGAATGTTCTTGGAGGCGGAGAATCCGCCGACGGAGATGACTTTGATTATCCAAAAGGAAGTGGCTCAAAGAATATGTTCCAATCCGCCTGACATGAGCATACTGGCTGTGTCAGTCCAAATTTATTCAAAACCGGAAACCATCTGTTATATTCCCAAGGAATATTTTTGGCCCCAGCCGAAAGTTGATTGCGCCATAATAAAAATTATACCGCTGATAAACGCTAATAAAAAACTGACCAACACTGATACTAAACAGTTTTTCAGGATTGTCAAGACGGGATTTTCTCATCCAAGAAAACAGCTGATTAATAACTTAAAACAATTAAAGCTTAGCCGGGAAGAAATTGAGAAATGGCTTTCGGCTAATGGTATAAATCCGACCCAACGCGCCGAAACTTTAACTGTGGATCAGTGGATAAATTTGTTAAAAACCTTTCCTCATAAAATCAGCGCTAATCAGCTTGATCCAAAATTTTGAAGCCGTCCATTACTGCATCGCAAATAAAATTCTCCAACTGACTGCAGTCGCCCTTGCTTTGAGCCTTGTAAAGATACGTATTATAGAGTCGTTTCTGCTCTTGCCTGATGATTGCCGGCGCCATATTGGCCTTAAGAAGCATAGCGCACATTAAAATCCTGCCGATGCGGCCATTGCCATCGGAAAACGGATGAACTTGCTCAAAACGGCTATGGATTAAGGCGGACAAAGCAAATATATCGTCTGTTTTCCCGGATGCTTCGTTGATAATATCAGAGGTCAAGCTCGGAACTTTCAAATAATTGGCGGTCGCTAAATTTACGCCAAGAATCCTGACATTATGGTTGCGGTACGCTCCGGCGTCAGCTCTGATGCCGTTCATCAGAATACTATGGAGTTTCAAAACTAATCCCTCGTTTATAACGCCTTTTTTGGCAATATATCCAAAGAGATAATTAAGGGCGGTCTGATGATTTTTAGCTTCCAGCTGCTCTGTTATGCTTTTGTCCGGCAAGGCAATATTATCGAAAAGAATAGTTGCTGTGTCCGGTTCGGTGAGGGTACTGCCCTCAATGCGATTACTGTTATAAGTAAGTTTCAATATAAATGCGTTGCGGATGTCCGAACTGTTTAATATTTCAGCGATAACGCTTTTATGTTCTTTGGATTTTTTAGCTAAGAGCTGTTTTCTGGCAGAGAGCTGTTCGTCGGGAATTATTTTCTGCCCGGTCGCTTCCAAAAATAATTCGTCAATGGCCGAAAGCATCTTCGGACGAGGGGATGATTTACCGGTCCACCAGTTATTAAAGGCTACAAAAGATACGCCAAAACGCTCGGCCAGCTTAGTCTGGGTCAAGCCGGTCGCTTGCTGGATAATTTGCAGTTTCTCTTGAATAGTCATATTTTTGCTTTTTATCTGATCCATATGAGCATATTATCAAACTTTATAAAGTTTGTCAAAATCAACAACCCTTATAAAGTTCCTCGCGCCAGTATTTATCAGCGGTATCAGCATTCATCAGCGATAATCACCAGCGGTAATTTGTTAAATTTGTCAAAAAGTTTTAAAATAGAATCGTGACCAAAAAACTTCTCATAACTATTTCCTCAGCTCTTCTATTGGGAGGTTTTTCCCTTATCTCCTTTTCTTATTTCGCAAATGCTGAAAGCTGGTGCGAAGGGAAATGTAACGGCACATTAAAGTATCAAGGCTTAGTGGAAAAATGCGAACCGCATAAAACTTGTTATCACCTGCCGGGAGAATCAAGACACTGCAATTACGTAACACTTTGTTCATGGAAGTGGCACACATTTTCGCGCGGATGCGGAGGACGCATATATGTATGCGACGAACTGGATGGCCATTCCGCCAGTTGTAACGGTTGCGATGGAAGATGTCTCTACCAGCCGTCTGTCATAAAAATCAATAATACTGATTACGAACCCAATCCTGTCCCCACCTATAGCTTGCCCATAAAAATAGCATGGACGGGAGATCCTGAAGCTCACCATTATTTATTGAATGCAACGAAAAAATCGCAAACGGGAGGTAATAATTCAAATTTTAAAATCGTAGTTGAGCGTATGAGTGTGAGCCCAACGGCATCGCACGGAGACTGCAAGCAAGGAAATTCTTACCAGTATATCATAACGGCCATTAATAAATTCGGTGAATCTTCCGGCTATGACCCAAGCACTGGTATAAAAGCCTACGCCCCCAGTCAAGATGGCTCAATAAAAATAACTTGGGAGGAAGTTACAAACGCTGAAAGCTATAAAATATACAGGAAAGATATTTCAGGAGATTATTATTTTATAAGTTCTCGCTCAAAAGGCAAAGAAAGTGAAGGAGTAGTAGACAGTTGCAGCATCACGGTTCCGAAAGAAACACCTTCTCAAATCAACCAAACATCGCTATGGACAAATCCTGTCCCCAGCATAACAGACACCGGCATCCCAGGCTCTTGTACCGCCGGAACATTCCGTTATATAGTCTCTGCTGTTGATATTAGCCCTCGGTTAGAAAAAAATCCCGATGGCAGTGTCAAAACAGACCCCATTGTTATTGAAGAAGACATCAATGGAAATCTTATTCTTGATGTCGTAAGGCGCGCCAACAGCAGTGGGACCGAAAAAATAACTACCACCGCGAATAACAATATTAAAATATCTTGGCCGAAAGTTCCCGGTGCTGATATTTATAAAATCTACAAAACTAACGATATCGATTGGAAGAATGCCGCGACAAATAAAAATATTTTTCTTGTTAATACAATTGACGAAACAGGTCTAGACTCCTATGAGATAACTGATGCTTGCCAAACAACGACCTCAGAAAATCCTTCCGCTGAATTGCCAGGAGCTCCTATCGCTTTTATCGCTTCCAGCGATATAACGCCTTCTGTTTATTATGAACTGTCAAGCAGCGCTGTTTCTAATGGTTCACATAAATATTTAATCGCGGCCAAAGACACAGATGGCGTATATAAAAAAGTGGAGGAAAGCCAATCTTATGTTACCTATTCAAAAGGCGCTAAGGTATCATGGACTTCTCTTTTCGGAGTTAAATCATACAAAGTGTACAGGCAAAAAAACGGAGAGAGCAACTGGTATTTAATCGGAGAAAAAGGCACGGGGGCAACAATAAACTTTGAGATAAAAGGAACTTCTTTGATTGATTCGTTCCAAACTACAAAAGAAAAAAAAGAAGAGCCCCTTAATGCAAATTTCACTATCAGATACCCTTTTTATAACACTGAAACTACAGAAACCCAATGGATTTCTGAAGCTTGTTTCTTTGACCCAAATACCGAATATGAAGTAGGAATAAGCTCCTGCTGTTTTAATGGTTCTTGCGGGCCGCCGACAATGGTAAGATTTACAACCGAATCGGAGATTGAGCTGGTTTCGCCGGTGCCAGCCGGGACGGACGGCTGGGCGAGCGGGGGAATCTGGGAAGATAGAAGCAATCCTAAAGACGGTATAAAAGAACATTATACCGACGGTGGCAGGGAAGCGCTTAAATACTATGAATGGAACGACTGGACTAATTGGCCGGCGGAAATGAAAACAAATCATCCGCAAGGTTCTGACCCAAAAAACGCGCCGTTGATAAGGTTCAAATGGTGTGAAGCTGGGCCAGATATCAATTCTTATTTTCTGAAAATGGAAAAAGAAAAATCCGGAACTCCTCCTTGGGAAGGCCACCTCTCGGTTGTAATTACAAAAAATAAAGCCGGAACCCTCCCCAATTCTTTTGACAGAGCCGGCAAGAATGAATTTACCATTGATACCAAATATCAATGGAAGGTAGCTGGCTGTGAAGAACCGGACGGAACCAAATGCGCCACAGTTTGCACAGGGTGCAAAGACATTACAAAAACCCCGCCTGTTTCTTATACTTCTTGCGCAATCGCAGGGACAACTCCTACAAAATATTTATCTGGTAATGCTTGCGCAGAGTATAGCAACCCATGGGAGTTCATCGGAACAGGGAAGCTTGCCCCGCCGGGTTTAATAAGTCCGGTCTACACAAGTAGCCCGGAAACAATTCCTTATGTCAATATGGATGACCTTTTAAAATGGAACCCTGTCACAGGCGCCTACTCTTATAATATAATTATTTTAGACAAATCAGATCCTTCTGATATAAAATACAAAACCTTAGACGCTCTCAAACCAGAAGGATCGTTGGCTCCTCTAACAAATGTTCCCCTTAACTACAACGGCACACCAACGTCGGGAGGAGCAGATTATGTCAAAACAT
>Ga0100392_1002860_pt1 | contig 15895 bp, 10 predicted proteins | sample CryGeymeta201516_FD_81548 | JGI IMG/M metagenome (GOLD analysis project Ga0100392, IMG submission 81548) | Groundwater microbial communities from Crystal Geyser aquifers in Utah, USA - Crystal Geyser metaG 2015-16 | ecosystem: Environmental > Aquatic > Deep subsurface > Groundwater | place: USA... | reverse complement strand
TGTGATGTGATCCCTATCTCCAAAACTTGGATATATGAATCAAGGGGACCAAATTAAGCCCAGGTGGACTACGGCAGTTTACCTTGTTTCCTATTAGGGACGATGATAGGACTCAGGAGTTAGGTCTTACTCTATTAGGTCGTGTGCCTAGCCTGCTCTGTATACACACACCACTAGTTTGCTCCTACTATTATCATAATATTTATCTATGAATATCTAATAGTCTCCACACTAGCTTTTTACGCATACTAGGCTACTAGTAGTAGTCTAGTAGTAGACGTACCCTTTACTGTAGAATGCGTCATTTTGGGATTGAAATCAGTCCTGTCTGCGAACGCAGCAGACACAACGGCAACAACAAGCAACGACAATAGAACAAACTAAAACGAAAGAAATTTATAATAACAATACAACATGGTATACGTCGCTTCGGACGGAACTGTGGGTGGACGCAAGTCCACAAGTCAATGGATAAGAGACTTTTTTATGGCCATTTACAATTTCTTTGCCCTCTTTTTTACTTCGATTCTCAATCCTCCCACTATTCAATCTTCGGTACGATTGCTTCGTTGTTGTGTCGTTGCTTTTTCTCAACTGGTGTTCGTGGAAAGTGGAGAGAGGAGAGATGTTACGATTTGTTGTTTACTGTTGAATGAAGGGTTGTGTATCCAGCGCATTTGATCTGTTCAGAAAAGTTTGAATGAATTGCAGCTAACAATTCTTCTTGCCTATTTATTTCTGAATCTCTGTTTGTTTCTACTTTCCACTCTTTGCACGAAAGAACCGTCAACGATCTACGTACGCACAGCGCAATGGCGGTCGCTCTTTCAACAGTCGAGGTGGAGGTAATACACTAGGACGAGGTAGTAACATTCGTGGTATTGGCAATCTTCAGGGTGGTAGTTGCGAAGCCCGGATGGGAGGCGGGTGAAGCTAAGTTCCGTGTCACTCCAACAGTGAAAAACTCTTTGTGAAAAATCAAAATTTAGTAAGGAGAGAGGGCACAGATGATGAAGTATATCTCAATGGAAGTTTAGCGGATTTTTTGGGGAGGATTTTGGGGAAGGACGGAGTGGCCAACTGGTTGATGGAAGAGAGACAAGCTACAATCAACTACATCAACCACTCCGTGATCCAAATTCCAAATTGAAATGACTAAAATGCAACCAAAGGAAGAAATACGATTCATTTTTGCCAAGCGATGACTAGTTCAACAAAGAGAGGAGTGACACCGATTAGAAGTAAAGAAAACTGGTGCAGATCGCATACAAGCGAGCATGATTGATACTGCTTGTTTTGTTTGTATACTGCGGAATGACGTTCTTCACTCTCAACCGATACTTTTGGTATTGGAGGAATGAGGAACTGATACACAACCAGATTTTTCCTTACACGGCAAATAAAAAAATTATTGGAAATATGCCATTAACAATATTTTTAATTGATGTATACCGATTGTAGTTTCGTAGAAGCCTTGTACCTGCACCAGCAACATTCTATTGACTCTCTGCCTGCCTCGTTGAATTACACAAGTACCGTGATGAATAGATCTATTAATTACATCAGCAGCGCTTGTTACTCGATGGTTGCGCGCAAGTGAAGGAACGAATAGAATAAAGTGGAATACGAGACATGAATAGTGCATACGGTGGGAAGGTGTAGGTATTTCACACTGAAGCTTCTTTGGCTGCCTGATGGTGCGGTTGTAAGATGGCTGCGGAAAACATCCTACGATAAGGTGCGGTTGTAAGATGGCTGCGGAAAACATCCTACGATAAGGTGCTGGCAATGGCCAAACTTGCCTTGGAACGTAATTACGACACACAAGGGAATGGTAGCGGAAGCCTTTGCTTTTAACGACGGCCGATGCCTTGAAGCTCCTTTCGCAGCACTCCTGCTAGATATGCCGTCTTGTTGCGCATCGAATTTTTGTCACACGAAGAAAACTTTGCAAGAGCCGCGAGCGCTATGTTTTCTGGTAGATCCTTGATCATGCCAAGCATGCCTCCATCCAACGGGTAGTCGACTTGTCTCGTATTTTGGATATTCTGTAAAAGCAAAGAGAAGAAACTTGTCAGAAGTGCACACTCGCCAGGAAGAGACAAGCAAAACAAAGTCACTCATACCTGAACAGCATACTGAACGGCTACGGAAAGTTCTTGCAATTGCGCAGTGGTTGTGGCGCGACCTCCTGGTCGACCCCGACCTGCACCTCCACCTCTTCCTGCGCCTCCTTGGGTATTGCCGTACTGATTGCCGGCATTCAAATTGTTGCTGTATGGCATATCATTACTGTACGGCAGGGAAGGGTTTGGTCCAGAAGAATACGGTACTTGGGAACTAGGAGGAACCTGCTGCATCGTAGGCGGCGCCCCATACTGAGAATTTGGGGGCACCCCACCATAATTTTGATTCGGAGCAGAAGTGACTGGACCCCCAATTGGGCCACCCAGCGCTGCCGCAGCTTTGTCGGCGAGACCAAAAATGTCCAGAGCTGGCTGGCTTGACTGCTGGGGATGCAGTTGCTGCTGTTGCGGCTGCCAATTGTTGGCCCCTTGGGGTGGCGCCGCATACTGACCTTGTGGCTGCTGTTGTTGCCAGCCGCCCTGAACAGACGGTTGCTGATTAGTGCCGTATAAACCAGTTTGACCGGTGGGAGGCGGTGCAGCATATACACCGCCAACCATAGATGGCTGCTGCTGCACGAACGAAGGCTGCTGCTGTTGAAGATTCATCATTTGGCTGCCAGGCTGATTCGATCCATACATCGGCTGCGGCTGGTTGTACTGCGGAGGCTGCTGTCCCATCATGCTTTGCTGAGGCGGCATACCAGAACGGCCTTGCTGCTGCTGTTGAAAATTCAAATTCTGTGGTGGGAAACTTTGGTTTTGTGGTGGAAAATTGGGATTTTGCTGGTTCATGGGCGGGCCTTGCAGATTTCTCATTTGAGGAACGAATTGCTGTTGCTGATTACCATTTCCAGGAAGATACGATTGCTGCTGGCTAGTAGGCTGCTGCATGTACGGTGGTTGCTGTTGCTGCGAATAAGAATTCATGGACGGCTGCTGTTGCTGTGGCGGTGGCATTCCTCCACCCATGGCACCCATGGGAGGCTGTTGCTGCACAGGATAGCCTTGGTTTCCAGGGGGGGCATAGCTACCACGATCATTTTGACCTCCCCTGCCGCCATCACGTCGAGAACGGTCTTGTCTATTTCGGTCATCAAAACGATCGCGCGATCGTTCTCTGTCGCGACTGTGGTTATACGAATCTTTTCCTCGATTATTGTCACGATAATTACGATCATCACGAGAGCGAGACGGACTAGATAGAGAATTCGACGAATCCTGTCCCTGCTGTGTACGCTTGACGATGATTCCCATGAGATAGGAACCGAAATTTCGAATCTGGCTTCTCGGGGCACTACTCAATTCATCGAGGGCGAAGAGTGCATCACGTTCCGAAAGCATTCTAATTTTACCCTTCACCTGTGTCATCGGAATAAAAAAGTAATAATAAGAGAGCATAGGAATGTCAGAAGCAGCATTCAAGACTACAGAACGATCGCAAAGAAATCCATTGGAGAGGATAAAAGAAAGCACATGAAAGGTGTCCGTACCTTTTCGTCGCATTCAAGTTGGGTCATAAAACCACTTTGAACGAGTTCCTCGAGACGCTTGTGGACAGCAAAGGTAAGCGACGGCTGCAAATAGGCATTTCCACCTCGAGAATCTTGAACATCAACGTAACGCTTAACAACACCAAACAAGTAGGCACCATGATTGCGAATATTTCCACCTTTGATTTGAACGGCATCGTCGTATTCCGCCAAGGATTCGTTCATGAGTTCCACGGGAATCTTTTTCAAGGCATCTAGTGCCTTGCCTGTTAACAAATTTTTCTTGAGGACTGAATCTGGAATTTTGAGGTCCGCTGGTAGTCCATATTTGACTCCAACACCGCTGCCACTCGAGAAAGTAGCGGCGGCCTTGGCAGGGGGGCTAATAGCCTTACGAGGAATAGAAGACACTGAAGCTGGAGCTGCAACAGGAGCTGCAACAGGAGCAGGGACTGGAGCAGGCTCCGGTTTGACTTCTTGACTTGCCTGAACTGGAACAACCTCGGCAGTTACGCTGACCGGTTCGTCTTCTTTCTTGACACCCGAGTCGGGCTTACGATCGATGACAAATGGGACGCTCTCGGTCGGTTCCACCGCAGCTGCTACGGCTGCCGCCGTCGCAGCGAGGGCAGGCTCCTCCTTCACTACCGCCTTGACTATTTCTTCCTTAACTTCGACGGGAGCTTTCATGATATCATCGATTGTTTCTGTTTTTTCTTCGTGTGTTTCGTCTTCGTCGGCATCGCCAAAAAGATCATCATCGTCGTCGTCATCGTGATCCTTAGTATTGCTGTTGCTTTTAGCAGCGGAATCCTCTAAAGGTTTCTCGTCCGACATGTTCGAAGACTCTTGGTCTGCTTCTGGGTCTGTAGCTGAAGATTTTTCAACTCTTGATTGTTTGCTTGTCAAATCGCCCGTCAAGGTTGCACGTTTCTTCTTGCGGCCAGCAAAGATTTTATTTGTCACGCCTAGCGATGGTCGCATATCTAAGTGATATACAAGCCCTTTTAAAACTCCACGAGCTCCACCCTCCCAGGACAGAATCCAATGAGTATAGTAGAAGCAAGGCTTGGCTAGCGTATAAAGGAGATGATGTGCTTGATCTTAATGAGGCACGCTGTAGGTAATTACTACTTACTACTAGTAGTAGTATGAATAGGTGATGAAGCTACTGTTATTCGTATCGGAGTAATCTCGATGAGACAGACATACATCGATCTCATCCTTTAAAACGAAATATTAACAAGTATTTGTAAGTACAGTTGTTGGCACAGTATCCAGAGCGCCAAGCGGACAGACAGCATAGATCGCACAGTTACTCTCAAAATCAACAATATTCGGAGTAAAGTAGACCTCTAGCTAGTAGACTGCTCAGTATTCAGGGTATGCAAAAAGGTGGACCAGTGGAAGGACCATTATTTGGGTGGACTGGGGCGGACGGATGAGTCCACCTTTTTGCAAAAATGTTGGATTTGTAATGCCTCTGGGGAACTGGACAAGACACATAGTCGTGCCAATAATACTTCCTCTAGGTTTTAGGAGACTGCAATGGATCAAGGCGGTGGAGGGGGGCAGTGATCACGGTGCTGCGGGTGCACCGTATAGTGGGCTTCTGTATCTATTTTTAGCAAGCAGTAAGAAACGGGCGGCGAAATCTCAGTTTAACTGGCGGACATCATGGTTATCCAATCGCATCTGTAAAATTTCTACTTCGGATGACGTTCGTTGCACCACGTCGCAACAAAATAATATCTGCAGACACATTCCAGTGATTTCTTATCTAATGTGTACCACAGTAGTTTCTCTAGTATATTTGTTTCTATGAATTTAGGTACCGGCATCATCGCGCTGTGTTCTCTGCCTACAAAAATCGGTCTAACGCGCACACGTGTATTTCGATAATTCTATTCCTCCTCTATTTCGCAGTGCACAGGATGAACCTTTTCGCCCGTCACAGCGTCAATGTACATGCTGTCGTCTTCAAATACATTCTGCCAATCCCAACCTTCACTGGCAAATTCGAGTGCATTCCTTTGTGCCTGTACTTGTAGGTCTTGTGCATTCACCCAAAGTCGATCTCGAACGCGTTTGGAATATTCCTGGCGTTTGGGTATGGGCACTACAGTGACCGTATCGTTAAAGGTGAGTCCACGGCGTCTTCTGGTGCTTGTGGTAGAAATAGAACTGTCATCAGTGCTATTGCAATCATTACCACCACTAGTAGTAATTGAATTATCCGCGGAAGAAGCCACTAAGGAGGGTTTGCCCGAATCAGTATCTTCTTGTTCAGCTGATGGCTCTGATGATTGTCGTTGGTCATCATCAGTGGATTGGTCAGCTGCTGGTTGTTGGTAAATAAAGAGCGATCCCAGTGCTCCCAACATTCCTCTATTTTTTGTATCAGCTTCTCTTTGAGCGGCTCGGGCCTGTTGCTCTTGAAAACTTCGGTCGAAATCAGCATCGTATTTCAAGGGTTCGGATGTTGTTCTAACTTGACCCAGTAGAGATCCACGAGAAGGCTCTCGCTGGGTAGAAATATTTGCAGCTTCATCTGCTGGAACAGTCTCGAATCCTAGTGTATGAAGCAGCTTGGATCTATGGCATTTCTTCTTTTTGGATAAGCTCGTGCTGCTGCTGCTACTACTACTACTACTACCTACAAACGCAGTTCGCTTTTCAATAATGGGAGCGATAGTGGTGCTGATTGTGGTGGGACTCCTCGAAGATGGCTTGTCTACGCTTGCAATGGACAGGCTAGCCTGTTTCCGCTGAGACGTTCGTGGCGAAGCCATGTTAAATACCATAATGTTTTGACAAGGGGTATTTGTTGCTTGTTGTTTGCTTGTTAGTATTTGGAATAACTCGGAATATTATTATTATATTCAAGGAATGTCGATGGAGTACTCTTAACATGCTCCAAAATACCATTCTACTCGTACAAAAAAATACTAAAATACTATTCCGGACAAATCCTACCGTACTCCATACCGGTAGAGTTGTACCAGTGCGTACCAAAGAGCGCACTGTTCCGCCAAAGTCATCCGTTGTTTTTTGAACACGTCCTCTTGTCTATTTTCTTGTTGGATGATGGACGCCTTTGCATTACATCACCAGGAAGACGAGGTAAATTTGAAAGAAAAAGTAGCTAAGGTTAACCTAGTAACCGTACAATTCCCCTTGCTCTTGGCCTGATGATTGCTGCCGGGCGATGGTCCTGCCAACGGCGCAATTGCATTGGATAAAAAGCGAATGATGTGGCCGTCGGAGTCGAACATTTTAATTAATAATGTCCGTCAAGCTGACAATCAGCAATTGACCCGTAGATTTATTATTATTTAATATTATTTTCAATGACAGAGTGGTATTCGCTCGGCAGGAGAGATTTGGATGTCAAATGAGGAAGTTGATTTCTCAACTGTGAAAACATTTCTATTATCTAGACTACTACTAGACTACCACTCGGAGTACGAGCAAAGATTAGGATTCGTCACTCAACCAGTGGGTTGGACCACCGGTATTCCTATGTAGAGTAGCATGGAAATGGCTAGTCTAGTAGTAGTAGCCTCAAGGAGACTACAACATAGAATTCCTGCAAGTCCTGCAGGATACACTTCCCAAGGAGGCAAAACCGTCAAGTCCTGTGCACTAAAATCGGTATCATTATTTTTCACTTTTCTCTATCAAGTATTTGTATTAGGACTCTAGTAGGATGACTGTCCGACTGAGACAGAGCCCTGCTCGAGACTAGCCCAACAAGCTAGCTACTAAGATGAGACGAGGATCCTCTTGAATCGCATGATTGCTTCTGCTTTTTGAGCTACTCGTCAAAGAAGTGCTTCCATGGCAGCACTTGTATGTATGGCTGAACAGTACCAGTACAAGCGACTTCAGATTGCTGCTGACTCCTGAACAATCAACAGTGGTGGCTGGCTTCAAGGGATTCGCTAGGTGGCTTTGTTGTTGATAGGAGTACTATCGTCCTTCGCGGAGTTTTGGCTGCTGCAGCAGGGGGGGGAGGGGGGGCACCTCCAGCTATGTTTGATGATGTCGCCCAAGCTGTAATAATAGGCGGTCATAATAATTAAATACTCCGGTATTAATGTCTGAACGGGAATCATTCCAGTCACTTGTCAATCCTATCATCCCTCGCGTGAGCAACACTGCAGAGCTTCTTCTTTGCTACAGATACTATACGTTTTTTTTGTTACTACTAGTAGGAAAAGCTAGCTAGAGTACTACTCTAGAAGCTACCCTCAGCTCGTCTTTTAATTGTTGCCTTCTGTTATTATTGACTCTACTTAACCTCACTTAACCATTGTTGTTGGGAAATCTTTCAGAGCCGCATTGCTCGGACCATTATATTATTCTCCAATCCAATCGTTGCATCTCTCTACCAGTTGAAGGAAGAAAGCATAATATATCATACAAACACATCTTGATCATTGTCAATCATTGGTAGACAGCAACCAGCAACGTAGCAACATGGCAGAAGCCTACAATGGAAATGGCTACCACCATGACCATGACGGTGACAATGGCTATTACGACGATGGTAGCCCTATCTTGGACGAAGGCACGCCCAGCGTAAACAGCCTCGGTGGTGAGACTGATTTCTTGATGGAAGGCCAAGATGCCGGAGTTCCCGACATTCAGATGCTGAATTTGCACTGTGCCCGGGCCTTTCCACCCAAGAATGTAACTCCCGAAGCCAAGGAAGAAGCAGCGGCGAGTTGGGAACCCGTTCGGGAATGGCTGCGAACTCGATCGGCCGAGGAAGTTCGCGCCGCGGCAGAACAGCGGGGAGATTCGGCCATGACGGCCCTGCATTTTGCCTGTCGGAATGCACCTCCCACGGATGTCATTGACGTCTTTTTGAGCATTGCCGAGGATACCGTGCAGTGGCCGGATTCCTTTGGCTGGTTGCCCATTCATTATGCCTGTGCTTGTGGAGCCGAAACCGAAGTGATCAAACAATTGGCAGAGGCTTTTCCGGAGAGCAAAACAACAGTAGATCGACGTGGACGAACACCCTTGCATTTTGCCTTGGGTAATTCGAGCAAACCTGTGGCACCCGATGTTGTGGTTTTGTTGAGCAGTACCGGGGCTGCAGGGTATGCTGATGACAATGGAATGTTGGTACGTTGCTTTGAAAACAATTTTTGGATCGTCAGTCTTTGCTGTTCTAAATTTTACCAATGTTCATTTTTGATTTTTTATTTATTTTTTTCTATTTTTTAACGACAACAACAACACAGCCACTCCATTATGCCTGTGCTTATGGTGCCAGCGAGGAAGCTCTGTACGTCTTGACGGGTGCCTTTCCGGATGCCATTACTACACAAGATCGAAGAGGCCGCACTCCACTCCATTTTGCACTATCGAATGCTGGTCGTCGTGCCGCACCTGCAGCCGTTCGCCTCTTGGTGAGTTTCAATAATGACATTGTCAATTCCCGTGGTGGATCATCCAATCCTCTCCGTGTCTTGGCAGAATTTGCCGCGACCATCAAGGACGATGACGATCAAAAGGAATCCGTTCACAAGTGTCTCGAGCATTTATTAAATGCCGAACCAGAACCGACGGCAGATTTCTTTACAGCCTTGCAGTCGTTGCCCGATTGGTTGAGCGAACAAGCCGTGGTTATGGAAGTCGTCCAGACCCTGCTGAACGAAAAAATTTCCCAGAGATTTCCTACTGCGGTTTTGATGTTGGACTTTTACGTGTTGACCATGATCATTGCGTCTTTTTCTGTAAATACTGTCGAATCCATTAATCGGCGATACGACGACAGCATCGACAACAGAATTTCATCTTTTCAGTTGATTCCCTTGTATTTGGGCGGGGCCTATTTTTTAATGCGCGAAATTATCCAATTGATTTCTTTGCTCTCCCTCAAAGCCTTCAATGTCTGGGTCTACGATCCGTCCAATTGGCTCAATCTTCTCTTTGTCTTTTTGGTGTTGTTCTGGGCGGGACGCATGGATGCCGGGACAGGAAGCAGAAATTTTTTCAAAATTGGCGCGGCTCTTTCGGTGACAATTCTCTGGGTCAAAATGCTTGCCTATTTGAGAAATGTGATGATTGAATTCGCTGTGTTTGTCGGCGGTGTGTTTTACGTGGTCAACCGCCTTGCGGCCTTTTTGATCTCGTTGGGAATTATTTTGGTGGCGTTCATGCAAATGTTCTACACATTGTACTTGGAGACGCCCATGTGTGATGACTACTTTAAATATGAAGAAGGCTTAAATGACACCCAAGCCCGACTGCACCAACTGGACGCCATAAGGTGTGACGAAATTGACATTTTCCCTTTTTGCAACCGCTGGATCGCTTTTTTGCGCGTATTCACCATGCTTTTGGGAGAAGTGACCGAGGAGAATTTTCCGGACAATGTTGTTGCCATGGCGTTGTTTGCCTTCTTTATGTTCTTGGTGGTGATCCTGTTGGCCAACGTGCTGATTGCTATTGTCACGGATAGTTACAAAGTTATCCAGGACCAGCGTGCGGCCATTGTATTTTGGACGAATAGATTGGATTTCGTGGCAGAGATGGACGCCATTGCAAACGGGCCATGGAAATCGAAACTCAAAAAATCATTGGGCTGGGGTGACGACGAAAGTCACGTCACCGACAGCGCGGAGAATTCAGGTGGCGGGGTGTTCGGAAAAGATTCTTGGAAGCGACTAATGGATCTCTTTGAGGACGAAATTGATGACTCTGTGGTTTCTCTGGAGTATTTTCTCTACACACTGCTTCGCTTCACGGTGGCGGTGATCGTGATCCCGCTGTGGATCTGCTTGGGACTTCCCACAGCTGGATGGCTTTGGCCTCCCCAGATCCGCGAAGCTGTTTTTACCAGTTCTGTCTTCAAGCATGCCAATGAACAGGAGAGAGAAGACGAATTGCGTAAAATTCAAGTCAAGAAATTAGAGCAAGAAGTCAAGGAACTAAAGGATGACTTGGTCCAGGAATTGGCAAGAGACCGCACACAAATGGTCCAGATGAAGTCTGCTGTAGCGGAGCGTAAAGTGGAAATTGCTAACGAGATGAAGCACGTCAAGCGAATCGTAACCATGCTCTTTGAACAACAAGCTGGATTTGGATAAAGGGGAGAGGGTGGGAAGAGAATTAGACTTTTGGTTGCATTCATCCTGGCTTTTTCGGTGCGATTTCAGTATTTTCTAAAACTATATAATATGTATTTAGCCATGTCCGCAATTTCAGGAGTGATAAAATAAATGCAAGCACTACAGAGTCTCGGCGGGACACATGTGGTACATCAGTACGTACAGGCGATACATAGCTTCACCTTTCACGTAATGAAATGCCACGCTCTGTGCCGAGCAGTGATCTGGTCCCTCCTTGATATCAATTGAATACTTGGCGTACCAGTCATTGGAATCCATCGGATCGCCCGGAGGAAGTTTGTAGCCATAGTGATTTCCAGGCATAAACGGCATGTAGCGTTCTCCCCCAGTTTCATCCTTCGTGTCGTAGGGAAGTACATCGAATTTCTTGAAAATTCTTGCCCCCATGGTATCTTCCGAGAAAGTGTGAGCATGGGGAAAATAATTGGGAAACCCTTCCGTTACCAGCAACTTGAACGCTGCCTTGTTCATCGTGTATCCCGATCCACCACTAATAAATATATCATCCATATCACCCATATAAGCAAAGCGACGGCCAAGGAAGAGAGGAGTTTGCATAGTTTCGTTTCCATATGGCAAATAGATACCGCCATTGGCTGCTGTTTTGATTTCTTCACTTTCCAGATAGAGACGCAAATTTTCGACGATTAAAAATAAATCGTCTCCGCCAATGTGAAACCAGTCATAGTTCTCGTAGTAGTTGTCATAAATATAACTCCACATTGACCTAACTTTTTGCCAAATATTGTTGTATTCTTCTGGACCCTCGTGCGGAATTTCAACTGTCCCTAGCGCTCTGTCTGTCTTGGTAGAACCTACCATGAAACCGTCGCATTTTGGTCTGCAAAGTAAAGAAAAAAGTGTAGGAAGCGAGTTAAGTCCGTTGTAAGCGGAGATGAAACAGATAACAAAGGCAAAATGCAAATACTGTGCTCACCCCCATGTCTCTCGAATGGCTGGAATTTTGGGATGGCCACTTTCAATTGTGTAGACCAAGCAGAAGATTTTGTCACGTTTCTTGCCACTCTCTTCAGCTGCCTTGTGAGCATCCAAATCGACAACCACCTTTTCGTGCAGCATTCTCCAATCGGGGTTTCGTTTTTTACAGGCTGTAGTCAAGGCCTCGCCGGTAAAGTTGAATGCAGGTGGATTCTTTCGAAGTGCCGTCTCATCGTGGATGTAGCCGAACTCTCCATTTTCGTCCTTGGCTCCCATATGTGGATGCTCTTGGTGGCCACCAGATACGTCAATGTACGATATATCAACTTGCTTCGGCATTCGTACAATTGCGAGATTGGTGGGTCGTAAAGGAATTTTAGGTTTGGGGCGGCCATCATTCTCGGCGGCGGCTGCTTCTTCTGCAGCCTTCTTGGCAGCAGCTTCTAATTCAGCCTTTTTGGCTGCGGCTTTGACTCGTTTTTCCTCTTTTTCTTTCTGCTCTTGTTCCTCCTTCTTCTTTTCCATTTCTTTCAACTGCGCTTGCTGGCGTTCTTTCTCTGCTTCTTGCTTGAGCTCTACACCAGCAATAGCGAGAGTTTCGGCAATGTCCGTGTTAATGTTTTTCGCATACCAAATAAAGGACCGACATCTTTCGGTCAAATCAATTGGAAAGCCTACCGAGCCACGAGCTTTGGACATTAACGTTTCAAATTCTAAATTTGTCATTTCTGGAAATGATTTGTGGTATTCGTAAAAGAAGCTGTCCACGGTCTTAGGTTCCATCCAGGCCGAGGCGAACCGTGCTACCATTTCGGGTGTCAGTGCCTTGCTTGCCATTGGTTTGGACCGTTTAATGGTGAGACCGTCGAGCTGGTCCATTCCATCAGCGCACAGCCAAAGATTCAAGGACAGTTCTAAATTTGCGGGCCATTCTTCGGTAAGAGTTGGATCCTGCGCTGGAAGATTGCGGTACGTCTCGAGTCGCATCATGATGGCCCCTCCATTCCAGACTGGCGCGGCGTAGGAGTTGCCTCCAGATTGATTGATGTCTGCTGCATTCGCATCTGTGATTATTGGCGTGAAGGTCATGTCAAAGGAAGTGCGTTTGCCGGCTCCTTCCGTGTTGAAGACGACAGCATTGGCCAATTTCATGGCACCGAGCAATGCTGCTTCGTGTTTCGTTTTGGTTGTCATGAGTGGTGGAGGAACAATCAAGGCACCCGTAACCGGTGCCAGCCATTCGCTGTCTTCAAACTCTGCTCCACTTTCTAGGAGAAGCAACAGCAAATCCTCCTGTGGAGATTTCAGTCCGTGCTTTTCGTGTTTGTCGGACAGCATGTGAATAAATTCGACGGCATCTGCCCGACTTTCGGCCGTACCTCTTCTGTCGCCGTTGAACACGACCTGGATCCGACTGCCATGAGCTGCCTTATCGTCGGCATTGCTTTCATCTGGCATGTGCATGTCCGCTCGGGCACCGTGAAAGTGCGGCACGCTGCCGTTGTCAATTTTTTCTAGTTCCTCCAGTAGCGTTGGGTCCGAGTCCCGTCCCTCGACGACGATGCAGACTTGGAAAATTCGTTCCAGCGATGTGTGCCTGCATTTCATTTCATTTCATTTCATTTCATTGTATTGTATTGTGTTAATGACAAAGGTTTTTTTTGGCAGTGGCAATGTCATGTCGAGATAATGTATATATTCGATTGTTGATTGTTGATTGGTTGAATAATGTACAATGTATTGGTCATATTGGATGGCACAGCACAACAGGAAAACAAAGGAAGATTAGTCCACATTCGCTGTAGGATCTCAAATCTCAAACGAAACCCATCATCATCATCAACAACAACAACAGCAGCAGCAGCAGCAGCAGCAGCAGTAAAACTGTTATCTCGTAATTTAACGTACGAAAAGAGGGATCCTACGCTCGTCAGGATGCTGCGATTGTCTTCTCCTACTACTACCACGGCAATCCTGGGATGGGTTGGTCCGTATCCCATAATATCGACGCGATCCATAATGCTGCGAAAGGTGTACCGGACGTCTTGGTTGATTGTATTGGACGTGTCTAACAATTCCCGAGGATGGGATCGAACATCTTTCAGCTGAGGTGACGAAGCAGCAAATAACACCATAATGACAAGGGGCCAAAAACACGCCAGTGCCAAAAATAATCGGGCCTTGGAGGCATCGCTGACGAGAATTGAAGGACTTTTGCGATGTTTCTCGTTCTGGTGGTTGGTTGTAACAGTGGTTGGAAGGGATGCTACTACTGTCATGTTGTCTGAGATTATAAAATAATAGTAGTATATATTATTATGATGCTGCGTGGTGGGCACCGGTTTGCTCTGGGCTCTGGGATACGTACAGTAGACTACTCTAGTAAGGAGTAGGTCTACTAGCTTGTAATGATCTTTGCGTTCGTTGTTCAAATCAGAAAAAAATACCGTAATAACTTACTCGGGTATCATGCTTTTATTACTATTGGAGGAGCCAAACGACGTTACGGTGCAGGGGTCATAATTGTAAAAGCAGTCACGTAGTATCTACTACTTTTGTAGAATCTTCATTCACCAACATCTGCAGTAGAGATAAGGATGAAATACAAAAATGGAAAAGAACATGAGACGTGACGGTGATCATCATCAATCATCCAAACAATCACAACATAGATAATCGTAATTATTACTGTAGTACAAATCCTCACGAACATCAAAAATAAATTAAATACTCCTCCTCGCTCTACTCGAAAAAGTGTAACATTTTTTTATTTACCGATAGAATTAATAATGAACAAGAAAATCAAAGCTATAGGAAACGCAGTGAAATGCTAGTGTCCAAATCAAGAAAAGAAGAGTGCACCAGTAAAACACCAGGCCTTACAAATAATAATTACAAACATACACACACAGACGCACATAACAACAGTCCCGGACACCTCTGAAGATATATCATCAACATGGGCAAGGGATTTTTTGACGTTTTGCAAGACGACAATGAATCTTCTTCATCGTCTGAATCCAGTGCATCGGGTCAAAGTTTGCCTTCGGCGGATCATGATCATGATGGTACCTACGATAGTCGTCGTAGTAGTACTACGACTATGGTGGCAACAGCAGGAACAGCAGCAGCAGCAGCAGCAGCAGCAGCAGTTAATGGACCCAATGTGGACGAGGATTTGAGTTTGTGTCGTGCCGACGAAGAAACTGTTTTGCAGGCCGTGTACGCCGAAGACTTTACGCGAAAGGTGGGTTCGAACGGTCGAGCAACGCGTTTGAATGTACACGTTCGTCCACCGGATACGGAAAATGATCACGTTGGGACACAATTAACGTTGAGCCTCAAGTTGCAAAAACAGTACCCCTACGTAGTTCCGACCATTCAACTGAAAAACGTACAGGGACTGAGTCCGGACGAACATCGTCAATTGATGACGCAATTGATGACACGTGCCGAACAGTTGTCACAGAGTGGATCGGTTATGATGGTAGAATTGGTACAAGTAACGGAAGATTTTTTGTTGGAGCACAATCGAGATCCTACCATGTCGGCCTGGGAACAAATGAAGGAACGAGAGAAACGAGAGCAAGAACAGGTACAGCAGCAACAACAAGCCGAGATGCATTCCTTATTGAACCCGTCACCCACGTCCAATTACAATTCACGTAGTACACTCGAAGACAATCAATCATGGGACATGTCCAGCTTGAGCAAACGATTCAGCGAGGCTGCTTCGCCAGCTGGGGCAGGTCAAGAAGTGGCATCGTTGGATGTTAAACGAGAATTGAATCGACAGATGGCAGCTTTGGAAGATGCTCGGCGAATCAAACAAAGTGGACCCAACACGAATCATGACAATACTAATGATCATAATCCCACGAAGCATTTAGGAGATTCCGACGATGATGATTACTCGGACGATCAATCAGAAAACGATGATGATCTCTTTCCACCGGTCGAACAGTGGGGAGGACAATTGACCGGCAGTCGATATCAAGCCGATTTTGTAGAGCTGGGTGTCCTCGGTCGTGGAGGTGGAGGTGAGGTTGTTAAAGTACGGAATCGATTGGACCGACGGACCTATGCTATTAAAAAGATTATTCTCGAATCGGAACGAGGTGAATACGCCAAGGCTGGAGCTGTTCAAAACCGAAAGCTACGACGAGAAGTGACAACCATTTCGCGCATG
>Ga0100392_1002859_pt1 | contig 15898 bp, 17 predicted proteins | sample CryGeymeta201516_FD_81548 | JGI IMG/M metagenome (GOLD analysis project Ga0100392, IMG submission 81548) | Groundwater microbial communities from Crystal Geyser aquifers in Utah, USA - Crystal Geyser metaG 2015-16 | ecosystem: Environmental > Aquatic > Deep subsurface > Groundwater | place: USA... | reverse complement strand
CTGCGCCTGTGGTTTTGATTGTACACCCAACACTGGAGTAATGCTGTGTTTAATGCCACCATGTGACGGACGAGGTCTCTTGCTGCTAGCAGTACTACTGCTGCTGCCCAATGCTGAATGTCCCGACGGGCGTTTGGAAGCAGATTTGGGTTTTCGTCCCGTAAGTTGCGCCAATCGATACTCAATGCTGTTGACTTGGTCGTCGGAAAGCTTGCTGTTTTTGTCATTGCCCGACGACGTGCCGCCGGTCTGGCCCCGACCAGTACCGGTACTGCTACTACTAATTGCAGTGTTGTCTAGTGGTGTCAAACTGTCATCCGAAAAGCCGTTCAAGTTTACGGATGGCATTGGTGGTAGCGCTGACACGGACGGTAATTGGTTCCGGTTCTGCTGCTGCTGCTTCTTTGCAAAGGGTAATATTGGCTGCTGTTGCATAGAAGCAGGAGCATTTCCTTGCTGCTGCTGCTGCTGCTGTTGTTGCTGCTGTTGTTGTAGTTGTTGCTGTTGTTTTTGCTTCTGCTGCCACAGTTGAGCCTGTTGTTGCAGAATAAATTGGCGCTGTTGTGGATTCAATTGCATCAATTGTTGCTGTTGAGCCGGAGTAAGCTGCATCATTATCATTTGTGGCTGTGGCTGTGTTGGCTGCTGTTGTGTTGGTTGCTGAGGTTGTGGTTGCTGCTGTTGTTGTGATTGCTGGTTTACCTGTTGTGGTTGGTTTGTCTTCTGTTGAAATTGTGGTTGAGGCTTTAGCGCCGGCGCCGCCGGCGCCTGTGACTGCTCCTTTGCGCGGGCCTCGGCCTCCATCTTGCGCTTCATAAGTTCTTGACGAAGCAAGTTTTTATCGAGCTTCCCGGCTTTCTTCAAAGCAATCAACGCTTGGAGTCCCTCCGGTGACAGGTTGAGCAAACGTTTAAGCTCTTCCTGTTTCTTGAGTACCATGACCTGTTGACGCTGCTTCTCGTTGAGCTTGCTCATATCAATAGCGTCAAAGTTTATCGATGGTTGCTGTTGTTGTTGTTGCTGATGTCCAGACGCGTTGACTTGTTGCTGCTGCTGTCCTGACGATTTGGCAGGCAACGATGCAACTTGCTGCTGCTGCTGCTGTTGTGATGATGACGACGGTGTCGGCGACGACGACGACTGCTGAAGCTGGGGTTGTGGTGGCAACTGTGGTTGGTTCCCATTCGATGTACAATTTGTATTCGAATTAAGGTTGTTATTTGCATTGTTTGCTAATTCAGCGCTGTACTTCCATTGTGGATGAAGCGGAGTCGGTTCAAATTCATTCCACTGTTGTTGATTTACGGACGAATTGACTGGTTTTTGCTGTTGTAGCTGCTGCTGCTGTTGTGGCTGTTTTGGCAGCTGCTGTTGCTGCTGCTGCTGTTGCTGCTGCTGCTGCTGTGCAAGCAGTTGCTGCTGTTGCCGACGCAATTGCTGCTGCTGTTGTTGCGCTACCAGCATAGCAGCCAGTTTCGCTTGCTGTTCTGGTGTCATGGCGGCCAGCTTCATTTGTACCTTGGCTTGCTGTTCCGGTGGCATGGAAGCAATCTTCATCTGCAATGCATTCGGCAAGATGGGTGCACTAATGACATTGACTTGAATGTGTTGCTGGTGCTGTGGCTGTTGAGGATGAGCAATTGAAATAGTCGTCGTATGATGTCCGTGTTGATTCTGATGCTGCTGCTGCTGATTTTGATTTTGGTTTTGGTTTTGGTACTGATGGTTTGGATTTTGATACTGATGGTTGGAGTGAGCATTATTTGCGTTTGCTTGCTGCTGTCCCTGACTTTGATGGGATTGAACGTGTTGCTGTGGCTGTGGCTGATGTTGCTGAGGATTCGGCTGTTGGTGGTTTAGCTGGCCATTCTGGGAGCAAATTTGAGAGACTTGTGATTGCTGTTGCTGTTGCTGCTGTTGCTGCTTCTTGAGGAACAATACTTTCAAGTACTGCTGCTGCTGTTCTTTGCTGAGTGCATTCCACGCTGCTAGCTTGGCAGCTTTGTCGGCGGACATGGCAGCTACTTGCTGCTGCTGGCCTTGCTGCTGAGGGTGATGCTGAGGCTGCTGCTGGTCTTGCTGCTGGGGTTTCTGCTGAGAGTTTTGGGACAGAGACTGTTGTGACAGGGGCGTGGACTGTCGGGACATGGACTGCTGTTCTTGAGGAGGCATAGACTTTTGTTCTTGAGGCCGAACATGCTGCCGCTGCTGCTGCTGCCGCTGCTGCTGAATATGTGAATGAGATTGTGTTTTCTGCTGATCTTCTTGGTGAGTATTGGCTGCCACAGCTTGCGCCAAATTGTTAGCCAACTCTGCACTAGAACTGACAGGTGCAAGAACCTTTTCTGATTCCGGAGTTTGTTTGGACATTAAGCCGTCCCAAAAGTCCATCTTGGGAGCCTGTTGCTGCCGCTGTTGCTGTTGCTGTTGCTGACCTCGAATTAATCTCTTCAGTATAGCTTCAGATAAAAAGAGAGCCCTTCTTTCCACACTACTAAAATTTCTATGGCGCCAAAACCTCTCTGTCAGTCTTATAAAACGCCGCCTGGCTTGCTCGTATAGACTATAGACACTACAAAGGTAGGATAAGTAGATAGAAACAAAGGTTATATTAAGATAGGATATCTGCTAGCAAGTGGAGTTAACAATTACAGTTGCAAAGGTATAGCTTACCTTTGCCTTTATGGAACGGATAAAGCAGTTCAATATAAAATAATTACAAAACGAATGCAAATGTGTTGTTGATGTTTTCTTGCTTCTTGATTGAACTTGTCTTTTCTCGACTACTAATACTTGCTAACAGTAGTAGTCTACTAGTCCTCGCTGTACTACGAGTGCACTGTTAGCACACGCACCACCACACAGGTTTTTGAGTTCGCCATCTAATACTAGCTAGACTACCAGATACTACTACTAGCTACTACTAGCTAGTACTAGCTAGTAGTAGTACCAGCTAGTACTAGCATCAACGACTTTAGTATTACCATCCACATCATCATCGCCTCCTCCGCCCCTACTGATCTACAGTACCAATACATACGTGGAAACGATTACTGGTTCTACAGAGACATTTCCACATCCCAAGTATTAACTACCTTCTATTCTTCGGTACTCAATTTGTTAAGTATAGAAAAATGGCATTTTCGTCAAATGACTAAATCCAATCACGTTCATGAATGCGGCCATCTCACGTTAATGACACCCTGAACAAACAAGTGAAACAAATAATAATAATAATAATAATAATATCCGTGCAGCCGTTCTCGTCTTCGCTAGCTAGTACTAGTAGTAGTCTGCCTACCACGAGCTGTTTGCTGTCAACTGTTTTCTTTCCCTTTGCAAAAAAAGAAGGGGGTGGTGGTGCCATCAATCCAAGACAGATATCGGTTCCGCTAGAGTTCATATCTTCAGCAGGTAGAACAAGCTTTTTGCAGAACCAAGACAATACGGCTTAGCATAGTAGTGGTATGTTGTAGTATTGGGTACCTTATTCTCAGCAGGTAGGGCAAACTCTTGGATGAGCTTTTTGCAGAACGAATAAAAAAGCATAATAGTGCTACTATGGTGGTTCCAATTCTATAACTCTCCTGGTGGCAGTCCATACTGCTCGGGAAAACCAGATCCCGGTGATTGTCCATTTTAAAAAATGGACCATTATGTCTAACCTTCTGTACCTGCAATCTGCTGGCCTGAACTTCTCTCGTCATAACTCCAGCAGTCATCAAAGTCCATCTGCAACGCGCCTTGGACCTCTCTAGTAGCAGCTCCAAGCAAACAGTGTAATTTTTGATGAGACGTTCCAAGACTGATGAGTGATTGTTTTCGAGGGTCCTCCAGAAAACGAAAGAACGGAATCGAAACAAAAATCTTTCAAATTCAAGAAATGATTTTAATTTCTTATTACTAGTACTAGTAGAATACTACTGTAGAGTAGCTTTGGCTTCCGAAAGAACACAACTCCCTCATCAAGCAACCGAATTAGTTTTTTTTTTGTTCTTTCGCAACAACATAAAAAATATCTTCCTAATAAATTCTTTTTCTAAAGTAACAAAAACATCATCATGTCCAAGACAACCACCATCTTTCTATTGGCATTAATGACAGCACTGACCAGTGCTTTTCTACCCGTACAAACCTACCATTACAAGACGAAGGCGAATCTGCTCTCGAACCAAAATGTGCTCTTCATGACGGATGAAGGAAGTATCAGGGATGCTGCATATGACGCGCACGATGCCATTTCGGATAAAGCTGATGATGCTAAAGATAAGGCTTCTGATGTCGCCGAAGATGTCAAGGATGCTGCAGAAGATGCGAAAGAAGCGATCGATCCTGAACGATTTGACGATGAAAAAAGCACATGGCAAAAAACTAAGGAAAAGGTCGCATCGGTCAAGGATACTGTCAAAGACAAGGTTGGTTCGGCTAAGGATGCAGTTGTAGACAAGGCAGTGGCTGTCAAAGACAAGGCTGCCGATGGTTTGGAATCAGTGGCAGATGCCATTAAGAGCGACGACGAGTAGAGCGCGTGTGTTTCATTTTTTTCGTTTCTTTCCCCTTTGGAGTGTTCACAAGTAGTAGTAGCAGAAGTATTGATTGCAATGAAAACATAATAGCTAACATGCATACCTAAAATTAAGTAAAAATGATTGTGTGTACAATGTTTAGAGGGAAGTGCAGCGAATTTGTACACCTAAACGTGTACTTGCATTAATAGCTCAAGTACGGTTGTGCTGTTGTTGTGCATCTCACTACCAGAAAATCAACACAGCAACAGCGACCGAAAGGAACGTAGAATGTAAGAAGATACTGTCTCGTCCAGGAACTGCGCCACTGCTACTGATTTCTCTGACCTCGAGCTTGTTTTTCGGTGGAAGTAAATTATCGATTCCTGCTTGTGATGAAAGAGGTTTACCAGCTGCAGTGCCCTCGTCAGCTTCAACATCAGCATTACTTTCAGCATCCTCTGGCACAGAGTGGGTGTTAGCCAACTCCGATTCCCGCTCGACAGGATCGTAGTCATTGCCATCAATTCTACCAAAACCTTCAGTAATCTCGTCTTTCCAGTAGGTCGCAGTCGAAACATGTTCAGCTTCGTTAGTATACAGAGATGAAGCGCCATTGGCACGAAATGCTTCATTGTAAGGATATAGAAACTCCCCTCTCGCATTGCTTTGGGGCTGCAGGGTTCGAGGGATCTCGTCGTTTTCTATGGCTGGAATAGGGGTTGGTCTTGCCGTGATAATAGACTGAAAAATACTACTATCATCTTTTGACGGTCGTCTTGTCGGAAACTGTATGGATTCGTACATGTGCAAAGGCTTTACATACGGAGGGGTAGTGGTTGGATCCTTTGGCATACCCGATGGATTCTTAGTAGTACTAGCTCTCTGGTTTTGTACTGGACTCGCTGTGTTCGACTGACGATTTGGCAATTGCTGGAAAACAAGGCTCTGTGGTGGTTGATTCCATGATGGCGCGATCATTGGATTCCATGTTGGCATCTCAGTGGGTGACCATGTTGGTATTTCTGTAGGTGACCATGTTGGATCTTCCAACAGACTACCCAATGGCAATTTGGTAGGCGCTTGACTCCAAGATGGCGCGATCGTTGGATTCCATGTTGGCATTCCAGTGGGTGACCATGTTGGCAATACATTCAGCGACCATGTAGGGTCTAGCAACAGACTACCGGATGGCATTTTGGTGGGTAATGACGACGTAGGAGCGGTGGCAATCGGATCAGCGCTTGGATGACCGCTCGCCACGGTAGGAATATCTGCCAGTGGGCTAAGAGTGGGTGCATTTCTTGGCACTTCAAAAGGCAATCTGCTTGGTGAATTGGACTGTTTCATTGTCAGAGTCGATGAAGAAATTGTCGGCGGCAGGGGCGTTAAATTGTCGGATGAAGTTGTTACTGGGCTGGATGACGGACCAGACGATATGGGCTCTAAAAACGGTACCTTTGTGGCCACTATTTGTACGTCAAATGGTCTGCCAGTTCTTGGACTCCAGGATGGTTGTGATGATACTTCCTCTAAAGGCCTAATACTTGGCTTGCTTGACTCAGATGGACTGCTAGATGGAATCTTGCTAGATAACACAGATGTTGGGGTTTCTGATGGTCTGGATGATGGCCTAGACGAGGTAGGTTCTAAGAAAGGGACCTTTGTGGTTGATATTGTTGGTTCAGACGGTCTGTCAGTTCTTGGACTCCAGGATGGTTGCGATGATACTTCCTCGGAAGGCCAAGTACTCGGTTTGCTTGACTCAGATGGACTGATGGATGAAGAGATTTGGCTAGGGATTATAGATGTTGCTACAGAAGGTTGCCCGGATGGTTCCAATGTTACGACCTGTGAAGGCCTAGCACTCGGCTTGCTAAACTCAGATGGACTATTAGATGAGATTTTGCTCGGGAATGCAGACCTAGCTATTGGTGTGGATGTAGGCTCAGGCGTTGCTATTGAAGGTTGTCCGGTTCTTGGACTCCACGAGGGTCGGAGTGAAAGCTCATCGGTAATGGTAGGCAAGCTCGAGGGTTGAGACGAGCTTGTAGGCGAGCTGCTCGGAAATGGTGTCTGGGTGGGTGAATGGCTAGGCCTTTCACTCGCAGGGGGTTGCAGGGACATAGTTGGGATTGCAGACGGCAGCACACTAGAAACACTAGAACTGGGCATTGATGAAGGCGCTGCACTACCACTGGGTATACTGGACTCTGTTGGCAATGATGAGGGCGATATAGACGGGCGAAGCGAGATGGAAGGCCACGTGCTGGAGCTTGGCAAGGAACTCGGAATATGTTGACTTGGGGTCAGCGATCCTATCACGATCGAGCCTGGAGCACTAGATAGCGTTGGTCCCACTGACGGACTCTTTGAGCTCGTAGGTGTTTTACTTAATGATGGAGTCAAGCTTGGTGTGATTGTCCTTGTGGGGAGTAAGGAAGGCTCGGACGACGGAGTGTCAGAGGGCGTTTTGGATGGACTTGTACTTGGGAGCACTGTACTTGATGGTGAACCACTCGGTTCGTACGACACAGAAGGCCGCTTAGAGACACTCGGATTGTTACTGGGGTTAACTGATACAGAGGGCCCATCACTTGGTCCCGCGCTCGGAGTAGAACTCGGTGTCAATGATACTGTTGGCCGCTTACTAGGACTAGCAGTGGGTGGAGCGCTCGGTTCCACAGTAGTTGTTGGTGCATTGCTAGGATCGTTGGCTATTGATGGGTGTTTGTCTCGTACTGTACTCGGTTTACTAGAAGGCTTTGTGGACACAGTTGGTTGATTTGTGGGACCTAGTGATGGAATAAAACTTGGTGTCTTGGATACTGTTGGTGCTGCAAAAGGGCGAGGAGAGACCGTTGGCAAAGCACTATTACTTGGTGGACTTGTGGGTTCAGACGAAGGATCAAGACTTGGAAGTTCTAAAGGTTGCTGCTGGCTTGGACCAGTCGATGGGGTTGTCAATATTTTCGGTGACAAAGTCGGATATACTGATTTATTCGGATTTGTTGATCCAGATGGTTGCAGTAATAAAGTTGATATAGGTTTTGTGGTTTTAGATGGAAAAGAAGTAGCATTTTCGGAAGTAAAATTCAAGGAAGTGTTGTTGCGATCATTAACATCTTGATGTGATTTCAGCTGTGCTGTAGGTTCTCTAGTATGATCGGGAAACACTTTTCCAGAATCTGAAGCATCTGCTTTTAATGAATTATGATGTCCAAAAATATTTTCTGCCTCTTCTACAGTCCATGAGTATGGACGGGGAACCTCCATAGATCGAGGACGATTCTCTGCGACTAGCACTATTTCGTGTTGTGTTGATGATTGACTTTTAGTTTTGGGGCTCCAAGATGGCCTCATTGATATTGCTTCATTTCCATCAAACCGTTCATCTTGCAGCTCCACTGAAGATTCACTTTCTTCTAAATACCGTTGTTTTTTGTGCTGATCTATCATGCGTTGTTTTCCGCTACCAGCTACACACTGTAGATGATTGTCGGGTAACAATACGAAATAAGCCGGGAACTGTTTGTGACGTTGTTTCAAGGCAGCAGGAACTCGTTTTCGTCGTCGTTGCATTTTTGTTGTGAGTTGTTGTCTTGGCACAGAGGGTCTCATATTTTCAGTAGGAAGGATATTCTGCACTATCTCTTGTCGTTCCATGAGCCTGCTTCGTTGTCGGTTGCGACGAAATCGAGGGCGAATATTTTGATTCCCTTGCTTCAACGTTTTTTTGGTGTAAACACTCTGGTATTTGTTTTGTTGGAGAAACTCGGGGCACTTGTCTACGGGCCACAGCGTCATACTGTGATCTTTTGGTGGTGCTTCATTCGGACATAAAAAGATCTCGATCGATTGACATGCTGGATGGTCACTTTGCAGAATAAACTGTATTTGTTTCCCTTCTTCCCAGAGTTCCATGGGTTCTTCTCCTGGATAAGGACACCTGCAGTGTTTTCTTGGCTCACTGTTAGAACCTTCCTTGATATCATCCCCAGTAGCTTGTGACGGGAATCTCGTTGTTTGACACGGCCATACACTACCCTCGGTTTGGCCTAGATTGCAAAGTAATACTATGAAACAAAGTAACTGTCGACCTGGACACCTAACTATTGTCCCTAATATACTGGTAGATTGTGCGGGCGATTGAGCCTTGCGTGGTCGCTTTCTTCTCGCTAACAGAATCATTACTTTCTTGGGATCGGTAAGAACCGCTACTAGTCGTAGGTTTGTAATCGGTAAAGAGAAAAAGAAGTTGCCATAGAACTACGAGCCGATACTATTTTTGTACACTGTACGTGTACGTAGCACTGATTTGTGAGCTGGAAATGAGGTTAAAATGTTGCGTTGAACGATAATTTTGGTATTTAGATAATGAACACGGATCGAGCAGGACGAGATTCAAAACATTTGAGAAATCTATCGAGTGAAGTCAAGTGAACCTATCGACACAGTAAAACTTTATAAAATAATATAAAGTGTATAGAAATCAAAAGCTCAAGTTGTAACCAAAAAAGTACGGAGCTGGTGTTGCTGTTATGGGATTGTAGTAACCTCGAGATATATAAATACAATATGCAGATATGAATGAAAATAGGAATCAGGCCTATTCTCCTCCTCGTTAAAGTTCCCAGCAACAGTTATTGCTTTCTTCTCCTTCCACGACAACAGGCAATCGCCAGACCTCAGCGCCTGTATCCAAATTCGTGCTGACAACAACACTATCTTGGACCGTCATAAGATCACCACTGTACACAAAGCTGCGTGTCGGCAAGTATCCACCACATGAACAAGATCCCACTTCGCGGGCATGCGAAACGCGGAACTGTTCTGTAATTTCATTGGCATTGACATCCAATACAGAAAAGCCATTAAAATTCTCTAATCCTTCCGGCAAAGGTTCAAACTGTTGTATGGCTTGGTTCCACTCTTGTTGGTAATATATACTCATGGGAATAATCAATTTGCCTGCAACGTAACGAAAGGCCTTGAAGTCCCATTCCACATTGCTACTCGAGTAGGCATTTTCGCTGTTCTCAAATGTATGACTCTGCAACACCTGAGGCTTTGCAGGATCGGTAGCGTCAAAGACAGTCACCATCAATCCTGTGACACGACCATCGTTTGTGGCATTCTGACCGACGGCCACAAGCTGGGTGTTGTCTGCGTTCATGGAATGCAAATAGCTAGAAAATCCAGGAAGCTTTAATTCACCCAAGACCTTGGGAACCGACATGTCCAGAACATAAAACGGATCCGTGCGCTCAAACGTTACAGCATAAGCAACATCATCAAAGAAACGGACCGAGGTAATGCGTTCATTCTTTAAACCAATTTGGGCACGTCCTCTTTCTGACATCTTTCCTTCCGTACCAAGGTTCATGACAATCATGTAATTCTCGGTTCGCGATTCTTCCTCTTCGGGTTCAGGCGGTCGAGTTTCAAAAATCGTGGGGGGAACATCTTCATCCTTAAGCTCATAAATGGAGCAGCTAAATTGCAAGGGACACGACTCGGCAATTTCAACTGACACACAACCATCACGAACCAGAACGAGACACTCTTGGTAGTTCTTGTCGTTGACACAATCGTCATTTTCGGGCAACGGACAAAGACCATTAGGATCTACTTCAGCAGTCAATATTTCCGAAACAGCCTCAACGTCATTCGCTTGTGCAGGACGAACGCTCACGGCGACATCTACAGCCATCATGTCATCCACCATGGGCATGGGACGACCCCACCACCAACGATTGCGTTCGACTGTAGTGGCGGCACGAAGTTCGTCTCCCAAAATGTCGAGAGCGTACGAGTTGAGCAAGTGTCCATCCAATGTTCCAACCGACAAGAACTCGGTGGAGGCTCCATTAATTTTGAGGGCAACAAGGTACGTCTTTTGCGTCGATTCTCCTTCGGTGGCATCCCAATCCCAACCAGAGGTGGCGAGTACCAAACGATCTTCCGTGCCGTACAAAGTATCAAACCAAGCAGGCGCCAAGTAGGTCGACGCGGAGGTGTCCAATTCCTCGTTGATCAAGGGTGCAGTAGCATCGAATGATGTCACTTGAGCAATATTGCTGACGACATCGTACTGTCCAAAGGGAATGCTGAAGGAAGGGGTTTCTGCGTCGTCTGGAGTTGTCATCCACTGATTGATTTGCATCATGGTGGGTAGTTCCCCGTTGTCCAACTGTAATTCTTCCGTCAATTTGCGTGTCAGAGTCGGAATGAGCTTTTCCGTGGCCAACGTCATGGCTTCTTCCAGGTACTCTTCTTGTGTCATGTTCTTGTCGAAATTGTACCGACTCAATGGACTCCAGAGGTTGTTCCACGTATCGACAGTGGATACAGTAGCAAGATGTACGACGTTTCCAATGGAACGAGCATCAATAAAGTTTCCATTGACGTCTTTCTTTCCAATAAAGTTGAGAGCACCGGTATCCGTCTTTTCGTACAGTCGAATCTGTGATGCCTTGTACTGCTGAAGAATCGGAGTTTCGCGCTGCTCGTCGCCTTGTTCCTCGGGCATAGCCCATCCGTAGTAAGCATAATCACCATATCCCGAAACAAGAGCAATCAAATGATTGTCTGTCAAGAGCATGGATTGAATGTACGGCTTGGGGTTGTAATACTCGGGACCGATAAAGGACGTCCTGGCAGTCGTGGAGGAAACAAGCGGTGGGGTTTCGACAACAGGATCAATAATAGCATCCTCATTTTTCTCAGGCAGCTCAATGGGTGGCATGGTTACCGATCCTACTTGCTTGCCTTCCGTGTTCCAAATCAAAATGTGATCGCCATAGGATGCATAAACAAAGTTTTCATCCGCCTTGATGCTATATAACGAGGAATGCGATTCATTAGAAAGACGCTGGTGGTGAGTCCTTTGTGTCGTAATACAAGAAAAGTACGAGAACAAGTCGCATAAATTGCAATTGCTTATTACAATGATACTTACGAATCAGCTTCGTCCACATTTTCTTCCTGATTGTTCGTTTGAAAGTCCGTAACATCCGCCGTACTTCCAGCTGCCAGAGATCCTCCCGTCATCGCCATGTCACTTTCTGCCATGCTGCTCTGGGACGTTTCGGGACGCGCCATCATGTCACCATCTTCAGCAGCGTGGCTTTCCTCCATAAAGTTATAGCTTTGCTTGAAGTATTTATTCTCTTGGGCAATAAAGGCCGATGCCTCTCTCTCTAGAGCAACGGCCAAGGCAGCTTGGAGGTCTTCTTCGTTCTGATATCCGTCCAAAATGTCTTGACCAAAGAGTGGCAACTTTTGAGAAAAGGCTCTCTGGCGTTCCTCGTCGGCACCAATCGGGAGCGTCTGGCCCACAGTGGCAGTGCTACTGTTGGGACTACTATCCGAATCAGAGTCATCGCCAATCGTGAGAGGCAACGTAATGGCCAATACGGCCGCGATAATCAACAAAATACCTCCCACCAACATCAACAGACGACGACGACGACCTCCGCTGTTTCCCCCACCATCACTAGCAGCAAGTTCAGCCTTGTTGCTGCTACTAGGTGATGGCCTGCTGTTGCCTTCTCCTGCTTCGTGCTCCTGTTCATTGGAGTCCGGAGAGGCCTCAGAGACCTCCGAAGAGATCTCTTTTTCGTTCGTCATCTCTTATATTCGTCTTCTTCTGTTTACTTCGCTGTGTGTGTATATGTCTTTGTTTGTCTCTTTTGTTATCTTAGTGACTGCGATCTGTTGTTGTGTTCTTTTGTTACTTTAGTTTTTTTGTGAGAGAAGTGAAAAGCTTTCTTGCTGCTTGCCCAATCTCTGTCTTGATTTTAATTCGTTGGAATTCAGTCGTACGTTTAATCTTATTGATTTTCCAGTACAAAAATCGTGTGTCAATTCTACGTGTGCGTAGAAATTGGTAGATAATCAGCACGATTAGAAGAACGCACTAAAGATCTCACTTTGGGTTTTTGAGGAAGCAACCAGTATCAACTCCTACCCAAGAAGTTCCGTAAAGCTTTGCTACAAAAAGTGCTACTACAACGTACAAAAGGTAGTTTAATTTGAGCTCTCTAGTAAAGAGATTCTTGTCTTCGCTCGGAATTGTTTTTTTAGGCGAGAAGCCCGAAAACGTGTCTCTTTGATCGACAACAAACGTAACCTCTCACATATTGTTAGTCACCTTTACCAAAAAAGAAAAAACACGATAAGAAAAGCACGACAGGCCTGCTTGTGCGGGTAGGTACAGTAGAAATGTATGTAGGCAAGCGTTCTCCTTTTACTATTAGTCCACCACCTCTTCCTACTCGAATGCACTTACTTGTTTTTCAGGGGTCGTCGCACATTCTCTTTGTCGTTGCTTATTTTTGCTAGCAAGGGGTCATTGATCGTGTGCAAGGAAGAAACAGGTGTCTATACATCTAATGTACCATACTACTAGTAGGCATCCTTCGATGCTCTGCGCTGTGCAATAATAAATAATAGTAGATATCAACGATCCACGCTGACTCAATAGATAGCTTTGTTCCGTTTTAAGTGATTGTTTTGGACGGGTACTTTTCCTTGCGATTCTATTACTATTTACTTATGTAGCGGGAGTAGGTGGGCAGGCAAGCCATTCAAAAGCCCATGTTCTTTTTACAAACAGCTACTATAGTAGAGTAGAAACCTTTCGAAGGAAGTGAAAACAAAAACGCTGAAGGGCAGGCAAAGCACATCAGCTACAACTGGAGTACTAGATAGCCTTCCTAGCATTTTCATCGCAAATCTGAATTTTCAAAAGCTAACTAGACCTTCTTTTTGCTAGAACGCTTTCGCATCACTTGCCGCATGACAGCTTCGTGTTCTTGTGCTCGTACCCACTGCAGTTTTTCGACTTCTTCGTGGACGTCTTCTGGGATCTCGGGAACGACGGCGTAAATCAGTAACCCAATGATAATCATGAGATGTTCCAGGCCAAAAATGACAAAGACAGCAATCCATCCTTTGTCGTGTACTAAATGTGTATCTCCTGCACGATCTTGCATATAAAAGTTGGGAAAAACCTGCATCATTTGATCACTGGAAAATCCCACAATCAAGCAGTTCGTCAACGCAGACATCCAGACAATGCACGACAGAAGGGTATTCCAAATGCCAATTCCATCGACGCGGTACGATCGAGGACGACGACAGACACGGGCTAGTTTGAAGGAATCGGAACGAATCTCGATCCAGTTGGCACCCAAAGCAATCAACGAAGCCAGGGGATAGGCTGACGCAAACAGGGTCACGTAACCAAACTGAATTACAATTTCCATGTAGTCATCAAACTGTTCCTGTATTGGAAAATATGGATACCGGGATGGGGTGTGAGGAAAATAAAAGTATTTTCGAGTTGTACAGTCAACGCAATAATCATCTATTACAGTACACGGCTAGACGGACAGCAACTTACATATTCATCTTTGTCAGCTTCGTCCGCTAGTTCCTCGAGTGATGGCTGTCCTTTACTATTGCGAGGCTTGTGACTAGAGGAAGGGACATCGCCACCATCAGTAGAATTTCTGTCAGCCGTCGTCGATGACGATGACGATGACGACACAGTAGTAGAGACAGTGCCAACATAGCTAGGTGAGTCGATATTCCCATGGTGTTTGTCACTTGAATTCATCTCTTTCTTCACTCTATCATTCCTGGAGGCTTTGTCTACCTTGATGGACGTTGCCCCTGTCCATTTGTGCACCTTTTGTATCAAAAATGGTAAAAAGCACTCGGAAGCCAATCGCCGAAAGGTATCGATATTGAATACTGTTTTCAATTCCATGTGTAATCGATCGACATCGCGTTCGTAAAAGGCCAAGTAGAACAATGCCACGTAGCAGTCAAAGGCTTCAAAGAGAAATCGTTTCAGAATGAGCGAGTTGCGATATTCGGCCTCGGTCTCGTGATTTTCCCATTCGGTCAACAGTTCGGCAGTGACGCGGTAAATACTGTTCAGGGTAAAAATCATGGCAACGTGGACAATGGTCGGAATGAAAGATTTCCACGGATGCAGCTTGTCAAAAAGCTGTTCCTTGTCACTCAAGGCTGCAAATGTGGGATAGTGAAAGGGATGTTGATTGTTGGCATTCCATCGTTCCGGGTTCCGTTCTGGATGGATATATCCCTGCATATTCAAACTGAGAATCATCATACAAAATGCAATACTGAGCATGACACACGTTATCACGGCACTGACGATGTACTGCATACGACGCTTGTGTGCTGGATAATGCATTTCGTATTCTCCCGTAATGGGAGAAATACGTAAGGTTCCGGTAAATTCCGGACGCATCGTGAGTGCCTTTTGCTTGTCGTACAATGTCAAACTGTACGTTCCCCACCGGTACGCTAATCGATGTTCGTGCCGACGCCAGAATCTTAAAAACAGGACACCCCAAACAAACGTAAAGAGTCCATAAAAGGGCGTGTACTCATCTTCATCGATGGTATCATTTCGAACGTAACGAAACAGTTGTGTCAATAAACCCATAGTACCCAATACGATCAACCATTGTGTTAATTGTCCCATCCAGGCAAAGTAAAATGCCACATCTTCACCGTAATAATTGCGTATATCTTCCATGGGTGCTGGTAAAATCGATTTCGATTGTAACGTCTTTTGAATGATAGCATCCCGTGCTGGACCCCAATGAACGGGTGTAACGACATTGATATATTTTCCTGCTTCCAAAACGTGTCGTAAAGACGACGATCGTTTATTCGTATGATGATTGTTACCGGTGTTGTTGTTGTTAGTGTTGTTTTCTGTAGTAGTCGTGTTGTTCTCTTTAAAAAATTGTTTTCCAAAGGTTGGTCGATATCCATTGCTTTTCATTTGACTATTGGATTCGTGCTTTGTTTCTTCTTCTTCATTATTGTGCTGTTGGACGGAATGGTGCATTAAGTTACGCTTACTAGTACTATTGGGCATACTTTCCTGTCGTTTCAGGTGTCCTCGACGATAATATGGTTGGTTATGATACCGTTGTAAGTGTATTTGATCGTGATCATGATCATGATCATGATTATTGTCATCGTCATGTGTGGTGCTAATGTCGTCATCGTGATGGTTGTGGTGGTGTATGAGTGTTGACGGAATATTTTTTGAAAACGAAGAATCTATGGTTCTATTTTTTCGCAATACTCTTCTGCTTGTTCCCGCTGATGTCATTGTGGTGGTACGATGCAAGGGACTGGTCGAATATTCAGGTGGTACAGTATTTTCTTCCTTGAGCATATCGTACAGTTCGTTCAATGAAAGAATGGATGATTTCACGTGTTGTGTTTGCTGTGCTGGTGCTGGTGCTGGTGCTGGTGCTGGTGCTGGTGCTGGTGCTGGTGCTGGTGCTGGTGCTGGTGCTGCTGTTGCTGTTGCTGTTGCTGTTGCTGTTGCTGTT
>Ga0100392_1002850_pt1 | contig 15943 bp, 13 predicted proteins | sample CryGeymeta201516_FD_81548 | JGI IMG/M metagenome (GOLD analysis project Ga0100392, IMG submission 81548) | Groundwater microbial communities from Crystal Geyser aquifers in Utah, USA - Crystal Geyser metaG 2015-16 | ecosystem: Environmental > Aquatic > Deep subsurface > Groundwater | place: USA... | reverse complement strand
GAACAGCAGGGGGTGGGTCCTTCAAAGTACCGGTAGTGGGACGTCCTGCGAACAAGTCGTCGACAGGAGCAGTCGTAGTAACGACAGGAGCAGGAGCGACATCAGTCGTTCCTCCAATCGTAGCGACAGGGGCAGGAGGAGTCGTATCGTCGTTTGTTCCGGTACGGGCTGTCGTTCCGGTACGACTCTGCGAACGAGTCTTGATGATAGAGGGCTTCGTCGTGGTACGGGCCATGATGGAATGGTTTGAAAGTAAAGGGGTGGGTGGGTGGTTATTCCTGTGGAATAAACAAGGCAACAGAGTAAAAAGAAATTCAGTAGTTTGGGGTATATTGCAAAACAATGAATACACAGACTGAATTCGAAGTACAAGTGATAATACTTTCATGATACTGGCATCGATACAGTTTGGTTGCCAGTGGCTTCGCATCGATTCGGACATGAACCACCGAGTGTACTGAGTTGTACATGAATGGCTGTGGCATAGTCCGGTTGGTTGCCAAATGGGGTATACTGTAGGATGATGTGATGGGTTGGTAGGTTCCCATTTGGTAGTCTTGCCAAGGAAGAAGCCATTCGGTGGTTGAATAGTCGGTGGTTGGTAGTCTTGATGACTGTAGTCATGAATGTCCAGGTGCGATGCGAAGACTAGGTGCGATGCGAAGTCTGTCTCCTGCGAGGTGTCGGTTTGCGAGATGGTGTCTCGTCGTTCCGGTAGCAGGAGGAGCAGCAGTAGCCTCAATGGAGTGGGTGCCTACAAGGCATGTCATCGTCGTCGTGCGATGAGTCCTTGTCCGGTAGAGTATTCCTGTATTCCAGGCTGTGGCTCATGTAGTGGTTCCAGTAGAGCTGAAGCGTCCCTCAGTCTGTAGTCCGGTCCTGCCGGTCAATGACTTGCTGGAAGACAAGATCAAAGTCCATGTGACAGGGGTTCCATTGTCGTCTGTACGAAGAGAGACTGTAGGCTACTCGTCGTTCCTTTCGGGTTGACATGTAGGTGTGGAAAGGCACAGCTTGTGCTTTTCCGGTGTGCGAGTGAACGAAGTGGATGTCTCGCATGTATACGGTGGCTCCTCGTCTCCAGCGTGGAAGCGAGGTAGTCCCCTTGCTCCTGTGGTAGTAGTAGGAGAAGGGCAAGTTAACTTGGTGTACGGCCGTCGGCTGCGAGCCATGGCCAAAGTCTCCAAAGCTTTGTGGTTGATCGATGATGAACCAAATCAATGGATCTCCCGGTTGCGACACTGGCTGCGTGTCGTCTCCGGAACTCGCATGAGAGCATCAACAGAGGCTACAGTGTGTCTGTAGTCCTGTTAGAGCTTCTTAACCAGTGGCAGCCGGCTGTGGAGCCGGCTTAAGAGCGCCATGGTGCTGATAACACGTATAAAGCTAGTGTGGAGACTCATGAATATTAGAGTAATATTAGATATTATGACTAGACTAGTGGTGTGTATAGGAAGCAGGCATTGGCACACGACCTAATAGAGTAAGACCTAACTCCTGAGTCCTATGGCAGTCCACCTGGGCTTAATTTGATTCAACAACGATCGCGTGAGAAAAACACGAAGAGCTTTCTGACTCTTGTAAAAGGAGCTTTTGTTGTTAGTACCAGTAAGTTATTATTAAAACATGAGAAGCACCCAAAAAGACCACAAAAATAATAGATGCTTCCAGAGGAGAGGTCCTACGTTTCCAACAAACCTTCAGATTATTAAATCCAGAATAAGGATAATTTACCCTCTACAATGTTACCAGAGGAAGAGAGACGCCGTTCAGCTCTACAAAGGCGCCGTTCCCTTCTTTCGCGAACCTTTCTCAAAGAATCAGTGGCAGCGTCTACCTATTTCGGCCCCCAAGTGTCGAGATATCAGGACCATTTTTCTCTCCAGGCCCCGACCACAACTGTCAAATTTGCCAATTCCAAGTCGGCTGCCCGAGTGATCTATAACGAAGGAAGTCAACTTGTGCTGCAAGAATCCTACGATGAGGTGGCACGAAAAAGGCACGTGTCCATTAAGCAAGTGCAAGAGGAAGACAATGGCACCCTCAGCATTTTGCGAGCAACCTATACAGTTGTTGGTTTCTTTTTTGCTGGTTTCCTATTCATCTTCTCGATTCAACTCATCCTATTTGTGATTCTTGATCTGGCCATCAACGCGGGTACAACTGATCTTTCGGATCCACACTATGGCTTGGCCGTTGGAGTCCTCTTTGCCTTCCCCCTGTTGATCCACGGATTGTCTCTGATGAACATGTTGGCAGGACTTTTTGTCATTGACCTTTGGCGAGGTCATCGTCTTTTTAAAAAATTCATCTTTCCAAGTGTTCGTGACGAAGTCGTGGAATGGATTTTTCTCCTGGGCTTTCTGCTCCTCCCTCTGACTCTCATGGGTTGCTGTTTGATGGCCAAAACAGAAAAGTGGTGGGAATACACAGAACTCTTTTGGTTTTCTTCCGTTTTCTTCTTTTATATTATGTTTGGCGTCAGCTTAGTATTCGCAGAGGCCAAACTTTTTTACAGTGTATGTGTAGCCTTTGCCACTCAGGAAAGTTTGCTGGATCGACTACTGCATTCTGCAATGTTGCGAAAGAGGCACAGTTTAAGCGGGTACGCCAGAACGACCTATTCTTCATTTGGCTCACCTGAGGATGCTGTCTTTGGTCAAGGTGAGGCTGGCCGCAGTCATATTGTTCAAGGAACACTTTACGAGAATCAGAGGAGCCTGTATGCGAGATTCACAGAATGGTCCAGTCTGGGCGGGAGGTTTTACGAAAAATTGGAGGAATTTCCAAAGCGAATGTACTCGGTAGATGACTTAATCGGAAGAAGGCCGTACATTACAACTTATTCTTGGGACCTTGAGAGATATTTTTGCAAGCCGCGTAAAACAAGATATATTGGAATTCTTCGAGGACCTGGAGCGATAACGAGCACGCAATTCAAGAGCACCATTGTTTGCGCTGTCATGGGTGTGACTCTAATCTACTTCTTGATCGCCGCTTTTTTAATTTACATCGAGCTTCCTTGGAGTGTGTTCGCGGTTTGTCTCGTGTTAGTGATCGCATTAACTTTGCCATTTTGCTTGAGCCCGTGCAAGTTGAACACCGAGCTTGGCAAGATCAGGCTGATTAAGGATGAGTGGAAACGAAAGAGTGTACTTTTTCACCTCTGCACCTTCCAGCAATGCTTCAAAACCCATCAGAAGTGCCACAAAGCTTGCTTCCCAAAGAAGCCACAGAAAGTCTCACCCGGAAGGGTGCATTATCAGCTGATATACAACTTGAAGAAAGCCAAAGCAACAATCCTGTACTCCCAGATACTAAAGTGGATGGTTCTAATGAATTGAAGTCAGAAAGTGTGAACTACAATCATAATAGTGTTGAAATGGAGAATGGACGGGGACTGCAACTTAAAATTGATACTATTCCAACCGCTATTTCAGAATCGAACAACGACAACATCGCAGTAGTGGAGCACACCGTTGCTTCAAACGATTTGCCGAGCATGCACGAGCATTCCCATGGGAAGGAGAGTCAGATTGAATGGAAAGGTTTTTCGAAAGAAAATGAAAATTTATCAATGGGCATCTACGCTACCTCCGAGAAGTACAGGATTACTCAGCCCACAAAGCCGCTTATTTTATTTTGGTTTTTCATGGAGCTGTTATTTCTGGTTTTTTGGCCTACTTTGGCGCTCTACAGCATCGAAAGTTGGCAGCTTGCTACCATTTTCTTCTTTCTTGCCTTGTTTTCTATGTTCAGGCACATTTCAAACTCTGAGATTCTCCTGCAAGAAACTGGGATAACCAGTTTTCAAGGCATGGATGAGCGGACACGATGGGAACATGAAAATAGAATCAGCACATTGGCTGGAATGATTAGCCGCGGAAAGAGCTATCAGGCGTGGCGTTTCATCTTTTCGCTTATTACAATAATGTTGCTGGCGGTAGGCCTTCAAGCTTTGAGCACATCTGTGGAAAGCAAATGGGAAGGGAATTTCGATACAGTGCCGGACTTTTACTACAAGCCTCTTCATAGTCTGCACTACACGACGTGTGAGGTCACGAGCAATCTTCAGACCAACTTGTCGGTGTCACTTGCAGACTATGCTTTTTTTAGCCTAGAGGCGTACAGACTACCTGAAGTCAGTCAACAGGAAATCCCGAACTGGTTTGGACCCGACAAGGTTGAGGAAAGAGCGGACATTGTTGAAGCCTTTCGCAGCGACGAGGAGCCGAGAATTCCTGTTTATTATCGGCTTTTTACAATGGTGGTAAACGAAAGCCAGTATGCTGTAGTTAGCATCCGTGGGACACATAATGCATGGTGTGTTCATGTTTATTTCTGTTTTCTCGAGTGCTGTCATCGAACGAACTTGATTGTTCTCTTTTCTGTCTCACCCAGTTCCATTTATACACTTCGCTTTTAGGGATTTCCTTGCTGACGGACAGGTACGGAAAATCATTGTCCACTGTGTCTAACTTTGTCTCGCGTGTTGCTCGTTCACCTAGCATTTTTGTGTTCTCATCTTGGTACGCAGCTGTGGAGCGCAGCCTTGTTTCTCCAAGTGCTTCGCTCTTTCCTTCCCTGGGGCTACACAATCTGGACGCCCATTCTTGACGAAATAATTGTTTTCCTGGGTGCCATTCAATCTGGGACACTCGAAAAGCTTTCGTTTTACACTGCAACTACTGCCTTTGTCGAGTATCTCCAAGAAAGTGGAAACTACACGTCTGTTCTGATTACGGGGCACTCGCTGGGAGGAGGACTGGGGATAATATCGGGTGCCAAAACTGGTGCTCTGGCAGTGTCAATCTCTGGACCGAACGCGATTTTGTCGCACAAGCGTTTTGACATTGATGTTGGTGATATCGAGCGATATACGTTCAACGTTATTCCCGACAGAGACATTACTGCTAAGATTGACGATCCTTCTAAGAATGTGCAGCGAATAGAATGTCGTGCTCCTGCCAACAGGTTTTTCAAATGTCACGATGTTTTGCGTTCAATTTGCGAACTGCAGTATTCTTGCGGTTCCGGTGCTAGACCAGTGCCCTGTCAATGCGCTACAGAAATGAACTATCCTGAACCTATTCCCTATGCCAACACAACACGCACGTTTGCACAAGCCTGTGGCGAAATTCAGTCCTAACAACTTTTCAGCATCTCAAGCAAAATAAAGGATCGTCTTAGGAAAAAACTTAACAACAGAAAACAGACTTTTCAACAGACCATGTGGATATATCAATGCCATTTTCATGCCGTAATGACGGAATCCCTAAACGTCGATTGTTTTTTGGACAAGTGTGAGTCTGCGGAAATAGTTGATAAGCTAGAATCATCCAGTCCCATTACACTGTTCATGGGTCCACCCAAGACTGCCTCGCCATCTTCGCCCTCTGGACGCTTTCGCGATGGCAGCTGTACAAAATAGCAAGCCGATTCGGTTGTCAAAACACTCGAATTACGTTCGAATTTGGAAGAAGGGGCATTGGGAGCAGCAGCAGTAGCTTCGGTGGGAGGGGCGTCCGCAGGTGGTGGTTGCGATCCACCAGCCCCATGACGATGACTGTTCTTGTGTTGCGGCGTCTTCAACATATCAAACGTATCTGCGTGGCTGACCATGTTTACGTGTCGTGCATTATTATGTTTGAATTGTTGGGTATACATTTTGAGTTCAGTGTCAGTCATGGCCGTTGCAGCATTTGTGTCGCACCTTAAAATAATCCCGGACTTTTCGGTGGGCAATTGTCCTAGTCTTTGGCACGTTGATACAATGCGTAGAGAAAACATAGCCATGGGCCACAACAGTACCGATCCGACGACTACGGTAACCCACCCAAAGAATTGAAGACGTTCGGATTTGATACGGTGCACTGCTTCAACAGCCCCAATCAGCGACGCTGTCACTAGTGTCCCCGACAATATCAATGATGCTCGCTTGGCCCAGACATCGACCCGACGTGCCGAGGTGGCTCCCGGGGCTCCTTTTATCGTTGATGTTGCTGTGCTGCCACTTCCCATATTTCCTGCAACAGCAACACTAATAATATCTTCCTCTAGAATATCCTGCGCAGCCACCTCTCGTTGCCAATCTTCCTTTAGGACACTCGAGGTTGGTTCTTCTGGTAGGACCAACAATTCCACGTTGGCAAATCCTTGCTGCAGCAAGTGTTGGGTTTGGAAATTTTTGCGAACTTGTATGCGTGCCAATTCAGCTTCTCTGCGGACCGTAATGATGTAATCAATCAAGGCGTGGTACGTTGGAATGCCCGTCCCCAAGGAATCATCTTCAATACTAACTTCTCGGACATTGCCGTGCACCAAGACGGATTCCTTTTCAGCGAATCTCATGAGATCCGTGTTTAAGAAGGAGCTCAAGAACCACATAGACCAACCCAACGCAAACAGGTAACACAACCAGACATCGGCCAGCGACGCTTCCTTTTTTCTGCTTGATCTGTAATGATGCCGTCGTCGTTGTTGTTGTCGTTGCTGTTGGGTAGATGCGGGATAATCGCGATAGTAGCGACGGTGATGACGTTGCTGTTGGGGTTGTCGAATAACTCTTCTTCTTTGGTGGATCAGTTGCTGTGGTTGACTACTACTAGCGGCGGCGGCAGCGAATGGCCCAGAGCAACTATCTGCTGTCAGACACATCAGCAAGAATAACGTTGATTTTCGTAATATCATTTTCATGTATTCGAAGAGTGTGTACTACGATGGTGTATCCGAGGCGGTTTTGTTAGGACCCAATCGAACTAAGCGCAATACTCGGAATCTTATAACAGAGTTCGTTAAGAGGGAATAAAGAATGAGATACGGGAAAGCAGTGTTGTGTGTTACTGTAGTTGTTTTAGTTGAGATTTTTTGATAACAAAAAAAATAATAATATTATTGTTATTAATAACGATTAAACGCAGGCCGAGCCGACAATCGGTTAATGTGCGTCCGATCATTTTTCTCAATAGTATACTTAATTACTTCCTTCTACTACAGCACCTACTAGTAGACTAGCTAGTACAATAGCTACTCCTCCTCCTAGCTAGCTAGAGTACTACCGACACATCGACGCACTTTCTACTACACTAGACTACTAGTAGCTACTCTACTACTAGTCTACCACTTACAAAAAGAGGACAAGCAGTAGAGCTCTACTAGCTGGTACTCGTGCCTAGAGTACGAGTAGTAATAGACTTAACATAAATGCACTTGTTTGACGTATTATTCACATCATGTGCATGACAAGCGTTAGCTAGGTTGAAAACATGGAAGGATTGCAGTCATCATCAGAATTGAACGACGCTCATGCTCTTTAACCGAAAAAGTGATTCAGATGAAGAAACAGCTGGACGTCGCATCAAATCTCAGTCTTCTCTCCCGCTCTTAGTTGTGTACTACTAGCATCCTTCAGCTTTTCTCCACGTAGTATTTCTTGATTGTAAGCAACCTATTTTCATTCATGTTTCTGCAGCGCTGGCTCATTGAGAGGCTCTTCGGTGTCTTGTCGTCTCTTCTCCTTTCCTTTTTTGTTGCTCTAACGATCGCGAATGATAGGGGGTGCCAAATACAGTAGCTACCATCACTACTACTACTAATACGCTGGTGCACTAGTACTAGTACACTAGCTAGTAGTACTAGTCTAGTATTACGGGCTATTACTACTAGTAGTAGTTACTCCTGGTACTACTATAGTACGGGTACGCTGTTTGTCAAATGGCTACTGGTACTGCTGTAAAAGCTACCATTGCCAGATGCTCTAAAATATATAACACTCATCATACCCTGCCGAAATGACGCGGGACATTGTTTTATTATTTGCCACTCATTGATTTTCTCCGAATGACACCCAGTCGTGTATATTTCCACACATTTTGAAAACCATGTCAGAAAAACAATTCGAACAGCACACTGCCACATCATTTCCCGAAATATGACGCCTTCGTTCAACCCATCCATCAACTCTCTGACACTCCGCTAAAGAAAGCATTCTAAAATAGCATTCTGAGAATAAGGTCTGTCACAAAGTAAAGCTCAGACTCTCCACACTCCACATCTTTCATTCATCGACCGCAAACGTAATCATTAAAGCGCATCCGACCATGACGAGTATCGTACTGACGCCCAACACGCCGATGGTAACACCGTCTGCAGATCCTCTCAGCTTCCTAGCGAGTCTAGCCACGGAACAACGGAAGAGTCTTGTGACAAAAACAGTCGTCACCAAAGCTGATCTCGCCGTCAGCCCGTCTCTCTTTCTAAAAGCTCTCTTCCTAAAACACTGTCCTCATCATAGTCTGCCTCAGAGACCTCAGCCTGCTGATTTCGTATCTCCCAACGAAATCTACGACATGGAAGTTTCCAAGGCTGTTCGAACCTGTGATCTAGAGAAGATGCGTGCTCTTCACCGACAGGACATGTCCTTTGACGCTTGCAATCGTTTTGGTGAGTCCATCATTCACATGGCTTGTCGTCGGGGGGACGTCAAGATTATCAAATTCTTGATAGAAGAGGCCCAAGTACGCGTGGATGTCCGCGATGACTTTGGAAGAAGTATCTGTCACGATGCTGCCTGGACGACCAAGCCCAACTTTGATGTGATGGATGTGTTGCTCACCGTCGTTCCACCTGCGTTTTGGGTAACGGAGGATAAGCGGGGACACACACCTTTTGACTATGTCAGACGAGAGCATTGGGGGCACTGGTTAAAGTATCTGAGGGCAAAGCAACCTGTGATTGCTCGCAAGTTCTCCCTCGTTTTTTGAGGTGGTACTAAGCACTGCTTCGTCCATTTAATCACTATTAATTGCAATTGTATAGTAGTCCGCAAGGCTAGACCTTTAAAAACACTCTCATGCGGAAACTGTAATAAAATAATTTAACATATTGTAAAATTTCTGTAGGTCTAAACCTGCCAGACTTTGTTTTTAGGTCGTCGTCATCATTTCCTTGCTAGAACTTGAATTATCACCCATGACTCGACCCTAGAAATGTAAAATAAGTCTCAGCTTGTCTTATGATGCTTGAATAGAGTCTTGCCGTAGCTCTCTCGGCATTCATTGAACTCCTTTTCTAGAAAAGCTTGCTTCTCCGCTTTGGTTCTCAATCCACTCAAGTTTTCTCGGTGTTCCTTATTGAGCCGCTTTTTGACCATGAGACGAAAGCGCTTTTCCAACGTTTCTACCTCGTCCTTGGACAATTTGGATTCATTGACGTGAAGGTACTCTTGCAATTGAGCCATTTTGTGGAGTTCTTGTACAATCTGGATCTGGCGGGGTGTAATTTTGGCCTTGGAAGCCGCCTGCATGATGTCGGTATCGGAAATGGAAGTAAAAAAGTCGTCTTGGTCAACAGCTGTACGGTCGTCAACGGCAAAGGATAGAATCCACGGATTCTTCCCCTTCAAAGATCGCTTGAAGCAATCATAGTCGGTACGATTGCGCAACATGACAAAGGCAGGAGCTGGATCTTCCACATTTATCTCCACAATCTCATCGTTGCCCTTTTTTGTTGTGGTCAGCAAATTATTATAGGTCTCATGAGCAATGTTCATGACGCAGGTCAAAAGTCGCTTTCCGTGACCCATGCGTTGGTAGGGAGGCAACACTAGCGCCTGACAAACCCGCACGACGTATCCAGGTTTTGGTTTTTTGAAGGGGGCTTGAAAATGGAAGAGCGTGACATAACCGGCTAACGAATACTTAGTGGAGTTGTGCTTTTGAAACAGATATAAGACCTTCCAGAACCCCCCGTCCCGGGATGCCGCATCGACATTGTCCGCCGTCTCAATAAACCACAGCGCCAGTTGTTGCACTTTGGTATGATACACATTTGCTTCGTCACCCGTTGCCAACGACATAACAAAATCATGACCCTTGACGCTATATTCTTCCAGAATGACACCCAATGGTCGCTGCAAATACGTGCCTTCGATACTACTACTTCTTCTACTGCTCTTGTTGTCCACAACCTCTGGCAATCCCTTGCTCATGGCATCCAAAATTTCATTGATTGGCATTCGACTCTGTCGTGTTGATCCCTCCTTGTCTACATTGCTATTGAAATCGCTGTCGCTTCCATGATCAGTGTCGTCCATCTCAAATTCCGAATCCACCACCTCATTCTCATCATCACTGGTATCATCACTGGCATCAGCAACGGCATCATCACTGGTATCAGTATTGTGTTTGTCAAGTCGTGGACGCTTGCTGCGGCTGCTGCCGGAGTTGGAAGCCATTGACAATCCCGACGCCCTGCGTCTTTGCCGTGGCAAACGTTTTGGTTGTGTCGTAATGTTGACGGTGCAAGATTCACACGATGGTGCCAGTGTCACAATAATGGACAGTTGCTTTGTTGCCGTGACATGATATTTGTGCGTCGAATGCAACCGTTCGCATTGATTATTGGTTCCTTTGTCTTGTGTTGCCGTTGTGGTGGTAGTAGAAGACATTTCCAACAAAGTCTTGAGAGGTGGATGATATCCTCGAATGATTTCGCCTACAAATATCTGATGACTAAAGACGGGACGGAATACATGATCCATCATTTGAAATTGAATGCAGAGACTTGCCGAAGAAAGTCCAGGATCTTCGTTTACCTGATCATCGTCATCATCACCAGTAGTTGGAGGTAGGTTGGAAGGTACCACCTCCGATTCCGTCATTGTTTAGCTAATTTATTTCAAAATCTTCTCGTTTGTTTGTTATCCTGCTCCGCTGTTCGGTTAATCTATCGACACTTGACGTTGTAAAATGATACAGAAGATGCTGCAGTAGTATATTCATAGAAAGAATTGAAAGACAACTAGAGTACAAGACAACAAGAAACCATCGAAAGAATGCTTTCGCATTGGTTGCTGAAAGAGTAGAGCTACAGTACATATTAGGAGTACAGCCAGTAGTAGCAGTAGTAGTAGTAGTAGCATGTACTAGTAGTAGTAGTAGTGGTCGTCTAGAAAACTACTACTCTGGCTGTGGATGCATAGTACTATTTATTTTACGGCTTCTTTGCTACTACTGTAGAGTAGTAGTAGTCTACTCGTTGTAACAACAGCATTCATACTCCTCCTACTACTAGTACCGTAGTAGGGTTACCAGGTACTACTACCTATGGCCCACCAGTACTGATTACTCGAGTACAATGCTATTTTACTGTGAAAACACTTAAGGAAAATAGAGCCGTTTTTAAGTTCAACAATCCTCTCACATTTTGATTTCGATATTTCTCAGCTTCCAACAGAGATAATAACCTACTACTAGTACAACCTACCAGCACCCAACATATCGTTTACACACCAACTACCATCAGCTATCAATACTGTCTAATAACAAGAGGCTATAGCAATAGTAATGGGACGTCGAGATAGGAGCATGTTGCTCCCAGATTTGGAAATCAGTCCTGCCAAAGGTGGCGGGCACACGTATCTGTTAGATTCGATAGCTGCCGTGGCACCCCTAAGAAGTTGGAATGGACCTCATTTTGGTCGTCGACTTCGTCGCAACAGGAATACAGAAAATCGCATGAGGGTTCCGTCGATAGATTATGCCTACGACATTCCTTCTTCGTCGAGCTATTCCGAAAATCCTAATTTGGAAGATTCGTTGCGAAGACTTTCCTTCACCCATGATGACTTGCAACAAGTAATGGACGATCCGGAACAATTTCGGTCCCTACAAAGTCAACTGCGACAGCGCGGCGCCATTACTAATTCTATGATCAAAGAAGGAATTCACTTGTACGTGCAAGAATGTTTGGAACTTAATAGGCGACAACATCAAGGAGAATCGTCCGAAAATTGTTCTCCCCGAAAGATCATGATTACTCCTACCAATGCATCCATTGGAGGTAGTAGCAACAGCAGCAGAAGTGCTCGTCAAACTCCATCTTTCAATACGCCACAGAGCTGTTAAACTGAAAATGAAAATAGTCGAAAATTGGCTACATTTACTTGCTCTCTTTGAAGCGCTGGTATGAGTTGAGCACTTGCAGCAGTGGATCAGCAATACCCTGAAGCCTGAAGCTGAAAGAGAGCCAGGATCCAACAATAATTACCGTGGAGCATCTGCACCCAAACTTCAGACAGACCAGTGATACCGTCCTTAATACGCGTCGAAAACAAAATATATTTAGATTGCATTCATTTTTCCATCATGAACTATGGAGGGCGCAGCAGATGAGCAACGTTAAACTTCTCCTTCTGTAATGTGTAAACAGAACACTACAAGTAACTCTATAATTCTACTATACTTCTTTTTTAAAATAAACAATCTACTTAAATGCCACAACTACTCCCTTCCTGCTGCTGCTGCTGCTTCAGTCGCAGGAGTCTCCACCAGCTCGACGGCGTTGTTCTCCCGTTGTGATGATGGTCCATCGGTTGGTCAATTCCGTCTCCGAAAAAATGACGTCAATCCACTAGCTAGCCCTCCCGTTTCATTGGTGTTGCCTCGTCCTCGCAAAGCCTCTCCTAACGCAGGACCGGTGTAAGGAATGGTCCCATCCATCCTGACACCCGACGAATCGTCATCATCCTGTGAGGACGATTGATCTTGACTGTTAGCAGAGTTCGTGTCTTGTACCATACCTCCAGTAGTGGTAGTGTTAAGGGTAGGATGTTCAAACTGCGGAGTTGCAATATTCTCTTGCAAGCACAACGGGCAGACGTTTCGACGACTTAACCAATGCTTGAGGCAAGGGTCGACGTGAAAAATGTGACCACAAGGCAGGGCTCCTACACGATCCCCGTCCTCGATAGGCACGTAACAAATCGCACAGGTATTGTCGTCCCATTCCGAGGCATCCACGCCAGCCGTTCGTTGAGATTCGACAGTTATTTCATTGGTCGTGGCGACGGTCATGGGTGTGCTTTCGGTCCTTATAGCTTGGCTAGTCTTATTGACGGTTTCTGTCATTTCAACTTCCTTTGCTTCACTGTTTTCTCTACCGTCATCAGGATCTGCTTTCTGCACAGTACCTTGATCCAGCTCTCGCGAAGTTGGTGCTGGCAGGTTCGGAGTTGCGCTTGGTTTTTTATCTCCATTCTCCACATAACCTGCATCTTCGACAACCTCATTGTCTTTATCATCCTCCAATATTCCTCCGTGTCGGTAAATTTTAGTTTTCAAGGTTAACGTTGTGGCCACTGGCTCATTATTAGACATTGTCACATCCCGACGTGGAAAAATGGCAAAATCCCACAGACTGGGAAAAGGCTCAAAGTCTGGGTCAGCAGTATGGCCCTGATTGTTGTTGTTGTTGTTGTTGACGTTATTGCTGTCGTTCTCGGAATCATTTGGAGTTCGTCGACTTTGTCGTGCTCTTTGGCGCAAGCGCCGGAGCAGGCGCTGTTCGTGTCTCATCCGCATCACACGATAATGACGCAACAGCATTTGGTTGGCTTGATTGGGATCATTGGTCAAGACCCGATCCGCTAAGCGGCGGTTAAATCCGGGAATCACCGCTGATAAACAACAGCTCATGGCATACCGACCCGTCATGGTAAAGCTCAAACAGAACAGGACCGAGGCGTACCAAACGATCAAGACGGGCCAGATACTGCGAACGACTTGGCGCTGGTTTTGAAGATCGACGCAACCGGGAGGGCTCGTGGGACTGCTGGGAATGGCACAATGCGTCCGTGGCATGGTGCAATAATAAGTACCACCCCAAATGACCGAATTCCAGCAGTCACACGACCGGGCCTCTATTGTTACAGGCATTATCGGAGAAACAATATCCTCCAGGTTACCACCTGTGGGATTCCCAGTTGTGGTGCCACTGCCATTTTCCTCAACGAGAATAGTTGTTAAACTCTCCGGTGGTTGTCCCTGCTGTAACGAGCGATGATGCAGAACAGTCTCGGCACGATGACTGTCGTCGGAGCTAGACCAAAGTGCGGGTTCATGGTAAATGACGGTAGGTAGTCGTAGTAATGATGACGATGATCGTAAGTAATTCGGTTGCTGCTGCTGATGTTGGGATAGTTCATTATTTCTGGAATATTCATCCATCTCGTAGCTGTTGCTATCATGGCCATTATTATTATTATCATCATCATCATCATCATCAATATCTTCCATGATTGTCAGCTTATCCCAGAGCCACTCTATCCATCCATAGTCAACGCTCGAAGATGGTAACTCTCGTCGTTGGTTGTCGGGTTTAAAATAGGGGCTGCTGCTGCTGCTGCTGCTGCTGCTATTGTTATTGTTGTTGCTGCTGATGCCACCAGTAGTGACCGGTACATACGATTGACGATTCGCATCCCATTGCAACGTTACGACAGGTTCGTTGGATAAATCACAAAACCATCGGTATGCGACGGAAGAAGCACCCATATCTTGAGACGAAACGGGTTGCAAGATTAGTGCTACTAGTACTACTAGTAGCACTGGCACGATCGGCCAAAGAACGGGAGCTATTATTCTCCTCCGAGTCATTGTATTGGCTTTTCTGTAGCTAGTACAATGTACAAATGTTTGTGCAAAAGGGAAATGTCGGGTATCGTACTGCAACAATTCTTTTGTTGCTGCTTCTTGACCCCTTCTGTCTACTATTCTTGATGCATAAAATCACCGCTTGACAACAGATTAAGTAAACAGTAAACTCCAGAGTTTTGTTTTGTTTTTGAAGACAGGTTTTAGTTAAGATTATTGCACGTTTTTATACCGTTGTTTTAATTTTTTGTTGTACTATTTTAGTAGTACTACCTACTAGTAGTACTGATGTAGTCTTGTTCTTTATACTGCCTAGCTACTACAGTAGCTACCTGGTACGGTAGTAGTAGCTAATAGTCTCTAGTACTAGTAGGTACTCTACGCAGAAGACGCGCTACAGAACGAATAATGCCAGCGGACAAAAAACAAATTGAATAACGAATGATCGGGGTACTGCAACTCTGTCGAAGACTATGCTCAGTCTGGCCTCCACCCGGCACCACCCACCTGACGTAATTTTTTATTAGAAATCACAGGGCACCATGCAAAAAAAAAGAGCACGAAGAAAACAGTTGAAGCCAACACCAAAATAATATTACTAGTGTCACTGATTCATTCCTACATGAACACAAACACAATCTTTTTTCTTTTTGAGAACCGCTACAACTTGGCAACTACTAAGCCCTACCAGCTAGCAGCAGGCAGTTTCCCCTCAAGCTTTACACAACAACCTACCACATTTTTTTGATTGTTTGACAAGAACGATGAAAGTTTCAGTTTCCCTAGCTGCTTTGTTGTTGGCGGCATCTGCCGCTACCTTGTCGAACAAAGCATCGGCGTTTTCCCTCGTTCCGACATCATCATCATCATCATCATCATCATCAATCCTATCATCCTTCGAAAGCATGAGATCATCTTCGACATTGACTCTGTCCATGGCAAGACGAGGAGGAGGTGGTGGTAGAGGACGTGGTCCTCCTGTAAAGGAAAAGGCTCCACCGATGAATGATGAAATTACGGCCAGGGAACTTCGCGTTACAATGCCCAACGAAAAGGGTGTTGGCAAGGACGTGCTCTTGGGCATTATGAGCCTCGATGAAGCCAAGGCCAAGGCGAAAGAAATGGGAGATCTCGATCTGGTCATGATGAACGAAAGTTCCGATCCACCCGTGGCTAAGATTGTTTCGTGGAGCAAATACAGGTACATGCAGGAGAAGAAGGCCAAGGAACTGAAAAAGAATTCCAAGGCGACCGAAATTAAGGAAGTGAAAATGTCGTACAAGATCGATGTGCACGATTACGGCGTCCGCAAGAAGAGTGCTCTCAAATTTCTGAGCCAGGGCAATCGAGTCAAGTGTACCGTCATGTTTCGAGGACGAGAGGTTCAACACGACCAGCTGGGATTCGAACTCTTGGACAAACTGTCGGTCGATTTGGAGGACATTGCCACCCGAGAGGGACGTCCCAAGCGAGAGGGTAGAAGCTTGTCTCTCATTCTGTCTCCCAAGAAT
>Ga0100392_1002846_pt1 | contig 15956 bp, 15 predicted proteins | sample CryGeymeta201516_FD_81548 | JGI IMG/M metagenome (GOLD analysis project Ga0100392, IMG submission 81548) | Groundwater microbial communities from Crystal Geyser aquifers in Utah, USA - Crystal Geyser metaG 2015-16 | ecosystem: Environmental > Aquatic > Deep subsurface > Groundwater | place: USA... | reverse complement strand
GCTACGCGCCATTCGGCCAGCGCACCCAGCGGCTGCGCCTCTCGCGTGTTGCGGCTCTGTTCCCCTCGAAGGGGATCAACACAAGACCCGAAGTTTTGGCGGGGTTGAAACTCAGGCCATTGGAAAAGCGTGAAAAAGTCCGACCGAACCGAATTTGGCGAGGTTCGCCCGAACAGAGACGGAGGGCCATTCAGAGCCCGAAACAGGCCTGGCGCGCAGTCTCAGAGGGTCGCATGGGGGGAGCAAAGCCCTTTGAAAACACGACTTTTTCCGCGCCGCGATGGGCGCATGTCCGTGTTCGCAACAGGGATGATGGCGGAGACGATGGGATTCGAACCCACGAGACCCTTCCGGGCCTACTCCCTTAGCAGGGGAGCGCCTTCGACCACTCGGCCACGTCTCCGATCGGGGGTGTAGCCGCGAACGGCCCCCAAGCACAACCCCGGAAAACAGCGTTTTGGTCCGGCTTTCGGGTTGCCGGGCGAAAATGCAAGGCTCATGGTCCGGGCAACGAGTGGGAGGCCCAAGATGAAGAACACGCAAGTCATCCTTGCCAGACGCCCCGTGGGGGTGCCCGCCGCGTCGCATTTCGAGATCCGCGAAACCGCTGTTGCGGACCTGACGGATGGCCAGCTTCTGATCCGCGTCAGCCATTGGTCGGTGGACCCGGCGATGCGGGGCTGGGCCAATGACGTGCCCAACTACAGCCCGCCGGTGGCGCTCGGCGATCCGATGCGCAGCTTTGCGGTGGGCGAGGTCATCGCCAGCCGCCACCCCGACTATGCCGAGGGCGAGGTGGTCGAGGGGCTTCTGGGCTGGCAGACCCATGTGATCACTGACGGCTCCGACATCGGGCGCAAGGTGACGGAAACCGACCTGCCGCGCAGCTATGCGCTCGGCATCATGGGGCTGAACGGCACCACCGCCTATTTCGGCCTGCTGGAGTCCTGCGCGGCGAAAGCGGGCGACACGGTTGTGGTCTCGACCGCCGCGGGTGCCGTGGGATCCGCCGTGGGGCAGGTTGCCAAGGTAATCGGCTGTCGCACGGTCGGAATCGCGGGCGGGCCGGAGAAAACCCGTGCCTGCCTTGAGACGTTCGGCTACGACGCGGCCATCGACTACAAGGCCGAGGACGTGGCCGGGGCCATCTCGGCGGCCTGCCCGGACGGGGTGGATTGCTATTTCGACAACACCTGCGGGCCGATCTCCGACGCGGTGATGACCCGGTTGGCGCAAGGTGCGCGCATCACCATCTGCGGCACGGCGGCGATCACCGAGTGGGATCCGCTGCCCGTTGGCCCGCGCGTGCACCGGCAATTGCTGGTCGCCCGGGCCCGGATGCAGGGCTTTTTGATCTTCGACTACAAGGACAGGCTGCACGAGGCACATGCGGCCCTCGCCGGCTGGTTGCGCGATGGCAAGATCACGGTGCGCGAACATATCCTCGACGGGCCAGAGGCGGCGCCGGGCGCGATCGGGATGCTCTACCGGGGCGAGAACACCGGCAAGCTGATCGTGAAGGTGGGCTAGGCGCAGCTTGCCTGCCTGCGCCTGGCTGCCCAAGCCGCGACGCGGCGGGATGCGCGCGGGGGCGGGCCTGCGGCAATGCGGTGGCGGGTGTCCTGCGGTTTGCCCTTGCCGACTCGCTCTCGCTCGCATCACGCGCGGGGGTCTCGCCTGCATGGCCGCCGCCGCAGACCCGGCCCGGCGCCCGCCGCTGCCCCCGATCCCGCGGCCCGCGGCCCGCGCCTTGTCCTCGCGTTTGCCTGCCTTGCCGGTCTGCTCTCTGCGCGTGTCGGGGCGCTGTCACTGCGAGAGCCGCTCGACCCCGCCACCCTGGCGTTCCCGTGGCAGGACCACTGGGCCGAGGTGCTGGCCGATCCGGCGCGCGGCGCGGCGCGGCGCTGCGCGGGGAGGGGCCGATTTACCTGATGATCGTGACGACGCTGCTGCCCACCGTCATCCACCTGGTCGCCGGGTTCAGCGCGGTGTTCACACGACGCAGCCATGGTCTGGCGCACGCGGCGGGCGCGCTGGAAGCGCGGCTGAAGAGGGGAGACGCGCTGACGGCGATCGCGCGTGGCGATATCGGTTGGCGGATCAGGCGGGCACCCACCCCCCGCGGGCTACGGGCTTGCCACGCTGCTGACCGGCGCGCTGCTGGCCGGGATCGTCTGGGGGTTGTGGTCACTCGCGTTCCGAGCGACGTCACGCGTTGAACAGGAAGTGCAGCACGTCGCCGTCCTTTACGATATAGGTCTTGCCTTCGACCCGCATCTTGCCCGCGTCCTTGGCACCCTGTTCGCCACCCAACGTGACGAAATCCTCAAAGGCGATGGTTTCCGCGCGGATGAAGCCACGCTCGAAATCGCCATGGATGACGCCCGCCGCCTGCGGGGCTGCCGTGCCCCGGCGGATCGTCCACGCCCGCGCTTCCTTCGGGCCAACGGTGAAATAGGTCTCCAGGTTGAGCATTGCGTAGCCCGCCCGGATCAACCGGTCCAGCCCGGCCTCCTCCAGCCCCATTTCGTCGAGGAACATCGCCGCTTCTTCCGGGTCCAGCTGGCTGATTTCCTCCTCGATCTGGGCCGAGATCACGACCGACGCGGCGCCTTGTTCCTCGGCCATCCGCGCCACCTTTTCGGAAAACGCGTTGCCCGACGCGGCGGCGCCTTCATCGACGTTGCACACGTAAAGCACCGGTTTCGTGGTCAGCAGTTGCAACCCCTTCCAGGCCTTGGCGTCCTCGGCCGGCACCTCCACCAGCCGCGCCGGCTTGCCCGCTTCCAGCATCGCCTGCGCCTCGGCCAGCAGGCGGTCCTGCTGCTGCGCCTCCCGGTCGTTGCCCTTGAGCTTGCGGACAAGGTTGGCGCGCCGTTTCTCGACGCTTTCCAGATCGGCCAACATCAATTCTGTCTCGATGGTTTCGGCATCGGCGATCGGGTCGATGCGACCATCGACATGGGTGATGTCGTCATCCTCGAAACAGCGCAGCACCTGCGCGATGGCGTCGGTTTCGCGGATATTGGCAAGGAACTGGTTACCGAGCCCCTCGCCCTTGCTGGCGCCTTTCACAAGCCCGGCGATATCCACGAAGGTCATCCGTGTCGGGATGATCTGTTTCGACCCGGCGGCCCTGGCCAGCCTGTCAAGCCGCGGTTCCGGCACGGCGACGTCGCCCACATTGGGCTCGATCGTGCAGAAGGGGAAATTTGCCGCCTGCGCTGCTGCCGTCTTGGTCAGCGCGTTGAAGAGCGTGGACTTGCCCACGTTCGGCAGCCCGACGATACCCATCTTGAAGCCCATGCCAGCCCTCCTGAACGATTGCGCGCCGCTTGTATGCATCATCGGCACCGATAGCAAGCGAGCATCACCTTTCGGTGTGCTCACATGGTTGTGCGGGCGAACGGCGCCTCGGGCGCTTGTGGCGCATCGCGGTTTTCATGCAGCCTTGGCGGGGGCATCAATGCACCCTGCCGAAACGGAGATCGGGATGAACAGACTGACAGCACTTGCCGTGGCAACTTGCCTTGCCGGACCCGCAGCCGCGCAAAGCGTGGTGGTGGGGATTGGCTACACGGATTTCGGGGCAAGCGCCGCCGATGATCAGGCGGTGTTTTCGCTTGAATATCACCACACCCCGTTCTACCGCGCGGCCCGACTTGCGATCGGCGTTGGCGGCGCGCTGTCGCTTCATGAAGACGGCGGCACGGATCTGGGCCTTGGGATCGTCGGAACCTACGACCTTGAGCGCAACTGGTTTCTTGAGGCCAGCGTCATGCCCGGTGTGTACTGGGAGACGGGGATAGGCAACGATCTGGGCGGTGAATTCCAGATCCGAAGCCTGCTCGGCGTCGGCTACACCTTTGAAAACGACAACAGCGTCTCGCTGGCCGTGACCCATATCTCCAACGCGGGCACGAACAATTTCAACCCCGGCGCGAACAGCCTGCTCTTGCGCTACAGCATCGCTTTTTGACCACAGGTTGCCGGGACAGGATTGATTTTCCCCGCGACTTTCTGCACATCGGGCTGATCGTGAACGCAAGGAAGCCCGATGACCCGTATCGACGCCAAGTTCGCCGCCCTCAAGGCCGAGAGCAAGAAAGCCTTCGTTGCCTATATCATGGCAGGCGATCCGGATTACGACACCTCGCTGGAGGTGATGAAGGGCCTGCCCGGTGCCGGTGTCGATATCATCGAGCTTGGCTTGCCCTTTACCGACCCGATGGCCGATGGTCCCACCATCCAGATGGCCGGGCAGCGCGCGTTAAAGGCCGGGCAGACCCTGCAAAAAACGCTCCAGATGGCCGCAGCCTTCCGCGAAGCGGACGATGAGACGCCGATCGTGCTGATGGGCTATTACAACCCGATCCACAGCCGCGGGGTGAACCGCTTCCTTGCCGAGGCAACGGCGGCCGGGATCGACGGGTTGATCATCGTGGACCTGCCGCCCGAGGAGGACGCGGAACTTTGCATCCCCGCACAGGCGGCGGGGTTGAACTTCATCCGTCTGGCCACGCCGACGACCGACGACGAACGCCTGCCCAAGGTGCTGACCAATACCAGCGGTTTCGTCTACTACGTCTCGATCACCGGCATCACCGGCGCGGCGGCGGCGCAATCGGCCGATGTCGGCCCGGAAGTGGCGCGCATCAAGGCGCAGACCGACCTGCCGGTGATCGTCGGCTTCGGCATCCGCACGCCGGACACAGCGCAAGACATCGCTTCCGTTGCTGACGGGGCGGTGGTCGGTTCCGCCATCGTGGGCGAGATCGCGGCCGGCAAGCCGGTGGCCGAGGTGCTGGCCTTCGTCAGGGGACTTGCCGACGGCGCGCACCGGGCCTGACCTCTCTTCCTATCGCCGTCTGCACGCGGTCCGCCCGGTTCACACCGGTGCGGACGGTGCCTTTTGTCTGCACGGGAGCAGGGGGATTGCGGGGCAGGGGGATTGCGGGGCAGGGGGGCGGCTGGCACCAGCCTGAAATGAACCGCGACGCATTGATCGTTGCATGAGTAACGCTACATTGGTAAGAATTTCTCACCAGTGCGGGAGGAATAGGCATGCCAGTCATTACCAATATCGAGGATCTGAAGCGGATCTACAAGCGGCGCACGCCGAGAATGTTCTACGATTATGCTGAATCCGGCAGTTGGACAGAACAGACTTTCCGCGAAAACGTCAATGATTTCAGTAAGATCCGCCTGCGCCAGCGGGTTGCGGTTGACATGACCAACCGCAGCACGGCGACGCAGATGGTTGGTCAGGACGTCTTCATGCCTGTCGCGCTCTCCCCGGTGGGCCTGACCGGGATGCAATGCGCCGATGGCGAGATCAAGGCCGCCCGCGCCGCGGAAAAATTCGGCGTGCCCTTCACGCTCTCGACGCTGTCGATCTGTTCCATCGAGGACGTCGCCGAGCACACAGAAAAACCGTTTTGGTTTCAGGTCTATACGCTGACCGACGACGACTACATGAAGCGCCTGATCAACCGGGCGAAGGATGCGGGCTGTTCGGCGCTTGTCATCACGTTGGACCTGCAAATGCTTGGCCAACGGCACAAGGACATCAAGAATGGCCTCTCCGCCCCGCCGAAACCGACGCTGGCCAACATGGTCAACCTCGCCACCAAGTGGCGCTGGGGCCTCGGCATGCTGGGCACCAAGCGGCGCAGTTTCGGCAACGTGATCGGCCATGTGGAGGGGATCACCGACCCCGCCTCGCTGACTGCGTGGACGGCGGAGAAATTCGACCACGCGCTCGACTGGGACCGGGTCAAGCAGTTGATGGATATGTGGGGCGGCAAGGTGATCCTGAAGGGTATCCTTGATCCCGAGGACGCCGTGACAGCCGCCGACCTAGGCGCCGACGCGATTATCGTGTCCAACCATGGCGGGCGGCAACTGGACGGCGCGCTGAGTTCCATCCGCACGTTGCAGCCGATCCTCGATGCGGTGGGCGACCGGGTCGAGGTGCATCTCGATGGCGGCATCCGATCCGGTCAGGACGTGCTGAAGGCCGTCGCCATGGGGGCCAAGGGCACCTATATCGGGCGCGCCTTCGTTTACGGGCTCGGCGCCATGGGTGAGGCGGGCGTCACGTCGGCGCTGGAGGTGATCCACAAGGAACTGGACACCAACATGGCGCTCTGCGGCGAACGGCTCCTGACCGATCTGGGGCGGCATAACATCCTTGTTCCCAAGGATTTTTCCGGCGACTGGCAGTAGTCGCTCGTCGCTCGCCACTGGCGGCTCCTCGCGGGGCGCGCCAGTGGCGAGCGACTTCTCAGGCCGCGCTGTCCAGGCCGCGCCCTTTCAGCAACGCCTCGACCCCCGGCATCCGGCCCCGGAAGGCGGTGTAAAGCGCCTCTGCCTCGGCGCTGCCGCCGGCCGACAGGATGTGGCGTTCCAGCCGCGCCGCCGTTTCCGGGTCGAAGGGATCGCCCGCCTCCTCGAAGGCTTCATACGCATCGGCATCCATGACCTCCGACCACATGTAGCTGTAATAGCCGGACGAATACCCGTCCCCGGCGAAGACATGCGCGAAATGCGGCGTCGCGTGGCGCATGACGATGGCCTCTGGCATCCCCAGTCGCGCCAGCGTTTCCGCCTGCGCCGCCATCGGGTCGGCGGGTGCCGGGCCGTCGTGGAAATCGAGATCGACCATCGCCGAGGCGATATATTCCACTGTCTGGAAGCCCATGTCACAGGTTTGCGCCGCCAGAAGCCGATCCATCAGGTCGCGCGGCATCGCTGCACCGGTCTCGACGTGGCGGGCGTGTTTTTCAAGCACCTCCGGCTGATCCAGCCAGTGTTCATAGAGCTGGCTCGGCAATTCCACGAAATCGCGCGCCACCGAGGTGCCGGAGATCGAGCCATATGTCACGTCCGACAGAATCTGGTGCAGCGCGTGGCCGAATTCGTGGAACAACGTGCGCGCGTCGTCATGGCTCAGCAGCGCAGGCGCCCCCTCTGCCGGCTTGGCGAAGTTGCACACGTTGACGACGATGGGCCGTACCTCGCCATCAAGCTTCGACTGCGAGCGCATCGCCGAACACCACGCGCCCGACCCTTTCGAGCCGCGCGCGAAGTAATCGCCGAAGAAAACGCCCATGTGGCGGCCGTCTCGCGTCACCTCCCATGCGCGGACATCGGGGTGATACACCGACGCGTCGAGCGGGCGAAACTTCAGCCCGAACAGACGGTTGGCGCAGTCGAACGCCGCCGCGATCATGCCGTCGAGCTGGAAATACGGTTTCAACTCCGCCTCATCCAGATCATGCTCCGCCACGCGCCGCTTCTGCGCGTAATAGCGCCAGTCCCACGCCTGCAACGGGCCGTTGACGCCATCGCCCTGCATCATCCGTGTCAGGATCTCGCCATCATGTTCCGCCTGCGCGCGGGCCGGTTCCCAGACCGCCATCAGCAGCTCTCGCACCGTGTCGGGCGACCCCGCCATCTCGGTTTCGAGCTTGAAGGCGGCGAAACTTTCGTACCCCAGAAGCGTCGCACGCTCCTCGCGCAGGCGCAGCACCTCGGCGGCCAATTCCCGGTTGTCGGTCTCACCGCCATTCGCGCCGCGCGCGGCCCAGGCCTTCTGCGCCTTTTCGCGCAGGTCGCGGCGCGGGCAGAATTGCAGGAACGGCACGATCAGCGAGCGCGACAGCGTCACCACCGGGCCGTCCGCGCCCTTTTCCCGGCCCGCCGCGCGGGCGGCATCGACGACGAAACCGGGCAGGCCGTCGAGGTCCTCTTCGGCCAATTCCATGAACCATGCCCGTTCATCGGCCAGAAGGTTCTGCATGAATTGCGTGCCCAGCACGGCCAGCCGCGATTTCACCTCGGTCAGCCTGTCGCGATCCGCACCGTCCAGTGCCGCGCCGGCGCGGGTAAAGCTGCGATGCGTCAGGTAGAGCACCCGTTCCTGTTCCGCTGTCAGGCCAAGCGCCGCGCGTCCCTGCCACAGCGTATCGACCCGCTGCCAGAGTGCGCGGTTATTGGTGATCTCCGACGAATAGGCTGACAGTTTCGGCGCCATATCGCGTTGCAGCGCCTCGCGCGCCGGGTTGGCATCGGCACCCGCGAGGTTGAAGAACACGCCCGCCACCCTGTCAAGCAACCTGTCGGCGCGGTCCAGTGCTTCGATCGTGTTGGCGAATGTGGGTGGTTCGGAATTGTCGGCGATGGCGTTCACCGCCGCGCGGCCCTCTTGCAGCGCGGCATCCAGCGCCGGGGCAAAGTCCTCGTCGGTGATGGTATCGAACGGGGGCAACGCGAAAGGTGTGGTCCAGTCGGCGAGCAGCGGGTTTGTCATGCAAGTCTCCTTTTCCTGTCCTAGATAGGCGCACCGCGCGCCGGGTTCGAGCCTCTTTTCGGGAATTGGCCTGTCGCTCTGGCGTCACGCTGGAAGGGGGCCGGATCGCGGCGCGCCACAAGCCCGGCCTTGCGTGGCCGGACACTCCGCAGGTTGACGCTGCGGCCTGATCCGCCGCGCCGGGATCGCGCGGATCAGGCCCCGTGATACTGTGCCAGAAGATCAACCTCTTCGCGCGATCCCAGGATCACCGGAACCCGCTGGTGATGCCCTTCGGGCAGGAGATCGAGCAGCGGCCCGTGCCCGGTCGATGCCCTGCCGCCCGCCTGTTGCGCGATCAGGGCCATCGGATTGCCTTCGTAAAGCAGTCGCAGCTTGCCGCCCTGGTGCCGGTTGGCGGCATCGGCGGGGTAGAGGAAAACACCGCCACGCATCAGGATGCGGTGAACGTCGGCCACCATCGACGCGGTCCAGCGCATGTTGAAGTCCCGCCCGCGCGGGCCAGACTTGCCGGCAAGGCATTCGTCCACGTAGCGCCGCACCGGCGCGTCCCAGTGACGATAGCGGGAGGTGTTGATGGCGAATTCCGATGTCGCGGCGGGGATCGTCATGCCCGGATGGGTCAGGCGGAAATCGCCAGTCCCGTTCTCGCAGGAAAACCCGTTGACGCCGTCGCCGGTGGTCAGCACCAGCATCGTTGCCGGGCCGTAGATCGCGTAGCCTGCACAGATCTGCCGCCGACCGGGTTTCAACACGTCGCGCGACCCATCCACATCGACCCGGCAGACGGAGAATATCGACCCGACAGACAGGTTGACGTCGATGTTGGAAGACCCGTCAAGCGGATCGTAATACAAAAGGTAGTCGCCTTTTTCCGGCGTCTTCAGCCATGTGACCTCGTCGACTTCTTCGCTGATCAGCGCGGCCAAATGCGGAGAGTTGGAACAGATCCTTGCGAATTCGCGATCGGCGACCACGTCGAGTTTCTTTTGATCCTCGCCCTGAATGTTGGTTCCCCCAGCGGCCCCCTGCATGCTTTCGAAGGCTGCGTTGCGGATATGGTTGCCGACGACGCGACAGGCGGCGGCGACGTCCTCTATCAGGAAGATCAGGCTTGGGTCCAGACCGGCCGCTCCGGTCTGCGATGTCAGCACTCGGCGAAGGGTCGGCTTGCTATCGCGCGCCATCGGTCAGACCGCGATCGTTGCCGCGACGGCGCGTTTCCACGCTGCGTATTTCATCGCGCGGGTGTCTTCGGTCATCGCCGGTTCGAACCGCCGCTCCAGCGCCCAGGTCTGCGCGAACTCGGCTTGGCCCGGGTAGATCCCGGCCCGCTGCCCGGCCAGCCAGGCCGCCCCCATGGCGGTGGTTTCCAGCACTTGCGGGCGGTCGACCGAAGCGCCGATGATGTCGGACAGGAACTGCATCGCAAAATCCGAAGCGCTCATGCCGCCATCGACGCGCAGCACCGCCTCGCCTTTCTGGCCCATGTCGGCCTGCATCGCCTCCAGCAGGTCGCGGGTCTGGTAGCCGACGCTTTGCAGCGCGGCGCGCGCCAACTCCGCTGGGCCGGAGCCACGCGTCAGCCCGAAGATCGCGCCCCGGCAATCGGGCTTCCAGTAGGGGGCGCCAAGCCCCACGAAGGCCGGCACGAGGATGACGTCCTGCGCGTCGTCGGCGGAGTCTGCCAGCGGCTGCGTCTCTTTCGCCTCGCGGATGATCTTCAGCCCGTCGCGCAGCCATTGCACCACGGCGCCGGCCACGAAGATGGAGCCTTCCAGCGCATAGGTGGGGGTGCCGTCCAGCTGGTAGGCAATGGTGGTCAACATCTTGTTGCGCGATGCAACAGGCGTGGTGCCGGTATTCAGCAGCGCGAAACAGCCCGTGCCGTAAGTCGCCTTCAGCATTCCCGGCTCGAAACAGGCCTGCCCGAGCGTCGCCGCCTGCTGATCGCCCGCCACGCCGAGGATCGGGACCCCCCGACCAAAGAGATCGGACCGCGTGGTGCCGAAATCGGCTTCGCAATCCTTGACCTCCGGCAGCATTTCGACGGGAATGTCGAAGAGGTCGCAGATGGTGCGGCTCCACCGGCCCTTGTGGATGTCGTAAAGCATCGTGCGCGCGGCGTTGGTCGCATCCGTCACGTGCGACGCGCCGCCGGTCAGCTTCCAGATCAGGAAGGTATCGACGGTGCCGAACAGCAACTCGCCCCGGCGGGCGCGGGCGCGGGCCCCCTCGACATGGTCGAGGATCCACTTCAGCTTGGTGGCCGAAAAATAGGGATCGACCAGCAGCCCGGTGCGCGCGGTGATCCTGTCGCCATGCCCGGCCTCGCGCAGTTCGGCGCAGAAATCGGCGGTGCGCCGGTCCTGCCAGACGATGGCATTATGGATCGGCGCGCCCGTGGTCCTGTCCCAGACAAGCGTGGTTTCGCGCTGGTTGGTGATGCCGATGGCGGCGATGTCCCTCGGGCCGAGGCCGGCCTTCTCGATCGCCGCGCGGCAGGTGGAAGCGGTGGTCGACCACAGGTCCGAGGGGTCATGTTCTACCCAGCCCGAGCGCGGGAAATGCTGCTCGAATTCCTCCTGCGCGGTGGCGACGACCAGCAGGTTGTCATCGAACACGATTGCGCGGCTGGAGGTGGTTCCCTGGTCGATGGCGAGGATATGGGTCATGGTCTGGCACCGAGGCTCGTTGTCATTTCCTTGGTGGGCGAGGCACGGCCGCCCGTTTTGGGGAGGTTCGCGGAAAGCCCTGCAATGTGCAAGGCCGTCGCGGCAGCGCCGCTATGCTGCACCGGCCTTCAGCCGTGCGGCGCGCTCTGCCATCCATGTGTCGATCCGCTCGATTTCGTCGGCGGTCAGCCGCAGGCCGAGCTTGTTGCGCCGCCACACCACGTCGTCGGCCCGGCGCGCGTATTCGCGGTCCATCAGCCAGGTGATTTCGCGTTCGCGCAGGGTTGCGCCGAAGTCTTCGCCAAGGTCGGTCTCACACGTCGCATCGCCCAGAACCTGCCCGGCCTCGGTGCCATAGGCGCGGATCAGGCGGCGCGCCCAGACATCGGTCAGGAACGGGTAGTCGCCGCGCAGCCGGGCGATCAGCGCCTCGACCCCGTCAACCGGGAAATCGCCCCCCGGCAGCGCCACGCCCGCCGTCCACCGCCCCGGCGTGCCGGGAAAGAACGGCCTTATCTTGTCGAGCGCACCTTCCGCCAGCCGCCGGTAGGTGGTGATCTTGCCGCCAAAGACGTTGAGGATCGGCGCGCCGCCCTCCGCCTCGACCGTCAGCGTGTAGTCGCGCGTCGCCGCCGTCGCCGAGGAGGCACCATCATCGTAAAGCGGGCGCACGCCGGAATAGGTCCAGACGATATCGTCGTCGCTCAGCTTGTTCTTGAAATACTGGTTGGCGAAGTCGATGAGATAGCGGCGTTCATCCGCCGTGCAGACCGGCTTTTGCGACGGGTCGGGGTGGTCCGCGTCGGTGGTGCCGATCAGGGTGAAGTCGGTCTCGTAAGGGATTGCAAAGATGATGCGCCCGTCGGTGCCCTGGAAAAAATAGCACTTGTCGTGATCGTAGAGCTTGCGGGTGACGATGTGGCTGCCGCGCACGAGGCGGACCGTCTCGCTGGAATTCAGCCGCAACTTTTGCTGGATGATGTCACCCACCCAAGGGCCGGCGGCATTGATCAGCATCCTTACCCAATGCTCGCATTGCGTGCCGTCCCCGGCCTCGGTCAGAACGCGCCACAGCCCATCCTCGCGGGTGGCCGAGATCACTTTGGTGCGCGTCAAGATCCGCGCGCCGCGCGCTGCGGCGTCGCGGGCGTTCAGCACCACGAGGCGCGAATCCTCCACCCAGCAATCGGAATACTCGAAGGCCTTGGCGAAGCGGTCGTCCAATGGCGCACCCTCCGGCGTGCCTTGCAAAGACAGCGTCCGGGTGCCGGGCAGGATCTTGCGACCGCCCAGGTGATCGTAAAGAAACAGCCCCAGCCGGATCAGCCAAGCGGGCCGCCGCCCCTTCATCCACGGCATGAACAGACCCATAAGCCGCGAGACCGGCGTTCCGCCCTCGAACCGCATGTCCTTGTGATAGGGCAGCACGAAGCGCATCGGCCAGCTGATATGCGGCATCGCGCGCAGCAGAACCTCGCGTTCGATCAACGCCTCGCGCACCAGCCGGACCTCGAAATATTCAAGGTATCGCAGCCCACCATGAAACAGCTTGGTCGAAGCCGAGGAGGTCGCCGAGGCAAGATCGTTCATCTCGGCCAGCACAACGCTCAGGCCGCGCCCCGCAGCGTCCCGCGCGATGCCGCAGCCGTTGATGCCGCCGCCGATGATAAAGAGATCGTGGATGTGCTCTGTCTGCGAACTGCGCACGTTGTCCTCCTCTACGCGACGTCGTCCCCTGCGAGACGCTACGTTTGGACCTGAAATTACGCCAGATCACGCGCCAACGAAAGGTATTTCGTTCGTTTTCTTTCGTTGTGCGATTTTCGTATGATGCTCAGAGGGTTGAGACCTCCGATTTCGAACCCGACCGACAGATCTGCGGTCAGATTCACCGCCGCCGCCGACCGCAAGAGACTCTCGGCGGAAGGGATGCGCGCTCTGGTAGAGCACGACGAGCCAACGAACATTGTCAAACCGGCCCTGAAGGTTCGACAATGTTTCCCGTAAGGGATTGATTTTATTGATCTGAAAAGAGTGGATGACGGAGGGGACGGGCCTGCGGTCTAACCTTCTCTGGAAGCGCGTCAGGCCCTTGGCAGATTAGCGCCACAGAATTGCCGTCTGCATCCCCAGACGTGCGACATCTTGACTGATCGTCTTATGCCGATTGACGCATGTACGCAAAGAGCCTATTTGCGTATTAACGCATAAGCGCAGGAGCACATAATGCCGATTGCCATTCTTTCCGCCTTGTCCGAACCCACCCGCCTTGGCGCGATCCGAATTCTGGCCGACGGAGGCGAACATTGCGTCTGCCAGATGATGGCCCGCCTTGACGCAACGCAAAGCCGGATGTCGCGCCATATGCAAACCCTCAAGCAGGCCGGTCTGGTGACCGACCGGCGCGATGCGCAATGGGTGCGCTACCGGCTGAACCCCGATCTGCCGCCGCAGATGCGGGCCATCCTCGATGCGGTTCTGACCGCCGCTGAAATAGAAGAAAGGCAAGCCGCATGAGTATGCAGCTTTCATCCCGTCCGAACCCGCAGTCCGACTGGCTGTGGCATCTGGGCCTTGTGGCCTTTGTCGCGCTCTGGTGGCTGGTCTATCAGCAACTGATCGCGTTTTCAGAGCTTGTCACCGCGCTGTTCCCGGTGGACCGGCACAGCCACACCGGCGAGGCGCTGGCGTTCTTCTTCTATGACGTGCCAAAGGTGATGATGCTTCTGACGCTGATCGTCTTTGCGATGGGCGTGGTGCGCAGCTATTTCAGCCCCGAACGGACCCGCGCCCTGCTGGCCGGCAAGCGCGAGGGCGCGGGCAACGTGATGGCGGCGGGACTGGGCGTGATGACGCCGTTCTGTTCCTGCTCGGCGGTGCCCTTGTTCATCGGGCTTGTTTCGGCGGGCGTGCCTTTGGGGGTAACGTTTTCGTTCCTGATCTCGGCGCCGATGGTGAACGAGGTGGCGCTGGCGCTGCTGTTCGGGCTGGTCGGCTGGAAGGTGGCTGTGACCTATGCCGCCTTTGGCCTCTCCATCGCCATCGCCGCGGGCTGGGTGATCGGCAAGCTAAACCTCGAAGGCTGGCTACAGGACTGGGTGCGCGACATCCATTCCGGCGCCACCGCGCCTGACCCGACCGAAGATGCACCGCTGACGCTGGTGGACCGCTATCACCTGGGGATCGAGGCGGTGCGCGAGATCTTTGGCCGGGTCTGGATGTGGATCATCCTCGGCATCGGGATGGGGGCGCTCATTCACGGCTATGTGCCCGAGGATCTGATGGCCCGCATCATGGGGGCGGATGCCTGGTGGTCGGTGCCGGCCGCCGTGGTAATCGGCATCCCGATGTATACCAACGCCGCCGGGGTTATCCCGATCGTCGAGGCGCTGCTCGGCAAAGGCGCTGCGCTTGGCACCGTGCTGGCCTTCATGATGAGCGTGATTGCTCTGTCGCTGCCCGAGATGATCATCCTGAAACAGGTGCTGACGCTGCGGCTGATCGCGGTCTTCATCGGCGTTGTCGGCAGCGGCATCCTGGCCGTCGGCTATCTCTTCAACATTCTGTTCTGAAAGGACATATCATGGAAATCAAGATTCTGGGGCCGGGCTGTGCCAAATGCAAGGCGACCGCCGAGATGATTGCCCGCGTCGCGGGCGAGGCGGGCAGGGATGTCACCATCGAAAAGATCGAGGACATGCGCCAGATCGTCGGCTTTGGCGTGATGACCACGCCCGCCGTGGTGATCGGTGGCAAGGTGGTGCACAAGGGGACCGTCCCGTCGCACGACCAGGTTCTGGACTGGCTGAATTGAGGGAGGTTGCGATGAACGACGTCGTCAAGAAAGACCTGACCGAGGCGCGGGAAGTTTGCCCGACCACCTCGCAGCGGTTATTGAAAGAGGGCGCGCTGCTGGTTGATGTGCGTGAGCCCGAAGAGGTGGCGCAAGTAGGTTTCGCGGGGTGTGATGTGATGACCATCCCTCTGAGCCAGTTCGAGGACCGCTGGCAGGAAGTGCCGCGTGACCGCGATGTGATCCTGGCCTGTGCGGTCGGCGCGCGCAGTCTGAAAGCCACCTATTTCCTGATGTATCAAGGCTACACCCAAGTGGCCAACATGCAGGATGGCATGACCCGATGGGCCGCAAAGGGCTTTCCCGTCATCGGTTCGGCAGAGGCGGCGGTATCCTCCGCCGCGGCATCGTCCTGCTGCGGCGGCACCGCTGAGGCAGCGTCTGCGGAAACGTCCTGCTGTGGCGGCGGGGCGGCATCGGCGGGGGCTGGCTGCGGCTGCGAAGGCGCCCCTGCGGCGGGCGACGCGGCCCGCGCCTCGGGCGGGGCGTGCTGCTGATCCGCGTCAAGGCCTGACGGCATGACTTTCCTGGCAACCCCGGCCGCCTGGCCGGGCCGTTCCTCTATTTCCCGGAGGCTCTGATGAGCATCGACTTTGGCACCTATCTGCGCGGATTTGACTACGACGAACGGCTGTTCATGAAAATCGGTCTGGAAGAGACGCTGGACCTTTACGCCAGGGGCGAGATCCAGCTGATCGACATCCGCTTTGCCGAGGAACACGCGGCATGGTCGGTGGCCATCGGCCAGCATATCCCGCTGAACGAATTGCCCGACCGGCTGGGCGAATTGGACCGCGCCAAGGTCATCGTGCCGATGTGCCCGCATTATGACCGGGCCGAGATTGCGCGGCTTTACCTCACGCTGCACGGGTATCGGTCGCGCTATTTCACCGCCGGGATGCTGAAGTTGGTGGATTACCTGCGGGGCGACAAGGCGCGCGATTACATGGCCAGCCTGCGATGAGCCCAGGCGATTATGGCCTGTATTTCGGGCTGACGCTGGTGCTGTCCACGCTGTTTGCGATGGGTGGCGTGGGGTCGGCGATTGCGCTGGTGCCCAGCTTTACCATGGTCGGGATGGCCTTTGATCTGGCCCGCGCTTTGGGGTTGTTCG
>Ga0100392_1002841_pt1 | contig 15967 bp, 18 predicted proteins | sample CryGeymeta201516_FD_81548 | JGI IMG/M metagenome (GOLD analysis project Ga0100392, IMG submission 81548) | Groundwater microbial communities from Crystal Geyser aquifers in Utah, USA - Crystal Geyser metaG 2015-16 | ecosystem: Environmental > Aquatic > Deep subsurface > Groundwater | place: USA... | reverse complement strand
CTGCTTCGGCACCGGCTCGGACGCCGGATTGAAAAACCATAGCATCACAACGACGCTTGTGCAAACTGCCAGACGCCAAGTTGTTCATCCCACGTGGTGGGGGACATTCTATATTGACCCCGTCCCCCTAGATGCATGACAAAACGCAGCGAAGCGGAAGGTTTGGCATCCGGTGTATGGCTTGGTTTATTCGTTATGCAGCATGTAACGGCTTTATCCGATCCACTTCTTCCTTGAGCGACTGAGCCGCATTCCAAAGATCAACAGATCGCTGCGCATTCAGCCAGAATTCCGGAGAATTACCAAACAAACGGGCAAGCCGAAGCGCCATTTCAGGACTGACTGCACGCCGCTCACGCAATAACTCATTAACTGACTGGCGAGACACTCCCAAAGATTCGGCCAAACTCGAAACGGTCAGGCCATAGTCCGGCAGGAAATCCTCCCTCAGCATTTCACCCGGATGAGTCGGCTTGCGCTGCATACCGGCGGTGTTAGGAACAACCATAGTCATTACCTTTCTTTAGTGGCCTGCTCCTCCCCTTGGGGTTAAGGGGAGGTCGGGAGGGGTTACGCCTGGCAGGAACTGCCATCTGTTTAAAAAACTCAAGGCGAAATCTAACTCCCCCCCCAGCCCCCTCTTACTCTAAGAGGGGGTGAAAACCGGCCTTTACTCAACGGTCAGATGCCGATTCCTGGTGGGAGCCAGCAGCGGAAGTCGAGTGCTAATAAGGAGAAAAAATGATGGCGGAAGGACAACCTGTCTCCTTCCGCCATCATAGCTGAACCCAATTGACCGGAAAACGGGTTTACTTCTTTTTCTCCATTTTTTTACGCTCGTTGGCATCAAGATAACGCTTACGCAGACGGATCGATTTGGGGGTGACTTCGACGAGTTCGTCGTCGTCAATAAATTCCAGGGCCTGCTCAAGACTTAAAATGCGTGCAGGCGTCAGACGCACGGCTTCATCAGTCCCCGAGGCACGCACGTTGGTGAGTTTTTTGCCCCGGCTGCAGTTGACGACCAGATCATTTTCTTTGGCGTGTTGACCAATGATCATGCCATCGTAAAAGGCCACGCCGGGGCCGACAAACAAAATGCCGCGATCCTGGAGATTAAACAGGGAATAGGCCACGGTTTCGCCCGAATCCATGGCGATCAGCACACCGTTCTGACGACCTTCTATTTCACCTTTGTAGGGTGCATATTCGTGGAAAACGTGGTTGAGCACCCCCGTGCCGCGCGTGTCGGTCATAAATTCGGTGCGGAACCCGATCAGGCCCCGCGCCGGAATGACAAATTCGAGCCGGTTGGTTCCCTCCATCACGGTCAAAGAAACCATCTCCGCCTTGCGCTTGCCCAGTTTTTCGATCACCGTGCCCTGGTACTCTTCGGGCACGTCAATGGTCAGATATTCCATCGGTTCGCAGCGCACGCCGTCGATGTCACGATAAATGACCTCGGGCTTGGACACCGCCAGTTCAAAGCCTTCACGCCGCATGTTTTCAATCAGAATCGACAGATGTAACTCCCCGCGGCCACTGACTTTAAAGGTGTCGGTGTTGTCGGTATCTTCAACTTTCAAAGCCACGTTGGTGCGCAGTTCCTTCATTAAGCGGTCGCGGATATTGCGCGAAGTCACAAACTTGCCTTCCTTGCCGGCAAAAGGCGAAGAATTGACGATGAAATTCATCGACAGTGTCGGTTCGTCAATCGCCACATAAGGCAGCGCCACCGGACTTTCAGCCGAGGCCAGGGTTTCACCGATCCCCAGGTTTTCAAAGCCGGCGATGGTGACAATGTCGCCCGCCGAGGCTTTTTCTATTTCAATCTGCTGCAACCCTTGATAACCGAGCAATTTACTGATGCGCCCGTTATGAATTTTGCCGGTGCGATCAATGTGCGCCACCGTTTCACCGGCCCGAATGATGCCGTTGGAAATTTTTCCGGTTGCAGTGCGTCCAATGAATTTGTTGTAATCGATATTCGACACCAGCATTTGAAAAGGAGCGGCAGGGTCACCGGATGGCGGGTCAACCCGGTCGCGGATGACATTGAACAGGGGAAGCAAATTGTCCGATTCGTCGGCCAGTTCGGCCTTGGCAATGCCAAACTTGGCACTGGAATACACGATGGGAAAATCCAGCTGCTTCTCATCGGCATTCAATTCACAAAACAGATCAAACACCATGTCAACCACTTGAGTCGGGCGGGCACCAGGCCGATCGATCTTGTTGATCACGACAATTGGCTTCAACCCCAGTTCCAGGGATTTTTTCAGCACAAAGCGGGTCTGGGGCATGGGGCCATCAAAGGCATCGACCAGCAGCAGCACCGAATCGACCATTTTCAAAATCCGTTCGACTTCACCCCCGAAATCGGCATGGCCGGGGGTATCGACAATATTGATTTTAAGCTCGCCGAACTGAACCGATAGATTTTTGGCCAGAATGGTGATGCCCCGTTCCTTTTCAAGGTCGTTGCTGTCCATCACGCGTTCAGTAATGGCCTGATGTTCGCGAAAAACTCCCGACTGTACCAGCATGGCATCCACCAGAGTGGTTTTGCCGTGGTCAACGTGAGCGATGATAGCGATATTGCGAATTGTGTGTGGCATAGTTTGAACCCTTCAGATACTCGTTAATTTTGAAAAACGGAAAATTATGCCAAAAATAAGGTTTGGATACAAGAAAATAACGCACCCAAAGATAAGGTCTGCCCATAAAAACCTGCTATCAGCCGCCGGTGCAGGTCTCCGAGGCCGACGGGCTTGACAGTCTGGGGAGCTTACTTCTATGTTCGCGCTGAAATTTTACGGCAATCGGGTCGAACGCCTGCCTGAAAAGAGCAGAATAGGTGGGGCGGCAGGAGCGTCGCTTCAAGCACGGCACTTGAGCCGAAAGGGGCGAATCATCAATGAATAAAAGCAATATTATTTTAACCGGCTTCATGGGCACCGGCAAAACAACCCTGGGCCGGCATCTGGCTAAAGTTCTGGGTTACGATTTTGTGGATACCGATGAGCAGATTGAAGCCCAGACCGGGCAAAGTGTTGCCGACATTTTTGCCCATGAAGGAGAAGCGGCTTTCCGCCAATTAGAAACCAGGCTGGTGGAAAGATTGGCGGCTGAGCACGGGCTGGTGATTGCCACCGGCGGCGGGCTGGTACTCAATCCGGTAAATGTTGTTTTGCTTGAAAAAAGCGGCTTGATCGTTTGCCTGACCGCGCCGCCGGAAGAGCTTCTGGCTCGGGTTTCCCGCCAGCAGCATATCCGCCCTTTGCTCCAGCAAACAGATCCCCTGGCAAAGATTAAGGCATTACTTGCCCAACGTGCTCCAGCCTACGCGCAATTTCCCCAGCTTGAAACATCGGGACAAAACCTGAATCAATTAACCCAACGCTTACTCGATTTGCGTAAAACACGCAGCCTGGGTAACTCTTCAGTATGCAGAGTCCGGGGCAGCCATGGAACGGTTAGCTGTCGCCCGGATGGCGACAGCTAAGCTCCAAGGATGGATTCATGCGGCCCGTGGAATGGATGCCTCGGGCTCTGTTTCTACGGAGCTGAAAAGTTACCAGCCCGGCTTAATCCACCCCCACATTGCGGATACCTTCAGGGCGCCAGGCCGGGGAAATGACATGACTGCCCTTGCCTTTAACCCCCAGTAAACTGGCCGACATCAGGGTAAATTCACCGAAACGGTCATTCACCTCATCGAGAGCACCGGTTAATTGCTGCCGGCGGCGCTCTTCAGGCAACAGCAACAGCTGGCGCGTGCGGTATTCCAAACGCGACAGGCGCACCCCCAGCAGACGAACCGGCTGGCCGAGGAGCAGGCGGTCGAGGATCCGCAGCGCGGCCCGATAAATCTCCTCGCTCTGGCTGACAGGCTGAGCCTGCACCTGCTGGCGGCTGAAGGTGGAAAAATCGGCATAGCGAATGGTCAGGGTGATTGTGCGTCCACTCACGCCGTACCGCCGTGCGCGCCGTCCGACCATTTCGGCCAGTTGCAGCAGAAAGCGTGCGATTTCCCCCCGGTCTTCAAGGTCGCGTTTCAGGGTCATGCTGTGGCCCACTGTTTTGACTTCGGGTTCCTCTTGCGGAGGCACCACCGGACTGTTATCGACCCCCTGCCCCATGAGCACCAGCCGCTCGCCGATCACCCCAAAACGCGATTTCAACACCCGCGGCGAAAAACGCCCCAGCTGCCCACAGGTGTAAATCCCCAGTTGTTCGAGTTTGTGCTGCGTCTGGCGCCCGATGCCGCAAAGTTCACCAATCGGCAGATCTTCAAGCACCGCGGCAACCTGGGCGGGCGCGATCAGAGTGAGACCATCGGGCTTCTGCATTTCTGAGGCGAGCTTGGCCAGCAGCTTATTCGGGGCAATGCCTACCGAGCAACGCAAACCGAAGTGCGCCTTCAGCTGCGCTTTGATCAACTGGGCGATGCGCTCGGCGCTGCCAAACAGCTTGAGCGAGCCGCTGACATCGAGAAAAGCTTCATCAATAGAAAAGACCTGTACCTGGGGCGTGTAATGGTGAAAAAGCGCAACAATACGGCGGGAGATCTCGGTGTAAAGGCGATTATTGGCAACCACCAGTTGCAGCGCCGGGCACTTTTGGCGCGCTTCGTTCAGGGTCATGCCGGTTTTGACCCCAAAAGGGCGCGCCTCGTAAGACGCGGTCAGAATAATGGTGCGCTGGGAGCTGCCAACGACTGCCACCGGCTGACCGCGCAGCGCCGGATGAGATTGTTGCTCAATTGCAGCAAAAAAGGCGTTCATATCAATATGCATGATCTGACGCGGAGTCACAGGGCTTCTACCAGCAGCAGGTGCCAGCAACCGCTGGACAAATTGTAGGTCAATTCGTACAAGGCACCGTCGTCGGTCACGCAAAAATGCAGCAGCTCAACCTGACCGACCCGTTCACGCCAAGTGTTGGTGATAGTGCAGATCTGGTGCTTGCGCCGCTGCAGATCGAACCACACCGGCCGAATTTTACTGCCGGGCCCATGCACGACCCCAACACGAATATTTTCTCTACGCATCGGCATGATGTTATGCCAGGGTTCTGACAATCGCAGTGACCTTGCCGAGAATCTGCACCTCACCGTCGGCAGGATACAAGAGAATCGGCATCAGACGTGAGTTTGCCGGTTGCAATCGTATGTGATCTTTTTCACGAAAAAAGCGTTTCAGGGTGGCCTCACCATTCCGCATAGCCACGACAATATCGCCATTATCAGCGCTGGCCTGGGGGCGCACAATCGCCAGGTCGCCCGGCGCGATCTGGGCCTCAATCATCGAATCGCCCTTGACGCGCAAGGCAAAAGATTTCTCGCCATGGACCAGGGAGGGATCGACACAGAGGTAGCCCTCCAGCTCTTCAAAGGCCAGGCTCAAATTCCCCGCCGCGACGCGGCCAAGCACCGGCAAGCGCAGGCTCTGAGCCTGACCGCACAGCACAATTCCGCGTGAACTGCCCGCCGTGCGGTGCAACAGACCTTTTTTTTCGAGGGCCTGCAAATGGCGCATCACCCCGAGATTGCCGTGAATTTTCAGATGTGCCGCAATTTCTTGCAAGCTGGGTGCGTAACCTTTTTGCTGCTGATAATCGGCGATAAAATCGTAAACCTGTTGTTGACGGGGGGTGGGTTGCTGCATAAAAAAACTCCACGCTGATAGTTATTATAAAGTAACTATCAGCGTGGAGTTTGATTGTCAAGCAGGAAAAAATCGGATTTCAATCCAGATCGTTCTCGACCCGAATCAGACAGGTGGGCTGCGCAATAATATCGAGAGCATCGATTTTCAGCAGGGCCTGGTTAATATCGGCTTCGCGCGCAGCATGGGTCATCAACACAATCGGCACCGAATCGGCAGCGTGGCACTCGGGCTGCAGCATGGACTGAATGCTGATATTATACTGCCCCAGAATGGTGGCAATCTTGGCAAGGACACCGGGCTGATCAACGGCCGTTACGCGCAGATAGTAACGACTGATAATTTCACTCATGGGGCAAATGGGCTGCTGGGCAATATGCTGCGGCCAGCACCCCATAATCGGGGTGCGCCCCGCTGCGCCGACGGCGATATTACGTCCAATGGCCATAACATCGCCGACCACCGCGCTGGCGGTCGCCTCCATACCGGCACCGCGACCATAAAACATCGCCGGGCCGAGAAAATCACCCGACAGCCGCACCGCGTTAAACACACCGTCAACTTCGGCGAGCTGGTAATCAACCGGCAACATGGTCGGATGAACGCGCACCTCAACCGAATCTTTACGCTGCTTGCCAATTGCCAGTAGTTTGATTTTGTAACCGAGCCGTGCGGCAAAATCGATATCGACAGCGGTAATTCCGGTGATGCCCTCGGTATAAACCTGACTGAAATCGATTTGCGTACCAAAACAGATGGCCGCCAGCAGAGCAATCTTGTGGGCGGTATCAACCCCCTCGATATCGAAAGTCGGATCGGCTTCGGCATAGCCAAGACTTTGAGCTTCGGCCAGAACCGGGGCAAAATCGCCCTTTTCATCGGTCATTTTGGTCAAAATAAAGTTGCAGGTTCCATTAAGAATGCCCAGCACCGTGGAAAAACGATTAGCACACAGGTTTTCTTTGATGGCCGAAATAACCGGGATACCACCGCCAACCGCGGCTTCAAACATCACATCGACTCCGGCGCGGCTGGCCGCGGCAATAATCTCCTGGCCATGAACCGCCATCAATGCCTTATTCGCCGTGACGATATGCTTACCATGGGCAATGGCTTTAAGGATGAATTGCAAGGCGGGCGTGTACCCGCCAATGAGTTCAATCACCAGGTCGATTTCAGGATCCGTCAGCAGCGCATCGGCATCATTCGTCAGCATGCCGGCGGGCAAGGTAACGCCGCGATCACTGGTGGTATCGAGATCGGCAATCCGCGCCAGTTGCAGGTTCACGCCGGTGCGGTGGGCTATCAATTCTGCGTTTTTCTGAAACAGGCGTACAACTCCGGTGCCAATGGTACCAAAGCCGAGCAAGCCGACATTAATCGTTTTTTTCTGCATAAGGAGATCCTGAGTTCTGCGGGTCAAGAGTTTTTCTGTTGCGCTTCCGCTCGGTTGGCAATTTTGTCGAGCAGGCCATTGACGAAAGCGGGCGATTCTTTGGTACCGTAACGCTTGGCGATTTCAATCGCTTCGTTCATGGTGACAGGTGCCGGGATATCATCAAGATACAAAATTTCATAGCAGGCCATGCGCAAAATACTGATATCGACCGCATTCATCCGATCGAGTGACCAATTTTGGGCGACAGTTGCAATTTTTTGATCAATTTCCGGGCGATAAGCAACAATGCCCCGTACCAGCTGCTCGGCAAAGCATTTAGCAATCTCAGGCACCGGACGATTTTGCGGATCAACCGGTTCGCCCAGGGCATCATCGGCGAAGCGAAAATTTCCCCAAAATTGGCGCAACACTTGATCGGGATCAGGGTTTTCAGCATGACGCAGGGCAAAGAGCACCTTGAGGGCACACTCGCGACCGAGTCTTCGATAGGGAATTGACATAGGGGAGTTCACGACCTTTTTTTCAAAATCAGGAAATTAAAGCGACCGGCATAAATTCACCATTTCAATCGCACCCATGGCGGCCTCACTGCCCTTGTTGCCCGCCTTGGTACCGGCACGTTCGATGGCCTGTTCCACACTGTCGGTCGTCAAGACGCCAAAAGAAACCGGCACACCGCTCTCAAGAGAGACGCTGGCGACCCCCTTGGAAACTTCGGCACTGACATATTCAAAATGCGGGGTGCCACCGCGGATAACTGCCCCCAGACAGATCAGGGCGTCATAGGTGCCGCTGCGCGCAAGTTTTTGTGCTGCGAGTGGAATTTCAAAGGCCCCCGGCACCTTGACGATGGTCAAATTTTTAGCAACGGCTCCATGCCGCAGCAAAGTATCCACCGCGCCTTCCAGCAGTCGGTCACAGATAAAGCTGTTGAAGCGGCTGACGACCAGGGCAAATTTGAACCCGGCAGCTTCGAGATTTCCTTCGATTATGTGTGGCATGACAGTGTTCCTTTCCACCGGACACTGCGTTTTCACGCAGATTTAGAGATCGAGCAAATGTCCAAGCTTCTGACGCTTGGTCTGTAAATATTTCAAGTTGGTTGCATGGGCGGCAATTTCAATCGGCACGCGTTCACAAATTTCGATGCCATAGCCTTCAAGGCCGACAATTTTTTTGGGATTGTTGGTCATCAGGCGCAGCTTGTTAATTCCCAGATCAGTGAGCATCTGGGCCCCGATGCCATAATCACGCAAATCGGCACCAAAACCGAGCTCCTCGTTGGCTTCTACCGTATCACGCCCCTTATCTTGCAGAGCATAGGCCTTGATTTTATTCACCAGGCCGATTCCGCGGCCTTCCTGCCGCATATACAAGATAACGCCCGCACCCTCGCGCTCAACCTGTGCCATTGCGGCGTGCAACTGTTCGGCACAATCACAGCGCTCTGAGCCAAAGACATCACCGGTGAGACACTCGGAATGCACGCGCACCAATACGGGCTTGTCTGGGTCGATTTCACCTTTGATCAGGGCAATATGCTGGGAGGAATCGACATCGTTTTCATAGACAATCGTGCGGAAATCGCCACCGAAACTGGTGGGCAGGCTGGTCTCGGCCACCCTTCGCACCAGCAATTCCTTGCGCATACGATAGGCGATGAGATCGGCAATACTGACAATTTTAAGCGCGTGTTTTTCGGCAAACTCGATCAGTTGCGGCATACGCGCCATGGTGCCGTCAGCGTTCATGATCTCGCAGATCACACCGGCAGGCTTCATACCGGCCAGGCGTGCCAGATCAACCGAACCCTCGGTCTGACCGGTGCGCACCATCACCCCACCCTTGCGAGCGCGCAGGGGAAAAACATGGCCGGGGCGCGCCAGATCATAGGCCGTGGTTTCGTCAGCCAGGGCGACTTGAATCGTCCGCGCACGATCGGCCGCGGAGATACCCGTGGTGACGCCCTTGCGGGCTTCAATAGATATCGTAAAAGCGGTGCCAAAGGAAGAGCTGTTGTCGGTCACCATCAACGGCAAATCAAGATAATCAGCGCGATCTTCGGTTAACGACAGACAGATCAGACCACGTCCCTCGGTGGCCATGAAGTTAATCGCTTCCGGCGTCACCAGTTCGGCAGCCATGGTCAGATCCCCTTCATTTTCACGATCTTCATCATCGACCAGGATCACCATTTTCCCCGCACGAATATCTTCGAGGGCAGCGGTTATTTTAGCAACGGACATGTTATTTCTTCTTTCTCTATCGCTTCTAAAAACACGTAAATATCGGGGCGGATCATGTCACAGAAAACCATTCTTGGCAAGAAACTCGCGTGAGAGTGCACCGGTGCTTCCGGGCTGCGCCCCTCGGCTTCTGAGCAGGGTTTCGACGTAGCGCGCCAACAGATCTGATTCTAAATTCACCGGGGTACCGGAGCGCAAGTGATTGAGGGTGGTCATAGCCAAGCTCTGAGGAATGATCATAACCGAAAAACTTTTTTCCCGAACCTGGTTAACCGTCAGACTGATGCCGTCAATAGCGATGGAACCCTTTGCGGCCAGATAGGGCACAATTTCAGGGGGCAGATCAAATTCGAGACGCCGGGCCGAACCTTCGGGATGAATTGCACGCAAATGACTGATGGCATCAACATGGCCACTCACCAAATGCCCCCCCAGACGATCCGAGAGGCGCAAGGCCCGTTCGAGATTAACCGGGGTGCCAATTTTCAGCTGACCGAGGGTGGTCACCCTGAGACTTTCCGAAGAAATATCGGCAGTGAAACTCTGCGTATCCTGACCGGTGAGAGTTAAACAGACGCCGTTCACCGCAATGCTCTCGCCCAAGTGTAAATTTTCTTTCACCAAGGGTGTGGTTATTCTAAGCTGCCAGACCTGTTCAGTTGAGACCAGGCTGGCTATTTGACCGGTTGCTTCAATCAGTCCGGTAAACATGCTTTCACCTCCGCCGTCAGCAACAGATCTTCCCCTACCCTCTCAACCTCAAGGGGGCCCAGCTCCAGAGCCTCGGCCATGAGTTCGCAGCCCTGGCCGGCAAACAGGCCTGCACGGCCCTGCCCGCCCACCAGTTTGGGAGCCAGATAGAGTTGGATTGCATTCAGCAGCCGGTGGCGCAAAACTTCAGCCGCCAGGGTGCGCCCACCTTCAAGGAGCAAAAACTGCACCCCGCGAGCACCCAGCTGACGCCAGAGCTCTGTTAGGCTGACTCTGCCGGCATCGGCAGGAAGAACCAGCACTTCACAACCCGCAGCCTGCAGTGCAGAAATTTTATCGGTATCGGCCTGGTCGGTTGTCGCAATCAAAGTTTTGGCCTTTGAGTTCAGATTCACCACCCGGCTGTCCAGGGGGATGCGCAGACGGCTGTCGACGACAATGCGCAGGGGATCTCGCCCCCCCTCAGGCAGGCGGGTCGTCAATTGGGGATCATCGGCCAGAACGGTTTCAATGCCAACCATAATTGCATCGACCTGATCACGCAATTGATGAACCCGCTCGCGGCTTGGCGGCGAGGACACCCAGCGCGAATCGCCGCTGGCCGTGGCTAACTGACCGTCAAAAGTCATGGCGGCCTTGTAGAGGGTATACGGGGTCTGGTGGCGGATGTGCCAGGCAAAGGGGGCGATCAACTTTTGCGCTTCAGCGGCACAGAGCCCCAATTCAACGGTGATCCCCGCAGCTTGTAAGCGTTGGAGTCCGCGACCTGCAACCTGGGGATTAGGGTCGACAATGGCGGCAAAAACACCCTTGATCCCGGCAGCGATCAAGGCATCGGCACAAGGCCCGGTGCGACCCTGGTGGGCGCAAGGTTCAAGAGTCACGTAAATATCGGCTCCGCGGGCTCTTTCACCGGCCTGCCGCAGGGCAAAAATTTCGGCATGGGGTTCCCCCGCCCGGGGATGAAAACCTTCGCCGACAATCTGTCCATCACGCACAATGACGGCGCCAACCGTCGGATTGGGTGCAGTCCGGCCTAAAGCCTCTCGGGCCAATTGCAAGGCGCGCTGCATGTATGCGAAGTGTGGTGACATCAGGTTTTCATTTTCAGCAGAATAAACGACACAGCCGGATCAGGGGGTGATCCGGCTGACAGAAAAAAACACGGGCGCTTCAAGCCTCACGCCTCCGGTCGCGCCAGCAGTTCTTTGAGTTCGTGCATGAATTCATTAATATCTTTGAACTGCCGATAAACAGATGCAAAACGCACATAGGCGACCTCATCAGCCGCCTGTAAAGATTTCATCACTTCTGCGCCAATGAGACTGGCGCTGATTTCCTTCTCGCCGCTGTCCTGAAAATGGCGTTCGAGGCGATCGACCAGTTCTTCGATCTGGGCGATGGAAACCGGGCGTTTTTCGCAAGCGCGTTGCATCCCGGCAATAATTTTAGCCCGATCAAAGGCTTCGCGGCGGCCATCTTTCTTGATCACCCAGGGGAGAATTTCTTCGACCCTTTCATAGGTGGTAAAACGGCGCTCACATTCAGGGCATTCGCGGCGTCGACGGACATTTTTGCCCTCTTTTCCCAGGCGCGAATCGACGACCCGCGTATCGCCAAAATTGCAGAAGGGACAGTTCACGCGCCCTCTCCGTTGTACAACCGCGTTTCAACCCCGGCTTCGGCGAGCATCTCGCGCGCCAGATCATCGGCATAACCTCGGCCATAAACAATCTGCTCAATGCCCGCGTTAATGAGCATTTTACTGCAAATACTGCACGGCGAATCGGTACAGTAGAGTTTAGCACCCTGAATATTAATGCCATGGCGCGCGGCCTGAATAATGGCATTCTGTTCGGCATGCAAACCGCGGCAGAGTTCATGACGCTCGCCTGAGGGCACCTTAAGCTGCTCGCGCAGACAACCGACTTCTTCACAGTGACGAATGCCCGAAGGCACGCCGTTGTAGCCGGTTGCCAGAATGTTGCGATCTTTCACCAGCAAAGCCCCAACCTGACGACGCAAACAGGTCGAGCGCGTGGCCACTAGCTGGGTAATCTGCATGAAATACTCATCCCAGGTCGGGCGCACGCTTAGGCCTTGGGCAGACGATGGGCATAAAGGGGGAAGCGCAGACACAGCTCCTTGACTTCGGCGCGAATGGTCGCCAGAGCCGATTCATCATCAATCGCGTGCAGCGCCCGATCAATCCACGCAGCCACCTGAATCATTTCCGTTTCTTTAAGACCACGCGTGGTTGTCGCCGGAGTGCCGAGGCGAATACCGCTGGTAACAAAGGGAGAACGGGTATCAAAGGGCACCGCGTTCTTATTAACGGTCAAACCCGCTTTTTCGAGGGTTTCCTCGGCGATCTTGCCGGTAATTTCCGTCGCGGTAAAATCCATGAGCATCAGGTGGTTATCAGTGCCCCCTGAAACCAGGGTATAGCCGCGGTTAAGCAGCTCGGTGGCGAGAGTGGCCGCATTTTTAACAATCTGGGTGGAATAAGCTTTAAATCCCGGGCTCAAGGCTTCCTTAAAAGCGACTGCCTTAGCGGCAATCACGTGCATCAAAGGCCCGCCCTGAATGCCGGGGAAGATATTGCTATTGAGTTTTTTGCCCCAGGGTTCCGTGCAAAGAATCATGCCGCCCCGCGGGCCACGCAGGGTTTTGTGGGTGGTGGTGGTGACAAAATCGGCATAGGGAACCGGATTGGGGTGCTGTCCCCCCGCCACCAACCCGGCAATATGGGCCATATCGACCATCACCACCGCACCGACTTGGTCGGCAATGCGGCGAAAAGCGGGAAAATCGAGGGTGCGCGTATAAGCGCTGGCGCCGACCACAATTAACTTGGGTTTGTGCTCGCGGGCCAAACGTTCAACCTCAGCGTAGTCGATGCGCCCATCTTCCGGCTTAACTCCATAGGGCACAATGGTAAAAAGTTTTCCTGAAAAGTTCACCGGCGAACCGTGGGTCAAGTGGCCACCGTGAGCGAGATTCATCCCCAATACCGTATCGCCCGGCTGACAAACAGTAAAATAGACCGCCATATTGGCCTGGGAACCCGAATGGGGCTGCACGTTAACATGCTCGGCGCCAAACAATTGCTTGGCACGGTCAATCGCCAGTTGCTCAGCCTGATCCACCATTTCGCAACCACCATAATAGCGCTTGCCTGGATAACCCTCGGCGTATTTATTGGTCAACACCGAACCCTGCGCTTCAAGCACCGCCTCACTGACAAAATTTTCCGAGGCAATAAATTCCAGGCTGTATTCCTGACGGATTGTTTCCTGCTGGATAATTGTCGCAATTTCGGGGTCGAAAACAGTAAGATGCTCGTGGTTCATGGGGGAAGTCTCCGAAGTTATCTCAAAAAAACACGGGGGCGAAAACATTTCGCCCCGGACAAGAAGCGGGAATCTCAGGCGTCGCCGCAGGGTCGACACGCAATCTGTTCAATTTTATCAAGGCGCCCCTGGTGACGCCCACCTTCAAAGTGGCTGTCCAGCCAGATTTCGACCAGCCGGGCGCCGGTCTGTTCATCGAGAATCCGCCCTCCCAGCACCAGAATATTCGCGTTGTTGTGCTCTTTGGCCATACGGGCCGTAAACTCGTCATGCACCAGCGCGGCACGAATGCCTTTGACTTTGTTGGCCGCAATCGCCATGCCGATGCCGGTACCGCAGATCAGAATACCACGCGCCTGCCTGCCGGTGGCAACCGCTTCAGCAACTTTGAGGGCATAATCCGGATAGTCAACCGAAGAATCGTCGGTCACACCAAAATCGGCGAAATCCAAGCCACGCTGTTGCAACAGCTGGCAAATCGCCTGTTTTAAATGCAAACCACCATGATCACTGGCAATCGCAAGCATGCGCATCACAACTTACGAAAGGCGAGGGTTGCGTTGGTACCGCCAAACCCGAAAGAATTGGAAAGTGCCACCTTAATATCGGCTTCGCGTGCAACATTGGGCACGTAATCAAGATCGCATTCCGGATCAGCGTCCTGGTAGTTGATCGTAGGTGGCGAGAGTGCCCGTTCCATGGCCAGAATAGAGATGACGGCTTCAATCCCACCGGCGGCACCTAAAGCATGGCCGAGCATACTCTTGGTCGAATTGACCATGACCTTGGCGGCGTGCGCACCAAGGGCCGATTTAATTGCCATAGTTTCGTAGAGGTCGTTAAAATGCGTCGAGGTACCGTGAGCATTGATATAATCAACCTCTTCCGGGCGGATCTTGCCATTTTTCAACGCCATGGCAATACAGCGCGCCGCACCCTCGCCCCCGGCAGCTGGTTGGGTCAGGTGAAAAGCATCACAGCTGGCGCCGTAACCAACCACTTCACAGTAGATTTTGGCTCCGCGGGACTTGGCTTGCTCGTATTCTTCAAGAAACAGCACCCCGGCACCTTCAGACATAATAAAACCATCGCGATTTTTCTCAAAGGGACGGCTTGCGGCCTGAGGGTCGTCGTTGCGGGTCGACAATGCCTTCATAACGTTGAAGCCGCCGATTCCCAAAGGAGTGATGGTCGATTCGGTACCACCGGCAAACATAGCATCGGCATCGCCACGGGCAATGGTATGATAGGCATCACCAATGGAATGGGTTCCGGTCGCACAGGCCGAAACGCTGGAGACATTCGGCCCCTTGGCCCCGAAGCGAATAGCAATCTGACCAGGGGCCAGATTAATTATCAACATGGGAATAAAAAAGGGCGTAATCTTCTTGTAGCCCCGCTCAAGCAGCACCGAATGATAGTGTTCAATCGTCGGCAGGCCGCCGAGACCCGAACCCACAATGACTCCGACCCGTTCGGCATTTTCGGAGGTGATTTCAAAACCCGAGTCAGCCAAAGCCTCACCGCTCGCCGCCAGACCATATTGAATAAAGAGATCCATTTTTTTAATCTCTTTTTTGTCAATATACTCCTCAGGGTTGAAATCCCGAACCTCACCGGCGATCTGGGTGGGCAGATCCGAGGCATCGAACCGCGTAATCCGATCGATACCGGAACGACCATGAATCAGGCCATCCCAGGTCTTTTCTACTCCGGTTCCCAGGGGAGAAACCACCCCAAGGCCGGTCACCACGACTCTACGCATGAGACTCCCATTTCCTGTTCGAGATAGAAAACTGTCAGAACGAACTTATCTCAAAGTATCAAACTTACGTGCAAATAAAATCGAGGACAACAATAGATGCTTGCCCCCGAATTGTTCCATCAGGAGGCCTTGTTGATATAATCAACCGCATCCTGTACTTTTTGAATCTTTTCCGCATCTTCATCGGAAATCTCGATATCAAATTCTTCTTCGAGCGCCATGACCAGTTCAACCGTATCGAGTGAATCGGCACCAAGGTCATCCATAAATGCGGCATCCGCAGTTACCTGATCCTCATCAACACCAAGTTGTTCTGCGACAATCTGTTTTACGCGCTCTTCAATCGAAGCCATGTGTTCCTCCTGTTTGGGTTTGACCTTCGCGGCCGCTGGATAAATTTTACGTTTGTTGTCAAAAAAACATTTTTTAAGATCTTACTGCGGTTACATCGACATCCCGCCATTGACCCCCAATGCTTGTCCGGTGACATAACCGGCATGATCGGAGGCCAGATAAAGAACGGCATGTGCAACGTCTTCGGCCTGGCCAAGACGGCCAAGGGGAATTTTACTGAGCAACTCATGACGGGCAGTTTCACCCAGGGCGTCCGTCATTTCGGTTTCTATAAAGCCGGGTGTCACTGCATTTACGGTGACATTACGCCGCGCGAGTTCGCGTGCGACAGATTTGGTCAACCCCAGCAGACCCGCCGTGCTGGCAGCATAATTTGTCTGTTCTTGGTTTTCATGTTCCGGCGCCCACCGAGAGATATTGATAATGCGCCCATAGCGTTGTTTGGACATCACCTTGGCCAGGGCTCGGCT
>Ga0100392_1002840_pt1 | contig 15978 bp, 12 predicted proteins | sample CryGeymeta201516_FD_81548 | JGI IMG/M metagenome (GOLD analysis project Ga0100392, IMG submission 81548) | Groundwater microbial communities from Crystal Geyser aquifers in Utah, USA - Crystal Geyser metaG 2015-16 | ecosystem: Environmental > Aquatic > Deep subsurface > Groundwater | place: USA... | reverse complement strand
TTTTTCAGTCCTTTTTTGGGTAGAGATAATGACAATGGTGATGAACATGTCCCGTTATTCCAGAACTTCGGCAATTGTTTTATCACGATTACGTCCTACTACTGTTGCAAAAGCCACTGTCGGCGCGAGTCCAACATCATTTTGGATCTCACTCACACCACCACTAGCAACAACAACAACAACACATGTCCATTTTCCAGACGCAGCAAACAAAGCCACTACGCGTCTCTTTTCGGCCTCGTCGACCACCACAGCAACCACCACCAACAACAACAACAACAACAACCAAGAGGATTCGTCGACAACACCCCCAAAACTTCTCAAGCGCGTCAAGACGATCGATGCCGTAGAACCTACCGAAGATCATGTCGTCATTAAGGGATGGGTTCGTACCATTCGAAAACAAAAAACAGTGGCTTTTGTGCAAGTTAACGATGGATCCACGCTCAAGGGCATACAGTGTGTGGTATCCTTTGATGGTATTGATGAGACGACCATGAAAGGTAGGACCATTACTTGGTTATTGTTGTAAAGGAAGGATGCGCAAACATAGTTTTTTTTTGTAAATCGTTTGCCCTTCATCTCATCGATCCCTTATATTTTAAAAACTCTTGTATCTGATAGAAATCGACAAGGTCACCACGGGATGTGCTGTTTACTTGGAGGGACCCCTCGTTTCTTCTCCCTCCAAGAGTGGAGAACAAACCATTGAAATGGCTGCTACCAGATTGACCGTTGTTGGAGAATGTCCAGCCGACAAGTATCCTCTCGCGAAAAAACGTCACACTTTGGAATATTTGCGAAGCATTGCGCATTTGCGTCCTCGTACCAATACGGTGGCGGCGGTGGCTCGTGTCCGATCGGCTCTGGCGGGTGCCATTCATGCGTACTTCCAACAATCCGGATTCATTTACGTCCAGACACCTCTCATTACGGCTAGTGATTGTGAAGGAGCCGGAGAACTTTTTCGTGTCACAACCTTAGATCTGGACAACCTTAAGGATCTGCCACGGGACGAAGAAGACAACAACAAAGCCGATTACAGGGAGGATTTCTTTGCCAAGCCAGCGTACTTGACTGTGAGTGGACAATTGGGCGGAGAAACGCATGCTTGTGCCCTGGGTGATATCTATACGTTTGGACCTACATTTCGTGCCGAGAACAGTCAAACGACACGGCATCTGGCCGAGTTTCATATGGTGGAGCCAGAAATGGCATTTGCTGATTTGAATGCTGCCATGGACAATGCGGAAAGTATGGTGAAGTATGTTGTATCCCATGCATTGGAGAATTGCAAAGAAGACTTGGCGTTCTTCCAACAGTTTTACGACAAGGAAAAGATTGCTTCATTGGAGAAATTAGCGAAGGAGCCATTCGCTCGAGTTTCGTATCGCGATGCCATCAAATACCTACAGGAGGAAATTGCCAAAGATCCTTCCAAATGGCAATATCCTGATGTGGAATTTGGTACCGACTTGGCAACTGAACACGAACGATGGCTGGCAGAAAGCAAGTTCAAGACGGCGGTTTTCGTCTACAACTACCCAAAGAGCATCAAGGCATTCTACATGCGAGACAACGAAGAAGATGGTGGTGAAACTGTCAACGCAATGGACCTTCTTGTTCCTGGAATTGGAGAACTTGTCGGTGGAAGTCAACGAGTAAGTGTGTTTTTTTTTTGTAGACTTTTGGCACGCTGGAATAGGGACTTCAGTCGAAGTATACTAACAAAGACAACCTGTGCTTGCTAATGTTTAAAATTTTTAGGAGGAACGTTTAGATGTTCTTGAGCGAAAACTAGAAGAAGTTGGTCTTGACAAGGAGGATTACTGGTGGTACCTTGACCTGAGACGGTTTGGATCTGTCCCTCATGCTGGCTACGGCCTTGGCTTTGAACGGCTGGTCACCTACGTCTGTGGCATTGAAAATATCCGAGAGGCCATTGCCTTTCCAAGATATCCGGGCAACGCAGAATTTTAATCTAGTATAATGAAAAGAATAGTCGAAAGTATCAAGCTATTACTTGGTAGTTTTCTTCTTGGGCATGATATTGCTTCTGTAATGAAATTGCTACTCTACTTGTTGGGAATAGGTTCTGCGGTTCTGAAAAGCACACTATACTGTACTACAGTACCCCACACGGTATTCATGAATGCTGTTGAAAAGAAAGGTGCAACTGCGAATGACAGACCTTATTCATAGAGAGCTGTATTCGCAATCTTCTGCCCTCCTTGCTGCAAGAGTTCGGTGAGAAGAAAGTTGATTGATGAATCTATCCATCATCTATCCTCATCAGAGTACCAAAACCAATACAACCAACTATTGTTTTCTATTATTAATTATTAATGAATCGTATGCTGATCTTTTTTATTACTGTTACCTTGTTAAACTTAAAATTATGAGCTAAAGGTATCGCAAGCTTATTAGCAAACCACCAAAATCATGGCCAATAATAAAAACGATGAAAGTGACAGACAACCTCCTCCGAATCACTCGAACGGAGAAGGTTCTGTCAAGCATCTTTCAGATATCGATGAAACGCAGCCTCTTTCAGAAAACTCATTTTTGATTCGGATGAAAAGTAGCATGGATAGCGATCGATTTTTAAGCGGAAGATCCACCAGATCTTCTAGTTGTTGGGGCTTTTCCTCGCACTGGTTCAATACTGGCATTCAAAATGACAAAGGATTTTTAAGTGAACGAAATCGCGCCGTTGAAAAGGGAATTGTGAAGGCTGCCTTTCTAATCCGTGATGCTTTCATGGGCGAGAGCGAAAATCCCAGTATGGGCACGTTTGATCCTTATGCAGATCCAAATGATTCCTTACGGAATTTCCTGAGCTTGGTCTTTCGCCAGGTCCTTGCCTCTCGGTGGCTACGAACACTCACCTTTGCAGCAACGTGGATTCTGGTTTTGCTAACTTTTGTGGAACCACCGAGGTGGTGTCGGTATGGCTACAACGGCGATGCATCGATTACTTGCGAGCAGTTGTTTAAAATGAAAGGCCCCCCAGCAAGTATCCAAAATACAACCGCTACTTTACCAGAGGAAGATTCGGTGGAGTATTATCCCACTACAAGATCAATCTTGCTGACACCAGAACAATCAAACGTCGTTGAATGGGTCTGCATTTCCTTCTTCACTCTTATCGTCCTCTTCAGAATTGGCCGAGATGGCTGTTCCCTGGTAAGATATTTGAGAAGAGGACCAGCATTTACTATACGGCTGCTGCAAGTCTTGGCAATTGTGACCATGATAACAGGCCTTTGTACGAAGTTTACTCTGTTTCAGCCATTCGCGCGGCTTCTTCTGCTTGGGACAATGTTAAAGATTTTACACCAGGAAGTGCAGACAACATTTGAAATTGTAAGCGGGAAACAAACAGTGTTCACGGGTATTCGTTCAGCCATGGCCAAACTCACTTTTACTTCTAAATTTTCTTCTTCAGCTGCCACAAGTGTTGAACATTTTCCTCCTGATGTTCATCTATATGGTCTTCTGGGCGTTCCTGGGAACGGTTCTGTTTTACGGAACGAATGAGGGCAGCCAGAGCTTTTCAAATCTTGTGGAATCTCTCTGGACGCTGTGGATTTGTGTTACAACTGCGAACTACCCAGATGTCATGATGCCAGCGTACAACTCCAACCGATTGGCGGCCTCCTATTTTCTTATTTTTATGATAGTGACCTTCTTCTTTTTTGCCAACTTGATCCAAGCATCCGTGGTCAATAACTACGACGATGCCATGAAGCGTCGACGCAAGAACCGGAGAGCCCTGGAGGATGCGAAATTGTAAGCAGAATGACAGCGTATAGTGTGTGCCGTAGCCAAATGTACAATTGGTTGACCTTTTCTTATCAACTTTTGTATACTTTCGCTTTCCAGATCGGCGGCCTTTGATTTGATGGACAAGGAGGGCTCTGGGGAGGTTGACAGAGAAATTATGCTCTCTCTGTTTCGGATTTTGAACAAGGACTTTCCCGAGGTCCGCCACATTTCCAGCCGTGATCAAGAGTTGCTGTTTGCTATATTGGATCGAGATGGGTCGGGAATCATTTCCAAGGCTGAATTTCTTGATTTTGGGAGTATTATTTTGTTGGAGTTTGTCCATGAAGAAGAATTAGCCTCGTTTGTGCAGCTCCAATTTCCCACGCTCTACCATACACCAAAGTATCAGAGTTTCGTCAGGCTGATGAAATCTGACAACCTGGAAGTGGCAGTCAATGGAATTCTAGCCCTGAATGCGTTAGTGGTGGTAGTTCAGTCATGGCCGCTCTTGGTTGGTGATCCAATATCATTGAATGGTCACTACATGGATGGAACGATTGACACTATGTGGGAACTCATCGAAGCACTTTTTACGCTGATATATTGTGTTGAGGCACTTCTGAAAATCATTGCATTGGGTTGGCGCTCATATAGCGAGAGTACCAAGAATATATTTGATTTTGTCATAACGATCCTTGCGTTTGTCGCAAGTGCCTACGTGTACTACCCAAATGAATTTTCCGACAGTCGAATCATCCGTTACATTGTCATGGCACGAATATTTCGGCTTAGTCGAGTCATTATATCCATGAAGCAGTTCCGAGTTGTCGGTGAAATCTGGTACGAAATTCTACCATTTGCAACTGCAGTGCTGACGCTTCTATTCTTCGTCATGTACGCTTTTGCTGCGCTGGGACTCGAGCTCTATGGGGGCATGGTGACACGAGATCCTGACAACAGCTTGTCATATCTGATTCTCAACACTGACTTTTCAGACAACAATTATTGGGGCAACAACTTCAATGACTTGGTCAGCGCCTTCAATGTTTTGTTTAATCTTTTGGTGGTCAATAATTGGACGGAGTGTGAGGTTGGCTACGAAGCGGTTACGGAAAGAAAGTGGGTCCGGTTGTTCTTTCTCGCCTTTCATTTCTCCGGTGTAATTGTGGTGAATAACTTGGTGATTGCGTTTTTTATCAATGCATTTCTGCAACAAAGAGAGATCCTCGAACAGCGCAAGAAGGAAGTAAATATTAAGGATGAAGCTGTAATTCATGGTCGTCAAGCAACGTTCGATGCATCTGAAATTACTGGCACTCGAACCAATCTCATGGGGAATTACATTGCTCGAATCCGCTCCAATCATGCCCAAGAAGACGAGCAAGATAGATTGCGTCGCCTTTTTACGCAAATATCAGATGAAGCGGCCATTCTCTACAAGGAGCGTGAAGACGCTGAGCATGTGTTGCCTTTTGCGCGTAGCTAGAAAAATGGTGTTATTTGCTTGGCAAACGAAGTATAATACTATTGTCTTTAATGATTGATGATAGTCATGAACAAAGGCGACTACTCGTACACATTTTCATGCAGGTTATTCCGAGGCGAGCCAACCATTCTCAATTGCGCAACTTAACGTTGTTACGCTGCGGGTGCCTGTTGTAGGTATTGGTCTTGAAGGATCACGGCATTGAGGAGGAAGTCATTTCGAACATTTTCCATGAACAAGACCACGGATGGTTCCGTATAGTCGGCGGCGTTGACTTGGGAGGCCACATGGATCAGCTGCTGTATTCGCTTGACTGAGCTCTGCCTCTGGCAGAGTTCATAGTCAACATGTGCAGCATTATTGAGGAGTGCCATGGAAAGTAAGTCAATCATGGGATTCGCATTGCTCCCCAAGTCGAAACCAAGGTTGACCAGCATATCGTAGGTGCGACGATAAAAAGACTGCGCCTTGACCAACCACCTGGAGGAGCTCTCAGTCACACTTTTGATATGATGTACAAGAGCAAGATTAAAGAGAACGATCGACGCAGCAATGGTGTCATCCGTAACTCTATCGGAAGAATATGCCCCAGATTCGTCCACGAGGGCAATACCGTGAGGGTAAAGGAAGGAAGCGGGCGCAGCAAACAGCTGCGGCTGCTGCTGCAACGCGTCCGCTTCGACAAAAGCTGCAGTGCCCTTGCGCATCCACACTGGATTGGAAGTCAAGTGCCTTGATCCTTGAGAAACAGAAGAAGGCTCGTGGAGTTGAGCCATGGTGGCATGCAGAGATTCATGGAAGAAGCGACATGACTCGCGGAGGCTACCCGTCGCCAACCGTGTCACTCCCATGTTGTTGAGCTGGACGGCCAAATTATTACGAGTTACGAGTTGCCATTGTTTGATACTCAACTGGACGAAATTGTGCAACTCTTTGTTCTTTACTCAACGGGGAGAAATGCGCTAGACCGTCGTTGTGTTTGTGCGATGAAAGCCCAGAAGCACTAAAAATTCCGCTTTCCTAAATCTGTGCGCGAGCTATTGGAGTAGCTACTGGTAGCGAGGCACGAAAAAGGGAAACTTTTGGGTTTCTTCGCTATACTTAAACGTCTCGTTGGCTACCACTCTCATCAATTACGATGCAAGCAATACTACGGGAGAACTATACTCCGGAGTAGACTACTCCTTTTGTTTTTGGCCTCTTCTTCACTTTGTGATGAGATTGTAGACTTTTATCATCTTAATACCAGGTACCAGGTAAGGATGAATGAAAATGACTCTAGTAGGTACCTACCTGGTACTGTAGTACCTTAACCATTAGCTAGTAGTACTAGGCTAGTATTTAGTACTACTACTATCTACTAGTAGGAGTAGTCTAGTAGTAGTACTGGCTGATACTACAAATCGCTAGCAGTTCTTACTACTAGCTAGTAGTAGTAGGAGCGAGTAGCTACTAGCGTAGTACTGTACTACTGTAGTACAGTTTTACCAGTATTATTTTTTGCTAACAGTTTCTCAGGACAGTACCACTACCTAGTACTACCGATTACCACTATTGAATTATATGATTTTTTGAATGGTTCATTTCATGAATGTTACTTAGTAGTACCAGTACCTGGTACTACTAGTAGTATTTCAATCGAAAGAAGGCTGTGGGCAGCTCAGGAAGTGACCTGCTTCAGAATTACCTGAACCTGGTACCACTACTACAGTGCTGTACCAGGTAGCTAGGGGTCTAACTGGTACCACCTGGTGTCACTCCTAATATGTAGAGGTAGACTAGTAGCTACCAGTACTCCTCCGGAGTAGTACTACAGTAGTAGTAGTACCGTACTAGCTCCTATCACAGTAGTACTACTAGTAGTACCGTAGTAGTACCGCAGTAGTACTCCTACCATAGTAGTAGTAGTAGTAGTACTACCGAACTAGTAGTAGTAGTAGTACTAGAGTACAGGTACCTGGTAGACTAGTGCTATTAGTACCGTAGTTGCATTAGCAGTAACTGTATGACATACTAGTAGGGTCTACGGTACTACCAGGGTAAGAAATAGAAATAATGTTACCACAAGGGAGTGGTATGTGGTCGTTGTTTTTCTTTCCGATGGATTGTTTTGGCTACCAGTACCAACTAGCTTATGTTAAAAAGTAAGTGAAAACCTGAGTCAAACGTGAAAATAAACCAGTCAGACAAAAAGTCAAGGAGGTTTAGCCTCTTGTGGGTTCTTACGAGACATGCTTCTTTACCAGTCATTTTTGGTGATATCTCTATCAGTGACGAGTACCATTTGCTTTCAAATGAGGCAACAGGCCAGTTTGTCCGAGTCTACAATATGCCTGTGTACTATTCCAACAAAACATACCCCGCCAGCGTTATCTTTTTTGGAGGTCGGAGGTGGATCATGACTCATGAAGGGGAACTCTTCAACCTTACCTTAGCGGAAGAGCTTGTCCCTGAAGAAAATCCACCAAAGAAACACTTCCCACAAGAGACAGCTTCTATCTTGGAACAGAAGGATTTTCATGCACACTTCGGGGCGACCTTCTACCCTATGTTTCTCAGTGACCCCGTGGACTTCGAAACACCACAGTTCAGGCCTACTCCAGCTGGTCTGGGATGGTCAACTGTGACTATGCTGGATGAAAAAGCCAGGATCTTTACCGCCTATGAGTCATTGGGCACCATTTTGACATGCAGAAGCTGTGGTCTTAAAAATGGTGGTTGTGACAGTTTAGGTGGCACGTGCAACGTCACAACAGGCCTCTGCAACTGCAATGCGGGGTTTAGTGGAGATAAGTGCGAGGTTGAGATTGCGTGTTATGATCAGCCCCATCCCTGCTATGGAGATGGAGTTTGCGATAAAAATGATGGAATTTGCAGATGCAACCTTCCATGGCATGGAGCGCGTTGCCAAGTCAATTATTTATGCTATGAAGAATATGGTAGCTGCCGCAATGGCGGATCCTGCAATTATGCTACTGGCGCCTGTGACTGCCCAGGGGATCCTGGCGTTGCAGGCTTTGCGTGTGAGAAGAAACGGGACTGCCGCATCTATGGCTGCGAACATGGCGGAACATGCTCCGAGGAGGATGGATTGTGTTCCTGTATAGAGCCATACCATGGAGTCCTCTGTAGTATGGTCAACGGAGCAATTGCCAATACCTCTCAATGTGGGAATGGTGGCAATATGTGTTCATTTAGTGCTGGTGATTTTCTTCCTTGCTCCGCTGACGAGGATTGTGACAGCTTAAGCTATTGTGATTTTGATACGGAAGCTTGCACCCCGAAAAAGAAATTCAATTGCAAGGAATATGGATGCTCTGAACGAGGCTTGTGTAATGCAGATGGTCTCTGCGAGTGTCCATATCCGTATACTGGCCCGCTTTGCGATTACATCGTCACTGAATACGACACATAGACGGCCAAACTCAACGCTTTGCCCAATCCATCCATTAAATGTGTGTGGCACATAACAATCATTCTACAGCCAATGCTGTTCGGCAATACCCAATGCATCATCCATCCATGGTGGTTTTTATACTATTCTTTGACAAGCGACGGTTACGAAAAAGGCCAAGTAGTAGTAAACAACAATACGCATGAAAATACAGAGACGATAATGAATTTGATTGGAGGTTAGATAGAAATAATGGTTACGGTTTTTGTTTGAAGCAACATTTGTTAGAGCAGCATACTTCCAGTAGTCTACTAACTACTAAATAGTAGACTAGTAGTCTACTAGACTAGTAGACCCCCTAGAGTGCGACTGTACAATATTATTTGTTTGCTTTATTGATATTTTGTATGCTTGGGTGGATCGATTACCACGTACTACTATCTACTACTACATACATACTTGAAACATTCGAAGTTTCTCCACAGCTCGATTTTGGAGACAATAATAATATGATGCCATACATAAGCAAACACACCCAAAAAGCAGCCAGCTGATTGATCTCTCTCCCTTCTGTATTATCGCCTCCGTCCCCAGCAACCGTTGAATAGTTTCAAAGATGTATTCATATCTGATGATCTTTTCCCTTTTGTTGGCGAGCAGTGCCCTTGCTCTCACATCTTTCTACGGCAGTAGCGACCCTGCCTCTCGCACGAGACATCCATCTCGTCTACAAATGGCGGAGCCCTGGGAAGGAACCGTTGTCGTCTGTACAGGACCCACGTGTACTCAAAAGGGAGGCAAAAAAACCTTGGCCATGATTCAAGAAATGGCACCGGAATGTATCAAAATAGATACCGTAAAATGTGTTAGCGAATGTGCAGAGTGTGCGTTGGGACCAAATGTCGAGCTCCGTCCTAAGGGAGACGATGGCCCTTTCTACAAAATCAAGAACAAAGTCACATCGGTCGATAACATCAAAGAAATCCTGGGGCTTTCATCATGATTGATGAATGATGGTGACTTGTACTTCAGTGATTACGTACATGGTACATGCGCTGCATGTCAAATATTTCTCTCTGCGGAGTAATTCCTGTTAGCAAGGTACCATTAGTATTTATAATTTAGAATAATAAGCAAATGTATGGAGACTAGTTTTACCAACTAGATATATGTATGTACACCAACCACGGCAATGCTGTAGCGCGTGCGGCAATGTCCAGAAAGTACGCTCTCTATGAGAAACGACGAGCGCTATCATCACTCCTGGTGGACACTAGCGGTTCTGTCTTCAGTTTCCATGACTTCGAGGATGCGCTCAGCACTCGATTCCGCTTCCGACGCAAGTGGAAGAACACCACCAGAGCAAAAATTAAAAAGGCAGTGGATAGAACAAAAAAGGCAATCGTGGAAGTTGGAATGCCGGTCTGTCCAGTCAACGCATTGAACTTGTGGTTAATCATGGTGCCCTTGTCGCTTCGGTAACCACCATACCCATATGTCTTGCCCATGACTTCAAATTGCACAATGTTGCCCTGTTGGTGCGCAAGCATTAGATCACGAAATTCAGCCGCCAACATTTCCGTCTTGGTTCGAAACTTCATGCACTGGTTTACATTCACATAATCAGCGTCATCGTAACAAGAAAAGGGAGAAGCGTTTCCATCGTCATCGTTGCCTCCTTGACGATTCCCATTCCCTTTGTTGAGGTCCTTATTGTATCCAAGGTTGTAAGCCTTACAGGGCTGGCATACTTTGAAGACATCAAAGGCATCGTTCCATTCCTCGAGACCCTTTTTTAGTTGAGCGACACTGCCGTAATCATTTTTGTCAGCTCCTTTTTCCAGAATTTCCATCATGTCCAAAGTTCCTGTGTAATCGTACTTGCAACGACTATCCGTGTACAGACCCAATCCAATGCGGCCTTCTGCCATGGGTTTGGTATCGTAGTACAGAAGATTGCCATCTTCGTCCATTTGACCGGTTGAAGTACAGTAACAAGGCCACAAGTATCGATCCGTGTCCATAAAACTGTACTCGCCGTCATTCCACAAACATACTCCCTGATGCTTGAACAACTGTTCCATCCATTCGTGATAGTTGGGTTCTTTAAAGAAGCCCAATAATTTGAAATGGGTGTTCTTCAAATGGCAGTCCATCTTGGCGCAGCGTCCATTTCCAGCGACACAGCTGGTATCGTCCCATTTTTGTGCACGGCGATCGTAGAACTGGTACTCGGCAATTCCGCCTCCCTCATAGTCCAAGTCGACGTACTACAGGCAAATGTCAGCAATCGACGAAAAGTGGTGGCAAAGATGAGACATCGAAAGAAGAAGCAATGACGGACAAAGCCCACTTAGTCCACACTACATAAAATTGTTTACTGCACTTACCGCCGCCCATAATAGCATTCGTTGACAGGGCGGTGATTCCCCATCTTTATCGTGGCCGTCATAATTACCACCATCACCATAACATTCGTTAACGTTGTTGAGAGGAGCATTGCAATCGGTAAAGAATCCCAGCAACCTCCAAGCCTGGGCGTAATCATTGTAGTAGGTACCCGATCCATCGACGAATTGGTTGGCATAACCCGAGTGTGAATTGCGACTGCTGCTGAGCATGTTAGATAATTCGCGGCGGCTACGAAGTTGTTGTTCTTGTTGTTCCATCAGGACTTCATCGTCAATCATGCTGAGGTCCATACCATCGGCTGGTTGAAATTCGACACCATTTTCGAGGGTTATCCATTCGCGGCCCGTATCGGGAATCTCTTTCAAATGTCCTTCAATGTGCAGGGATCGTTGAGAAGGGGAAGAGGACACGGCAGGTGCTGCGCCCATAAAAAGAACCAAGGTCAGTACAGTTAATCTCATCTTGGTGTCGGGGTCGGAGTGTCGGGCTTGCTGGGGTGTGAGTATGTGATAGGCTATAGGCTAATACGTACTCTATGAGCTAGAGTAAGTAGTATGAAGTAACGTTGTTAGTTTTGTCTCTCTAGTAATCGACGAGCAATAAAAAAAGAATGTTCTCTTTTCTCGTGAGCGATGATATATCAAATTTTGGCAGCAGTCAAATCCAAAGTAGACACACACAAAAAGAAACTTCTTTGTAGAATCGGTAGGGTCTACTGGTAGTGATAACGTCAAACGCACTGTTAGACTCTATTTTAGTTGACCAACTAGAGTCTAGTAGGCTAGTGATGTTGTTTTTGGTAATTGAAGGTGCTGCTCAAGTTCGATGGCTAAACTTTCACCGCGCAGTGTATCGGCACTCGTGCTATGGTACTTACGCCAAAACTGCATCCTATCCGTTGGAGCACGCTTTTCTCCGGAACCACTTCCTTGAATGGCATGTGTGACGTCTTTGAGTCCACTCACCTCGTTGACTGCCACACTTCATTCGATAGTAAACTTTAGAAATATCAATCGTGCATGTCGGCTTTGTGCACCTCTGTTTCCCTCCAAACCGTTGGCCATCGCTACCGGCGCGCACTTTTCGATATTTTTGCAATATTTCGGTTTGCGGATCGCACTAGAACTACACTCACTAGCTAGCTACTAGAGAGCCCGAGTAGATGAGCTAGACCTACTAGTCTAGTAGAACTGTAATACGAGTACTGTACTCGACGAAGAGTACCAGCTGCGTAATAGTAGATACTGATACGAACACAACAAGTCTCTATAATCAATAGACTCGACAACAACCTCATCGCAAAAAATATAGCTTCGAAACGCAGAAAGTGTACTTCACGAGAAAAAGAGATAAAGGAAAAGGGTATACTGCAAACTGCAAGAGCTTCTTTTACAATGATGAACCTCCATCTCCAACTTGTCCTTTCCTCCCTGCTCCTTTCCGTGTGGGGGGCACTAGCGGCGAAGGATAACGATTATTACATTCAGTCCTTCAAGAATCCCAATACCGAATACAAAATGTACTGGAAGGATGCCGCCAATGTCTTGCAAGATCTCGATCAGTTCGATGCCCTCTACATTCGATATCACCACTGTGCCTGGAGCAAGTACGGACCCACGTACGGAACGGGCGAAGATTACGACGAACAGGATGACGGCGACAATGAAGACGGAACGGACAATGGCTGCGGTGGATGGGGTGGAGAGTACTACTGGTACATGGGACGTACCCAGTGCTTCAAGGCCCAAGCAGCGTATACACTCTATGGTGTCCTCAAGGGAGAGAATCCCAAGATGCACAAGGGATCCTACTGTCACCAGGACTCTTTTATTAATTCGTTCTTTACCACGTACGGAGCCGAATCGTTTGCTGGTCCTCTTGGACTAGGCGTTGATACCGCCAACAGTTACTGTACGACCAGTGGAGGTCAAGACGAAGATAGGAATAGCCAGGACGGTAATGACGATGAATACGCCGAGGTTCAGGCTGACGATGATTATCTCGGCGACGATTTCACCTTTTACGATTATGCCGAAGACTTCACCAGTACAGGAACAGGGTGTAGCGCTAGTGGCGACTTTGTGATTGATGACTACAACGGTGCTTTTTGCAACGGACAAAACTACAACAGGACGGTGGATCAGCTGCAGGCCTTTAACGAAGCCCTCCGAGGTTTTGATTGTTTTCAGATTTACAGCAGTAGTGATAACAGCAACAACAATGGCCGTGACCTCGAAGAAGAGAATTATGACTTTGAAGAGATGAGTGCCGTGAACATCTTGTCGTTTTCTAAATCCTGCAGTCTCTCGCAGTACCCCAACGATTGTCCTGATCCCTATGGGAAGAAGAGATTGTACGCCAAGAACATCAATGGCGCGTTGAGCTACAAGACGGGAGCGCACCGCGACATAGGCGAAAATGTTATGAGGGGATTTGCCTGGGTAGCTCTGGTAACGGCCGTTGGTCTTCTCGCCGGAGCCTACTGGATGTACGATCAAGTCGAAGAGGCTGAACTTAAGCGTCGCCGCCGCCGTCGTATCTTTCCTGAACTCATGTCCAAAGTTAGGTCTAAAGGTGACACGGATGAAGATAGTGCTTCGAAAAACACCGACCTGGAAGATGATGCTAGTAGTAAGCGAAGCAGAGGCAGTCGGGGTAGCCGACGCAGCCGTCGTGGCGACAGTCGATCACCCAAACGTTTCGGGCATAGGTTCTTTGCTTTTCCTGGTTTCGGAAGAAAGCGATCGGAAAAAGCTGCCATTAGCCCGGCTGATTTGGCAGACGATTCTATGAGTGTCGAGACTCCATATGAAAACTATCCTGTTGATGTTGAGTCGAAGCAAATCAGTCCTCGCAGCAAAAACGTTGAAATGTCCAACGTTCATACTGATACTTTGTCAGACACAAAGACGGACGGGTACTTCAACAGTCGTCCTGCTTCCAATTCCAGGTCACCAACCCTCAAGGCAAAGAAGCAATCCAAGGCTCCCAAGTTTCGTACCATGCTCCCTGTCGATATCACCGTTTCCACCCAAGATGCCGGTAGCTCCACTGAGAAGAAAACCAGCCCAGCCCATCGTTTTATGACAGCGATCAAAGCTCCTCTCTCGCCCCGTTCTCAACACAAGGCCGGGAACGCCAAAGTGGCTGCCTCCAAAACCAAATCGGTTGCTCCCTTTGCTCCTATAATGGCGGCAAGTGCAACAGTCGCTGCTGCTGCAGCAGTTGCAGCAGCCGCTGCCAATTCTGAAAAGAAATCGGAAGTGCCAGAAACACCCGAGGATGTGCTTCCCAACAGCTTTTCCATGGATCCCAAGGAGGGAGATGACTTTGCTATCTCCAAGGATCAGCTCGAGGAAACTGCTGCTAGTTTGCCTCCCGCCATTCCTCGTTTGACCAATGAGACGCCCGCTCCCAATTCAGCATCCACCAGGAATGATACTGTTGACGACGAAGCGGGTGTTGCTGGTGCAGTAGAAGAAGAGATGATTGTTCCTATTGTGTTACCCTCAATGCAGTTACAGAGAATTGAGAGTGAGCCAGTATCCGGCAGCAGGGTGGCCGAATCGCCCTTTGAGCATGAGGAGAAGGAAAGTGTAGGAGCAGATATTTTTGTCGACGAAGAGCAAGATACTCCAAAAGAAGAAAAGAAGCAAGAAAAGACTAAGCGCCGTGGACTTTTTTACGGTAAGCTAATGTCCAAGGAAGGCGCCAAGGGGCAAGAGCAAGTTCATGAGCAACACGCGGATGGACCAGCAGCAGTGGACGGTAAGAAAAAGAAGCGCAGAATGTTTTCGAACAAACTGGCACCCGGTGTGGTTGCTGGAGCTGTCGGTGCCCACATGGCAGCGTCCAATTCCAAGAGCAAGTCTGAGCTAGGCAGCGAAACACTGCCAGCTCAACCGCAAAATAAGGAAGTACGCCAGAGCTTTTTCAAAAGGACGAAGGATGGAAAGAAGAGCAAAAGCGAAGAACCGGTCCATGTAGAGGAGGAGGAACAGCAGCAACGTGACAACGAGAGTGACGACGAAAAGGTGAAGCCAGAGGTTAATCTGACTGACATAATTACTATCCTCGAACCTTCACCGCTGGCAAGTCAAACGAGTAGGAAATAATGACCTGCATTGGTCATTGCGAACGTCGTTGTGGAATGGTTTCTTGTGGAACGTTATTGTTCTTCTCAGTCTCTTACAGTGTTAGCCGAACTACATGCATTATTATATAGTAAAAACATAAAAAATGCCATTGCATTATTATTTGAAATGAACACAGTTTTTTCCCTAGCGCGAGACTGAACGATTCGGCGATTCCCAAGGGTGAAGAACTCATTTGAAAGGCAAAATCTAGTGTCTCGATTCCTACTCTCCTTGCACTTATAGTGACTGCCAACAACATTGCTGTAACAATAAGTAGCATGCCCCTCCTCTTACGAAAACTCATGGCTTTCAAAACAATACTCCCACACTGGCACGATACTAGAAAGACGGCAAGATCGAAATATCGAAACTCCGTTCTTGATGCCCCCTTGCAAGTTTCTGGCACATGACTTTTCTAACATCGTTAAGACTGCATCAGAGCAATATATGATGGAGTTGCCCAGATTATTGAGCTATTGTAGACTCCGCCGCCAAAAATCATGGATCGCTGGCGACTGCGAAGGCTTGTAATAACACAAAAGACGGAACATCGGCCTAATTTGGTCACGATTGAGCAAGTTTGAAGGTGGAGCATCTAAAGGGGGCCTCATTTATTTCTTTGAGATTTTGCATTGAAATCAATGAAAAACTTCCCCCTTTTGGATTTTCAATTTGGGGTTCCTGTGCTTCTCAATCGTGTCTTGGCTCAACGTTACATCGCGAATCGCGAACAATCAAACATCAAACCAACAACAACCAACCAACCAATTCTTACACCAGTT
>Ga0100392_1002818_pt1 | contig 16028 bp, 8 predicted proteins | sample CryGeymeta201516_FD_81548 | JGI IMG/M metagenome (GOLD analysis project Ga0100392, IMG submission 81548) | Groundwater microbial communities from Crystal Geyser aquifers in Utah, USA - Crystal Geyser metaG 2015-16 | ecosystem: Environmental > Aquatic > Deep subsurface > Groundwater | place: USA... | reverse complement strand
GATAGTAATTAGATCACATGCTGTTAAAAATAACGGTTCATATTACTTAAGCCCAACAAATGCTACTTCCAAAAACAACCCCGGGATTGTGTTTTTCCCCATCCCGGGGCAGTTTTGGAAATCTCGGGGTAGGGATATCCCTCGATTGGTGACAACAGTTTTTTAAGTTTGACGACGACCGCATTTGTCCAACCAGGTACAGTGAGTGCCCTTGCATCATGTTTACCGTACTTCTGGAGTACTTTGTTAGCTAGCTACCAGGTACTACTACTGTACCTGGTAGAGTAGACTAGTACCTGTCAGTAGTATGGTACAAGTAGTAGTAACATTCAGCAGAGTACTACCGTGCTACTACTACCTACTACTGGTCTACTATTGTTCTTAAATAGAGTAATTACTCAGTAGTATTTTACATTATTTTGCGCATAAAGTGTTATTATCATTGCTGGTGTCAGAAAATCTCTGGTCAGAAGAAAGTGTGCGAACTTGTTTTCCTGATCCACTCGGACGCAAGCAAAAAAGAATGATAACAACATAATGCATGTCGAGTGCTAAGCAAAAAGATACGATTTGACAAACATCGAAACACGCATACACACCACAGAAAACTTGGAAGTGCTGGAGAACATTGATAGAGTTGATACATGCCATCAGGAAAAATAGGACAAGAGTGACAAATAAATAACACTGCAGTATCACCAGTAGCAGGAGCAGTGAATACTTTCCACATTTTTGGTCGTATGTATTATATATACAGTAGACAGTAGTATATAGATCTCCTTCGAAACAAGAAGAATCTGCCATGACGACAACTACAAGCCCTTACACGACGACAAATCCGACCAACGAAGCGAATCCTCTTCTTAGCGAACCTTCCAGATCTGAAATTACTGGTGATGATGGTACGAAAAGACAACCATGGCATTCGATGAGCGTTGGCCTACTTCTCCTACTACTACTCATTGCAACTTTTGTAGTGGTAGAAGTTGCGCGGAGGAATCCTCGGCAAACAAAGAAATTAGCCGTGTATCCCTATGCGTTTATAAGTCCTTCCAACGATGCGTCTAACTGGATAGCACCTGGTGGATACCGCTACCAAGAGTATGCGGACGGTTCCAGTCCCTACAGGATTACCAAGGAGATCCGTCAGCAATCGGATGAATTAGCTAGGATCCGACGTGAACACGTCAAGGCAGCCATGCAATTTGCTTGGAAGGGGTACACAACGTATGCTTTTGGTATGGATGAAATTAAACCAGTCTCAAAAGTGGGCGACAATGTTTGGAAAGGTCTGGCCACGACCATGGTTGATGCACTGGATACGTTGTGGCTGATGAACATGACAGAAGAATTTTCTCAAGCCCGAGATTTTGTGGCGCAGAACTTGACGTATGCCGACAAAAATGTCAGCATTATATGCTTTGAAACAACTATTCGATCGTTGGGGGGTATGCTGAGCGCTTACAGCTGGTCAGGTGACGCTATCTTTTTGGAACATGCCTTGGACATTGGGAGACGGATATTTCATTCCTTTGATGGTGCCTCCACAGGCATTCCGTTTGGGAGAGTCAACTTAATGACAGGAGAGTTCTACAATGACCACCATGACAATTTTACACCACTTTCTTGGGTTGGGACGCTGCAATTGGAATTTCGATGCCTGGATGCGCTGGTCCAATCCAATGAAACAGCCAACATGCGGCAAAAGGTAGAGAATATTATCGCTGTTCTGTACAGCTTGAATCCGCCGAGAGGGCTGTATCCAACATTGGTTAGGAACGTCAATGTAAGCCATGCCGAGTTTGCCAATACCCATTTGACATTTGGTGCCAACGGCGATAGCTTTTACGAGTATCTCCTGAAGGCATGGTTACAGGGCAACAAAACAGAGGTTCTTTACCGAAATATGTACGATCAAGCCATTCAGTCGCTTCATGATATTCTGCTCCAAGAGTCGACGCCATCAGGGTTGATCTATTTGGTTGATGAAAGTGATGGAGTCAAGATACACAAGCTGCATCATTTAACGTGTTTCATGGGTGGACTGCTATCGCTTGGAGCATATACAGATCCGCTGGGTATGCAATCCTTTCGCGCCCAGCGGGATTTGAAAACAGCCAAGGCTCTCACGTATACATGCTATCAAATGTACGCCCGCCAGAAAACAGGTAGGCTACTTGAATCTACTACACTATTGTCTGATATCACTAACCGAAACCTGCCGAGTGATGCATTCTGGAGTTCACCTTTCCAATCATTGCTTACCTCGGATACTCTTTCATTCTCTTTCTAGGATTGTCCCCGGAGGAGGTAGAATTTGTCCCGGGTCATGACTTTCGATTAGAGGGTAGAATTGATATTCATCCCGAGGGGAACCAGTCTGCGTATGGTACACGGCCTGGGAATGACACGATGTCATATCAAAATATTCTGCGACCAGAAGTGGTGGAATCCATGTACTATTTATACTCCATTACCAAAGACCCAATCTACCGCGAATGGGGATGGGAAATATTCCAAGCCATTGAAACATATTGTAAAACAGAGGTTGCCTATGGGGAATTTCCTAATGTAGCTGACGTGACGGCATTGCCACGAGACAAGATGGAATCCTTCTTCCTGGCAGAAACCGTCAAATATCTGTATCTTTTGTTCGACCCGGAGACGGAAGTAGATATTTTGACAACTCACGTGTTCAATACTGAGGCTCATCCTTTGCCCGTGTTTGATAAAATGTGAGTGTGCCAGAAGCACTCGAAAGAAGGAAAGACGCACAATCGATTTTTTGCGCTTTGACATGACTACCTGCGAAAACTTCTTCTGCTATCATGCTCCTTTCTGCACACTTCTCTGCCGATCCTGCTTTGCAGCGTATTTGTGCCTCCACACGAATAAAGCAAGCGACAACAGTAAGAAGGCACCTCCGCCGGAGCAAGCGTAAGCACTAATATCATAATTTAATAGCTGTCGAAAGCACCCTTCAACTCGACTTGTGCAGTGGGAAAAGGGCAGTAAAAGTAAGGGACTTTGGGCTGACTCCTAGCTTTGGGCTGACTCCAAGCTAGCTAGAATGCAGGGCTTCGTCTACCTGCCAACAAAGAGCTTTTAGTACTTTGACCTTCCTAGTTTCCGCTCTCGATGTTGCCAAGTTTCTCCAACGTTTGTTGTTGTTGCTGATGATGATGATACTGCTGCTGCTGCTGCTTCTGCTGCTACTGTTACTATTGGCACTGATTCCTGGGGTGTTTTGCTCCGTCGTATTGGTTTTGCTTTTGTTGCCAGCGTTCGGCGAAGCCTCGTCATGGCTGCTTGTACAATGTCTGGATCAGGCAAGAAGTTCACGAAGACAGGATTTGAAAGAAGTTTCATACAGGAAGTCGATGGAAGTAAGGCGGCTCTTTTCAGTGGGTTAACATTTGCGGCATTTAAGTTTGATACATATTTTCTTAACTGTATCACATGTTCAATTCATACGACCAATACAATTGGGGGCGCCACAGGTACACCGTAGGCTACCATCTTCGACTGGAAACTTGTAATCATAGGTAATCTCTTCTCCAGCGGCAATATTACGACTGGCCAATACAGCAATCTTCTTGTCAACTCCAAATTCCGTGTCAACCGTGATTATCTTCGCGTATGCATTGGGTTGACAACAGTGATTCATGAACCGTGCCATGCATCCAATCATAGTGGCATCAACAATGCGAGCTCGGTCCAGTCGGAACATGTAACAACTTCCTTCACCAGAAATTTCGTAAGCTGCCTCGCGCTTGTCGGCAACGCACTGGCGAACAATCTCGCCCATGTATTCGGTAATCATATCGTCCTTGGTAATGTCCATCTTTGTAAAGAGACCCCATCCGTGAATGTGCGATCGACGGGCAACCAATCGATCTTTCATGGGTACAGATTTCATCTTGTTGTATTTAGCTTGGTGGCGTTTCTTGTCTTCCCTGTTCTTTTCCGGGTCGGTATTCTTACGGCGGCTGCCACTGACAATGGCACCTTCCAGTGCCATGTCATCAGCACCATCATTCTCGGCACTGCGTACTAAGGCTCGGGTGATTCGACCGCTGCCACCACTGCGCGACACAGCCGCAATACCTTCTGTTCGAGCGCAGCCCGTGGAATTTTCCAAAGCACGTTCGGCAGCAACTGCAGCTCTCTTCCGTTGCAAGGCGACAATGGCCTCGAGATTTGGCAAAAAAAAGCAGAAGCGATACTTGGGCGATGAAGCTTGTAAAGGAGTTACAACAGCTTCAATGCCTGACAGCGTTTCCAGACGTTCTCGGACATGGTTGAGTCCAAAGCCAAAAAACTAGATAAAATGAAACGTATTCTGTGTTGAGAGATCGCAGAAAAAATCATGCAGAGGCACTCAAGTACAGCTGTACGCGGTGTTGCGTAACATTTTGCTGCTTACTACGTACCTGAGGACCATTCAAGGCAAAATATTTTTTGCGTGTCTTTCGTATCATGGGCAATTTGGAAAACAATTCACCTTGGGAAAAGTAGGCAGCATTGACTTTTCGTACCCGATCCACCAGCGTCTTGTACACTTGAGAAGCAAATCGGCCGCGAATTTTTGAGGATGGGGCATCGCCAGGGGTAATTGTGAAGAGTGGTCCGACTGTTCCATCGCTGTTGGTGTTTCGTTCGATTTTCAAAATGTACACTGTTCGCGTTCGCGGGGTTGTCATTGACCAAAAGATTCGGGTAGCAACATAACCTTCCGGATAAATGTAGTCTTCCACATGAAAACCATCGACGTCCTGAACAATCCTACCAAGTGAGTGGACAATCAGGGAGCCGATACGCATACAAAAATCCTTGGATTCACCATGCGTCTCAGTACCTGGTGGTGCCTTCAACTTATCCAAGGCAGCCACTGGGGCGACAATCAACGTCTTCATGGCCTCGTAACTCTCGCGAGTAATGATACCAGCAGCTTTGGCTTGTGTGAAGTGATTTACGCAGTACATTTGCTGCTTTGAGGTAAAGATGGCACCGCAAGCTTTGGCGCATGGAAAGTGAAAATTGAAAGAGCAATTTGTTTTGTTGCAACCCACAGTTGCACCTGGACGACCACATCCAAAACATTTGAGACGAGCTCCCCGCGAGCTTGCCTTATCCATAGCATTGATGAGGCCACCGCGAGGCGACTCCCAAACCTCTGAACTCCAGAGAGCACAGGACGCGTGCACCCAAAGTCCTTCCCACATGGGAAGCAGCCGGCCTAACCTGGTAAATCGGGTCGACGATGTGGTCTCCATTGGATTTTCGTTGGTTGTGGTGTTTCCAGAGCTGGCTTCATCATCAGCCTCTGGAAAACCTGCATCATCGTCGCCACACAAATGACACAGACAACACTTGCGGGGATCCCTCCATGCGTGATCGAAGTTTGTTGGGTCGACGTGTTTCCCCCAACCACACAAAGGCGCAGCCAGGCGGCTCATGTCAGCCTGAACAATGTCGGAGGTATTATTACTGCTGTGTAGCCGAGCCTTATCCATTGGGATTTCAAACACACCCTGGTCTAGAGGTGCCTTCAGCAGGCACTCTACTCGATCGTATGTTAACAGAGTATTTTTCATATCTCTATTCAGTCCATGGCAAGCGACGGCCAAGAAAGCAGCAGCAAGCTTGGCAGCAAAAACACAACTCTCAATTCCTTTGGGCGAGAAGCCCTCGCTATTCCACTTATTGTTTTTGGCTAGCACCAAGAATCGACCGGCTCGCTGCGCCAGCCACAGAGGAAGATCCATGTTTCCGTTGACAATGCTTTGCACCATCGTTCGTGGATCTCCAAAATTGGCCTTGGCGATGGCGTAGTATCGGATGCCCTCGTTGACCACATCAACATAATCATCACGCCACATTTCCCTTGTCTGCCAATCCAACTGGTTCAAGAGTTTTCCATGAAGTTCCACGGGTGAATAATTGTCACCCTGTAACCCTCCCTGTTGAATTGTCTGCCAAGCTTGAGCGTGCATCTCTGTCGAGTTGGAGTTATCCATCGTTTCGTAGTCCAGCTTGGTCAAGACCTTGACGCCAGCGCAAGCTGGGCACTTGTACTTCGCCTTAACCTTTTGATTTTTCATAGCACGCGCACCCAACAACTCTTCGGTCCTTAGCTGCTTCTGGTAGTCATCAGCCCGTCGGTCACAGTTTACGTGGACACAGGACCTACAATCGCCACAGCGGACAAAGTCACCATCATCCTTTCGCAAAACCTTTCTGCAGACCTGACAATCGAGTTTTTCGCCGACAATCATTCCACCTGGTATGCCATCGCAGCCACCACATCGATAACATTTCTCTGGGTCGCGAGACCAGTATTTTAGACTAATCGATGAAGTAGCACAATCGGAGCCGGCTCCAGGTCTTGCTGGTTCCGATTTATTCTTGCAAACTTTGCAATCAACGCACTGTCCACATATCCAAAGTCCAGAAGGAGCCTGCCTCAACGGCGGATCCAGTAAGTCAAGCGAAAAGGCCCGGTCGCACATCTCGCAAAAGAGCATGCGAAGCTCGTCGGCGGGCACATCACCAGATATCTCACAAACTTTGCAGTTGGGGCATCTCCACCCGGCTACCGAGAACACATCCATACTGTGAATCGGAACATTTGCGCAGAAAGAATGAAATGCTTCACCACAATCAACACAAAATATCATGGTATCAGCTGCTCCGCTGCTACCGCAAGTAAAACAGCAATCCATCCAGGCGCAGTAGTAACTGTCGACTGGCTTAATTTTGACAGTTTGGAAAGGAAGACACGACGACTCGTCCGGTGGCTTATCTCGAAGTGTTGGCAGAGTCACTTTCGCCACTAAAGCTCCAGCGACAAGATCCTTTTTCTCTGTCGTATCATCCTGTTGGATCCGTTCGACTTCCATTTGATGCGCTGCTTCAGCGGCCTTGAAATTGGCCTGGACCAGCTCGTCGTATTTTCCAGGAGGAGCGGCTTTTCCGAGCATTTTCGGCGAAAAGACTACTTTCACACACTCTTCATAAAATCGCTTTGCTTCCATCCAGAACTTTGTGTAGTATCGATTGAACGTGAGTGCGTTCAAGACCATGAGCGCAAAGTCGTCACGGACCCAAGCGTAATTCAGGTATTCTTTCCTTTTAGCATTTGTTAACATGGTCTGTAGATCCATGGGTTGCTTAATGACATCCCGGTAATTTGGGGCTACTTTCTCCGTAACGGGAACTGCAAAGAGCATCATAGTATCTTCCCGACGTAATTTCTCAATTATTTCAATGCATCGCTTTCGGCAACAAATTCGACAAAGGAATTCTTTGCTATAGATCGGATGCTCTCCTTCCGACGTGTGTTCGTACTCCTCTTGAGTTAGGCCACCGCAACCTGCGTGGATCCAAAGATCACAAGAGTCGCACACGAGCATATCACCTTCTGTGTACCCCCAGATGTTGTTTTCAGCATGATACCAGGCAGTATCGATCCTGGCTCCATTCATCAGTTTTCCGTTTGCGAAAGGTGTGCCGGGCGGGATGCCTTTTCGGACGGAAATCTGGGGTTCCGAGGCACCCGAGGCCGATTCATCGTCGTCGTCGCCGCCGCCCGCTTTACTCGTTTGCAGTACTTCCGGCGGTCCCACCCCATCATCTTCCAACTGGTCAAGAATCTTCTGGTACTTTACATCATCCCAAGAGTGAGCACAATTCGGGCAATACTTTTCGTCATCGTAAGCTTTAACGCAGCTTGAGCAGAGGTTCAAGGTTTGCCCCGGCGGAAGAGATAATGTAGGGGGGACTGGAACCGGTTGGGCTCCAAAGACAATATCCTTCTGATAACAGCCCAAACAGAGCGTGCACTTGGGACACTTCCAGTTAATGGCATTGCCCTTTTCATCTTTGGGCATTCGTTGAAAGACTTCGTACGATACTGGAGGATCGATGCATCCCAAATGATAAAATCCCTTGCAGTCGACACAAGTTAACGTATGATCTCCACTCCAATTATCCACGCACCCCCGGCATCGCTCCTTCAACATTTCCGCCAATCGAGCATCTTCAATGAGTTGTAATTCCACTTCGTCCTTGTTCTTGTCGTTGGTAGATAAATCGGTCGCTTCATTTTGATCCTGTCCCTTCTTTTTCGATGCGGCATGTGCAGGTTTTTGGGTCAATGAAAAGTCAAAGCCGTACAAAAAAGGTACGAGATCCGTATCGGTAGGAATGACCTCGTCCGATTTACGCCGTGGCTTGTCGGAATCATTCTGCAGAAGCGTCAAGGAACAATCTTTGGATTGCAAATTCACCCATGCGGCACTAACCTTGTGCTTGACCTTGTGGGCAATTTCAAAGGAAACCAACCATTTCTTTTGAAAGACAGAGTATTGTCGCACCGCACCGACCACAGTGGCACCGTCCGGGTAGCTGATATCGGCCGAAAATAATTTAATGCGCTTGCCAACATATTTGTGGACGGGATCTGACATACCAAAAGCCTTGCGTGCCAGGTGTCGTGCAGCTTTATTTTTGTAATGTTGCAACATCAGTTCTTCCAATTGCGCCAAGGCAATGGCCTTGGCGTTTCGTTTCTTCTTAGATTTTTCAATAATGCTATCCTTGACCAATTGCGAAAAATGTCGAACGCAGTCGGGAGAATCCCGGAGCGTGGCCACTTCGGGAGCTCCAATAAAATGAACAAATACATAACCACTGCGCGGATTGGTTTGCGCCGACGTTGTGGGTGACGACAGCTCCATCTTCATGGCGGGCCACCAGGCGTAACCCTTAACGTGCGCCCAAACGAGTTCGGTAGCGACTTGTGCATCGTTCTGTCGCAATCGTATCCACGTAGATTTGGGAGGTTTGGCGTTGGGTTTTCTATTTTTCATGGCACCCAAATACTCAAACGTATCCGTATCAATGTTTGTATCGAGCTGAATTTTGTGTTTGTGGGAGTACGGATCGTACTGAATGATGCGTCCATCTTGAATGGTTGTCCCGTTCAGCAACAATCGTACTTTCCATCCCACCTTTTCGATTTCCGAGGGATCCCAATGAACGGTCGATACTTTGCCCTCTGCAAAATCCAGAGCCGTTTCTGGATCAGTGTCGTACCCCGATTTTCTGGCAGGCGATTCCACGGCAAAATCCATATCTTCCAATTCGTCATCTTCCTCGTTATCACTGTCTTCTTCCTGGGTCGGGTCTACTTCAATAGCTGTAATGGGTTTCTTTTTAACATATTTTCGTTTCTTACTTGGCTCCGTTGTATTGGTACCTTGACTGTGACTGCTCTTACTGGCGACACTTCCACTACTGGATAGTGGTAGTTTTTTGCGTTTGCCAGGTGGTCGTCCAGGTCCGCGACGAATTTCCGAATGACGGCCACCACTGCCACCACCTTGTTGCTGTCGTTCAGAATTGGGTGGTCGTCCTGGTCCTTTGCGTTTCTTCGTAGGAGGTCGTCCCGGTCCACGTTGTCCAGTGGTGCGTCCTGATCTACTAGTACTACTACTGATGGGAGGACGTCCAGGTCCTCGTCCAGGTCCTCGTCCAGCATAGTGATGATAATGAGAAGGAGCAGTACTACCCCCAGTACGTTGCCCACCACCTCGACCCGCTGTAGATGTATAAGTAGTAGTAGTAGTAGTAGTCGTAGTTGTAGCAGCCGCTGCGGGAGGAGGAGGAGGAGGCATCAACCGACTAGCTTCTACCGAAGTAGCGGAAGCGGACATGTTGTGGTTGTTGAAGGAAGAAGATGAAGATGGTAGAATCCCATCTCCACTACTCATGTTTGCTTAGTGCTTATTGCTTCTTCTTTGTTGTTAGCTTGCTGGCTTGTTGTGTACAGTTGGATACAAGTTGGCGGGATTACTCTATTGCGTATAGTTCAGCGAAAGTGCAGTCGTAGCGTAGTACGTAGTAGAGCACTCGTTAGTAAATAAAGCAACGCATTGAATTTTTTGTTTGATTGGTTTTACTTTTTGTGTTTGCGATGTTCATCTCATCATCGGACGGACGACGGGACGATCGCAAAATTTAATGATATTCTCATCCCTACTGTGCATTACTGTAAAAAGTACCATGAATGGACATTCTACTATCGTAGAAATTTCCCAAGCGAGTCGATAGTACGCGAGTACAGCCAGCAGCAGCATCAGTAGTACTACTACTACTAGTAGTCTAGTACTAGTACTACTACTGTACTACTAGTACTCAAGAAGTACTGTACTACACTATCAGTCTCAACTCGTTTCGTACTACTAGTAGGTCTAGCTAGTGTTATTTTCAAACATCCGTTCAATTTTCAAAACAATGACAACAACACGCCAGAAGAGGTGCAGAAAAAAATGTATTACAAGATATCACACATCTACTCTAGTTTCCAATGCCTCCTCCTAGCTAGAGTACTATTCTACCGGACTTTTATAACTAGTACTAGTACTTGTAAAAGTATATCTACTATAATAATACCTCCTTTCAACACCTGCAACAGACGGCAAGCAATATGAGACGAAAAAATTCAGAAACTTTTCGGCAGCATCAGCATCAGCATCAGCAGCAACAGGCGGATGATTCCTATCATGCCAAAGAAAAAAAGAAGAACTACCAGTGTGTCGAAGAAAAGAAATCCGATTCATCACCATTAACATCCGTACCAACAGCATCATCGGCGTCGTCATCATCATCTTTGAATCGTTCGAAGGAACCAGTTATTTCGTTCTATGATCGACAACACATCAAAAAATTGGAGTATCCCCAAGATCGAATAGTACATTCCAAGGGGCAAAAATATAATCGAAGACGTCTTTGTTGTCTGGATATACTGTGTTTGTGTGGTTCTATGGTCGTGTGTATTGGATTCATTGGAGCAACCAAAAGGTGGCAACAACAGGTCCAAACAGCCACCTTTCAAATACTCTTACCCTACCATATTATTTTCCCTTCTACCAAACGGAGTGTTCAAATGCCTCCCAGCTCCAATTTACTGTCATCTCGTCTTCTTGAAACGATACAACGGCCACCATTAGAGCAGGACAACTCTTATATGCCCTTGTTGTTTACGGAAAATTACAAAGTACGAGAGAAACATTACCAAATGCAAAAACAAGGAGAAGGGGATTTATCCGGAGATACAGTAGACGAAACCAATCACACTGTTACAACCACCACACCCGATCTCTACCACGACCGGTTGCACCATCCAATGCTTTACAATTTTGAATACCCCGAATCTATTCGGGGTACCAAAGAGTATCACAAGGAAGCATTTCAGGCAGATTATGGCAATCTGACACTGCGATTCTTGACCGACGAGCAACCAGTTCGGACCATTTATCGAGAAGCATGGGAACGAGACGGACAGGCCCGCGATTTGAACCAGCCCCGTGATGACGATGTCGCGCAGTACTGGGCGCAAGACGACGATTGGCTTCGCAATCCGTACGTTACGTGGGACGACGATACCATTCAAGACGTTCACAAGTGTCGTCGTACTTCGTGGACTCGCTGGCACTTTCCCGTGGCCAACATTTTGCACGAAATTGATTTTGTCGAAAATGTGCCCGAATTGATAGGCGAGGGAGCCTACCGCGAAGTGTTTCTGTTCGAGCAGCAAGTCTTGAACAAGACGGAATTGTTTGTACTCAAACAAATCCACTACGAACTCGATTTTGAATACGACATGTTTGAATATGTTCGAGGTAAGGAGGTTCGAGGTGTAGACTCTGTGTACGAACTTGTTTTTCGTTTCTGTTCCTCATTCCACCAAATTTCCTCTAATGCTCGATGCATCACTGTGTGTGTACGAAGTGGACTCGCTTGTTACGGAGCGACTGAGTTCCAATGATAGGATTGTGGACATGTTTGGGTACACCGGAGTTGCTCTCATTGCCGAGGCCTTTTTGAACGGAGACATTGAGCACGACGTGGTTGGCCAACACGAAAGAAGCGCCGCTTTCGATCCCATGGCCGAGCCAGAGGTTCAACCGAGGAACAACTTTACGGGAAGCGAAAAGCTCAAACTTGCCTTGGACATGGTAAAGCCTGTGGCAGCTCTCCACAACTTTCCGGATGGAATAATCGTTCACGATGATATTCAGCTGTCGCAATTCTTATGGACGGACGAGACAAAGTCAGCCGTCAAATTGAACGACTTTAACCGAGCCGAGGTAATGTTTTGGGATGAAGTACGCGAAGAATACTGTATGTACAGAAATGGACGCGCTCATGGAGATGTAAGTGGCGGCTCAAAGCTGTTTTTGAATGACCTCATTACTCTTGGTTCTTCATGCTCACAACTCTCCATTTTCTTAAAACTTGCAGTGGCGGTCGCCCGAAGAATACAGAGACGACCCAATCAATGAAAAGATTGACATTTGGAGTCTAGGGAATAACTTTTATTCTTTGCTTACAGGGTACTATCCTTTCTACGATGAGGAGGATCCCAATCGGATCAAGGTACGTCGTTCATCTTTTAGGCGAACATCGGTGTGTTTTACGAGCCCTCCTTCACTTCACTTACCTACTACTGTGCTCCAATCATCACAAACAGAGAGTCATTGCAAGAGGAGAGATTTCTAAACTTGACCCGAGGTATCACAATAGATCGTTTGCCGAAAGCGTGCTCATTGAAATTATCGAACACTGCTGGGAATTTGAAGTTGAAAACCGAGTGGATATCAATGATTTACAAGCTATGTTGGAGATGGCCATTGAGGAAGACGAGAGAAGAAAGCAATCTGGAGAGCCATGGGTGTACGTACTTTCCGATAACAGCAGCAGCGGCGACGACGAGGAGAGTGAATCCGAGTCCTGGTCTGGCTCAGATATCGAAAGCAGCATGTTGGACGTGGACGGTGCTCAAGATAAGGAAAGCGATTCTCACAAGGAACAACGACAACCAATTACGGAGAACAATCCAAGTGAGAACAAACGATGGGAAAACTCTTTTTTTGGAGTCTTTCGCCGAAAAAAGGATGCGGAAACGGACATGGAGGAAGCCGATAAACATTTTGACGAAGGTATGATGGAGGAAACCTACCAAGAAGAAACCGAGCACTCTGACTATCACGAGGACAACTCTGTCGAAGACGATCACCTTGAATACAATGATGATGAAACTCTTGAAGAAGAGCAACCCGACTATCATGAGTATGAAGACGTTGGAGAGCACTCTAACTACCACCAGAACGAGGTTGTCGAAGACTTATACTCACAGGAATACAATCACATCCATCAAAAGCATGATGGGGAATAGTAGGCGTTTCTCATTTGTCGATTTACAAATTTGGCCTTTTTGACCGGCTACACATCTCAGCCAATACTTGCTATTATGGAGTACCAGTACTGTAAAATTTCTGCCCCCTCCAGCTACCACTGATGGATTGCTAATAAAGAGGAAAGGCCACAACATCATAACACAGTACTCTATTTTTTATTCTTTGAGCGCATTTAATTGGCTAAATTTATAAAAGAGACGAAAACGTAGCACGCGCCAGCCTGCATTCAAATTCATTGCCATAGCCGTCATTCTGTCGATGCTTCGGATATCGGCCTCCACTTCGCCTTCCTGGCGGTCCTGTTTCATGATTTTGCCGTGGCTACTATATTCTTACCAGTACTTCATTAATAATAATAAAATACAAACCATGCTGTGGCTCCAAATTTTTGCTGTCTTTCTGCTGGTGTTGTACCTAACCGTCTTTCGTCCCCGCAAGGGAGGTAAAGATGCTCCTCCTATGGTATTGGAATCTCCCGTCTTTCCCATTCCCATCATTGGTGTTATTATGGAGTTCTTCAAGTCCCCGAACAGCATGGTCAAACGCTGCCACAAAGACTATGGTCCAGTCTTTACCATTCCTGTAAGTCTGCACTGTCCTGTTTAAGTTTAGTGTGTTTTTGTTTGTCTGGGTAAAGTATCTGCAAATGCCCTATCCGCATCTATTTGACACATGAATATCAAGTGGTTTTCCTGTCTGAATTACTTGCATTATATCTTATCCGGCTTGGCAATGGTTTTCCCTGCACTCAACTGATCTGGATTTCTTTTCATTGAAAAAAAAAATGCGCACTACAATATGCAAATTCAATTATATTGAATTATCGAAACCTTTTTTATCATTTCTTCAGGTCTTTTTCAAGCGCCTGACCTTCCTCTTGGAACCTGAAGCTCAGTCTGTCTTTTTTAAGGCCAACGATGATCAGCTAACCCAACAAGAAGTGTACGACTTCATGAAGCCTGTTTTTGGGCCCGAAGGTAAGTTGAGCTTGAACGCTTTTGCATACCAATAAGATATAGACTCGCACTCAACAACCCAATCTTTTGAATGAATACGAAAAAAGTCGTCTACGATGCCCCGAAAAAGAAGCGACAGGTACAATTTCAATCCATGGCCAATGGGCTCCGTGTGGCTCGTCTCAAGGGATATGTTGCAAAAATTGAGGATGAAACACGTCGTTATTTTGAACAAGAATGGGGAAACAAGGAAGGACAATGCGATCTCCTCGAAGCTCTCAGTGAAGTTACCATTTTAACTGCTTCCCGCTGCCTTCATGGAGAAGATGTCCGCAAACACGTTTTTAAAGATGTTCAAAAATTATACCACGATCTTGACCACGGATTGTTGCCTTACACTCCCTTCTGGCCGGACGCACCTACCAAAGCTCACAAGCAACGCAACTGGGCTCGAGAGGAAATGGTCAAAATATTCAGCAAAGTAATCGAGGAACGTCGTCTGCATCCCGAAAATTCCGACGGAACAGATATCCTAAGTGTCTTTATGCAAACTAAATACAAGGATGGAACTCCCATTACCGATCAACAAATGACAGGACTTCTCATTGCACTTTTGTTTGCCGGTCAACATACCAGTTGCCTGTCCACAACCTGGACTTCCCTTTTCATTGCTAATGAACCTGAAATGGTCGACCGCATGATTGCTGAACAAGAACAGGTGCTTGATGGCGATATGAGCAAACCCCTGGATTACGAGGCAGTCAACAAAATGGAATTCTTACATAATTGCATGACAGAAGCTCTTCGTATGTGCCCAACGTTTATTATGCTCATTCGCAAGGCCCTTCAAAACCTCAATGTGTCGTGCACTGACAAAAATGGACAAAAACACACCTACGTTATCCCTGTTGGTGATCAAGTTGTTGTCAGTCCCACCGTCAGTATGCGCTTGAAGGAAACATTTCCCAATCCTGATAAATTTGATCCTGATCGCTTTGGTCCTGGCCGCGAGGAACACAAGATTCCATACGCGTACCTCGGATTTGGAGGTGGAATGCACTCGTGCATGGGACAGAATTTTGCCTACATGCAAGTCAAGACTGTCTTGAGCATTATGTTTCGGGAATACGAAATTGAACGCGTTGATAAGAAGTTTCCTACGTGCGCCTACGAAGATATGGTGATTGGACCCAAGGAAAAGTGCATCATTCGCTACAAGAAGCGTGTGTACAAGAATAAATAAACGAGAATTCTCAAGTACTATAAATGGCAACCCTCACACCAATGTGGAGTGTCCATACGAAGTGTATCACATTATTTTCGAATTTGGCAGTGAATAAACACAGTGGATGGCGGAAGATTGAGACCTCCAAACACACATTTTCTATGTATTTCTCAGTTTTTTCTTTCGTGCAACCGCCACAACTTCACTTTTCCCCACCACGGCCAATCTTCATCTCTTCCGCGCCTTGTTCGAGAGCAATCACGCGGTACTTAAGGATCCTAATCATGCGCCATGTCATCGTCATTATGATTTATTTAGTCGGGACCGCAGTAGAAGAGTGTGGTGCGAGTAATTCGTACAATAGTATCTCTAGTACTACGGCGGAGTACAGTAGTAGCTAGTAGTAGTATTGTTGCTGCAGTATGTTGCAGTACTCATTACGAAATTTGAATTACTACTAGCTAGACCTGCTAGACCTACCAGTGCCCGTCGGTAGTAGAAAAGTACTAGTAGTACTGAGTATTGGGGGGGGGGGGGGTGGGTTGAGGCGGGGGGGAAGTTGTCCCCACACTCTGAGGTTTT
>Ga0100392_1002809_pt1 | contig 16054 bp, 11 predicted proteins | sample CryGeymeta201516_FD_81548 | JGI IMG/M metagenome (GOLD analysis project Ga0100392, IMG submission 81548) | Groundwater microbial communities from Crystal Geyser aquifers in Utah, USA - Crystal Geyser metaG 2015-16 | ecosystem: Environmental > Aquatic > Deep subsurface > Groundwater | place: USA... | reverse complement strand
TAAACCATTACTGTTCTGGCCTGAGAAATTGCTGAAACAATTCTTGAATCCTTGGCTTTCTTGGTAGCGCCAGGGAAAGCAACCACGACAACGGAAGCCAAAATTCCGATAATAGCAATGACTACCAAAAGTTCAATAAGTGTAAAACCTTTTTTCATATATCTAAATTATATAGGCGATGAAGCTAAAGCTTCATCTTTACCTTCGTCCCGCCAAAGGCGGGACTCGGTATTTGAAGACTCGACCTTTTGATTTATTCCTTTAATCTATTTTCAAACTTTTGAAAGATAAAGTCAACCCCGTTAGAAGTTTAAACAAGTCTCCCTCTACTTACTAGCCAGAGCCGAAAGGCGGCTTCGCCTTATCACCTATCTATTATTAAAGAGTTGAAGTGAACTTCTAACGGGGTCAACCCCGTCTTAGATGTTATCACATTCCTCCCACTCCTCCAATTCCAATCTGGTACAAAGGTATAAAAATTGAAATAACCAATATACCAACCACTCCTCCCAAAAAGAGTATTAACATCGGCTCAAGGATTTTTGTCAGATTATCAATAAATCGTTCTATATCGGCTTTGTAAAAATCTACCACATTTTGTAAGGTGTTCTCTAACCTTCCTGTCTCTTCTCCAGTCGAAACCATTTGGGTCAAAAAGGGGGGAATTTGCTCTGGATATCTGGAGAGAACTGAACTTATTGTCTCTCCCCTGGCCACCCTTTCCTCGGTTTTTTCTATTATTTTTTCGTAAAAGCTGTTATTTATTATGTCGGCTGTAATTTTTAGAGCTTGAGTAATCGGCAATCCGGCAACAATAAGGACTGAAAGATTTTCGGCAAAGCGAGTAAGATAAATCTTCTTGTAAAAATCGCCGAAGATGGGTATTTTGAGAGAAACTTTATCCCAGAAATCTCTTCCTTCTTGGGAACGTCTAAAATATTGAAAAATAAAGAATAAACCGATAAAGAAGGCTAAAATTAGAACCCATCCTCCTTCTCTGACAAAATTAGAAAAAGATATGACCAATCTAGTAGAAAGAGGTAATTCTTCAGCTAAGTTTTTTAAAACATCTGCCAAGCGGGGAATAATAAAGAATATTATAAGAGAAGATACACCTAAAGCTACTATGACAACTATAAGAGGATAAAGCATTGCTCCCTTGATTTTTGATTGAAGATTATATTCGCTTTCTAAATGCTCGGCTAAATAATTTAGCGAATCAGCAACTTTTCCTGAGGCCTCGCCTGATTTTATACAACTTACATAAAAGGGGTTAAAGACCTCGGGATAAGAAGAAAATGCTTGGCTTAAGGAGCTTCCGGTCTCTACCATCTCGGCAATTTTTAACATTTTTTCTCTAAAGTCAGGGTTTGCGGCCTGAGACACTTGGGTTCTCAAGGCCTCAACCGGGGGTATGGCTGATTTGAGCATAACTGAAAGCTGGCGGGTAAAAATTGCTATATCTTTGATAGAGGGTTTCTTTAAAAATATCCTTTGTTGAAAAAAAGTTCCTCTTCCTGCCTCTTTAAGGGAGGTCACGTAAAATCCATATTTTTCTAAGACATCAAGGGCGCCTTTTTTTGAAAAGGCCTCAATTGTTCCGCTTTGAATTTTTCCTTCTTTAGTTCTGGCTTGATAATAAAATTTCATATTTTTTTACCCAAGCGTAGCGCGGGGTGAAGATGAACGAAGTTCATCGACTAAGGCGGCTGTTTATTTCCTGGGGGTTTAAAGAATATTTCAGGGCCGTTTCTTTGGTAATCTCTTTTTTATTGACCAGTTCGGCTAAGGATTGATTAAGGGAAATCATCCCATCTTTTCTTGAGGTTTCAATAACCGAAGGTATTTCATGAATTTTGTTTTCCCGAATCAAATTATTTATTGCCGAATTGGCAATCATTACTTCGCAGGCCGGGATAAAACCATTCCCAAGCCGGGGCACAAGCCGCTGAGAAACTACTCCTAAGAGAGAACCGGAGAGTTGAGCTCGGATTTGATTTTGCTGAAAAGAAGGAAAAACATCAACAATCCGATGGATGGTCTGGCTGGCCGAGTTGGTGTGGAGAGTGGCAAAAACTAAATGGCCTGTCTCAGCCGCCGTAATAGCTGTGGCTATTGTTTCCAAATCTCTCGACTCACCCACCATAATGACATCAGGATCTTCTCTGAGGGCAGACCTTAAGGCTCGAGGAAAACTTAAAGTGTCATGATAAACCTCTCTTTGGTCAATAATGGATTTATCATCATAGAAGATATATTCGATGGGTTCTTCAATAGTAATTATATGTTCTTTTCTCTGATGATTGATTTCGTCAATTAAAGAAGCTAAAGTCGTGGATTTCCCTTGAGAAGAAGCGCCAGTAATTAAAACAAAACCCTGGGTAGCTTCGGTAAATTTATATAAAACATACGGGAGGTTGAGTTCTTCAATTGTTCTGATTTTTGAAGGAATAGACCTTAAGGCAATACTTATTACTCCGCGTTGAAAGAAAACATTTACTCGAAACCTGGCTGAATCATCAAAACTATAAGCAAAATCTATTTCTTTTTCTCTTAAAAATTTTTCTTTCTGTCGTTCATCCATTAAAACAAAAGCTAATCCCTCAGAGTCCTGAGCAGTGATTGTCTTTTCTTTTTCCAATTTAATTAAATCTCTGGTTATCCTTAAAATTGGGGGATGACCAACTGAAATATGTAAATCTGAAGCGTTTTTTTCAATGGCAATCTCTAAAAGTTTTTTAAGCTGAATTTGGTAATCCATGTTAGAAATTGTTAGCGACGAAGGAGCGTTACAAGTTCTTACACCCCGCACCTATTTTGCGTCCCAATTCACGATTTTATAATAATAGTGAGAAAAACAGGTTTAACTCTCGCGGCGCGCATAACACGAATAGTGTTCCCAGCACATAAAGCGTTATGTGCTGGGTGGGCTATTCGCCCACCGTGCGCCGCCAAAAAAGCTGGAGGCAAAATAGGTGCGGGGTAAATCCTCCGTAAGCTCAAGCTTCGCCTACGGCTCGCTTTCGCTAACGGATTATTTATTCTTCTTCAATTGCTCTCATTATTTCTTCAATTGAGGTAATGCCTTCCAAAACCTTTAATACTCCGTCTTCCTTCATTGAAATCATCCCCTGTCTTCTGGCTTCTTCTAAAATCTTAGTTTTAACGGGAAGGCGGATAATTATTTCAGCCAACTTGTCGGTCATTTCTATAAGTTCAAATATCCCGGTTCTTCCCGAATATCCTTTGAAATTACATTTTTTGCATCCTTTGGCTTCAAAAATGTAAAGGGGTTCGGGGACTTTAATCTTCTTTCGGGAAAAAGCCGGCATTTGTTCAATTGTCTCTAAAATAAATTTTCTGGCTTTAGCCGAGGCCTTTACTCTTCTCTTGCAAAAAGGGCAAAGCACTCTTACTAATCTTTGACTCAGGGCCATGGCCAAACTAGGCGAAAGGAGAAACGGCTTTATGCCCATATCAATAAGCCGGGGAATGACATCCGACGCATTATTGGTATGCAAGGTTGAAAAAACCAAATGGCCGGTTAAAGCGGCTTGAACAGCCAATTCGGCTGTCTCTTCATCTCGGATCTCGCCGACCATAATAATATCCGGGTCCTGTCTAAAAATCTGGCGAAGCCCCTTAGCAAAAGTATAATTAATTTCCGGTTTTATCTGAGACTGACTAATTCCAGCTATAAAGTACTCCACCGGATCCTCTAAAGTTACAATATTGACTCCTTCGGTGTTTAATATTCTTAAGAGAGCATAAAGAGTAGTTGTCTTCCCGCAGCCGGTCGGACCAGTAACCAAAATCATTCCGTAAGGCCGGCCCAGAGATTTTTTTACTTTATTAAAATTTTCTTTATTCAATCCTAATTTCTCCAAAGATTTAAGGCCTTTTTCCGGATCAAGGATTCTGAGCACTACCTTCTCTCCCAAGATAGTGGGAAAGGTAGAAACCCGGAAATCAATATTTTTCTCTCCAATCTTGGCTGAAAAACGACCGTCCTGAGGAATTCTTGTTTCATCAATCTTTAAGCTGCTAAGAATCTTAATGCGAGCAACAATTGCCGGGTGGGCTTTCAGAGGTAAAAACAAACTTGAATGCAAAATCCCGTCTAATCGATAACGAACCTTTAAATTTTCTTGAGTAGGTTCAATATGGATGTCCGAGGCATTTCCTTCAACCGCCTGCCTTAGAATCACGCTGACCATTTTTATTATCGGCGCTTCCTCTACTAATCTTTTAAATTCCTCTTTTTCTATAGCCACCTCTTCTTTTCCTTCAACTTTTATTTCGCTTTCTAACCTCTCTAAAGCTTTTTCCATTTCTTGCTGAGGAACACGATATCTTTCAAGACATTTTTTGAAATCGGATAAAGTGATGAGAAAAGAATTATAAGATAATTTACTTTGTCGGGTTAAAAATTTCAAGGCTTCTTGAGCCTGGCTGTCCTCGGGATAAACCATTCCCACCTCAAAACTGTTTTTTTCTTTTTTTAAGGGTACCATTTTGTAATATTGGGCTGATTCTTTGGGAATCAATTCCAAAACTTCCGGAGAAATCTTTTCCGGAACAACTTGTTTAAGAGGAATTTTGAGCAACTGGCTTTTTAACTTAAATAAGGTCTGCTCGGAAAGAATCTCTTCTTTTAAAATTATCTCCTCTATTGCTTTATTGCTTCCTTTGGCCTCCATTTTCAACTGAGCGCCTGCTCTTTTATCTATTATTTTCCTTTTTATTAATTCTTGAATTAAATCCATGTTCCTTCCCCCGCCAGGGCGAGGTCAGTCAAATTAAAAATTAAAAATGAAAAGTTAAAAGTTACAGTTAAAAACTAAAAATTTTTAATTTCAGATTGTCTTTTATCAAGTTTTCGCATAGCGAAAACGAAGATGGAAAAGAGATTTATCTCTTTGACTTCGCTTTTTCACTTTTCGTTTTTCATTTAATACGGTTCAAAGGGATTTTCTCGGCCAATTTCTTCCGGCACCAGAATTTTTTCCAGAGGTAAAAGTTCCTTGACTTTCGGACTCTCTAAGGTCTGATAGTCAATCTCAATCTTATTAACTATTTCTGGAAAAAAGGGAGTATAAATCTCAGGTTTCAGAAAAACATCCTTCAAAATGATAAAAAAACCAACTATTATCAAGGCGAGCGTCAGATATATTAAGATTCTACTTTCTAATGTTTTTTCTTCTGCCATATATTTTAATAGGAATAAACCTTTAATAATAAATTAAGGGTTGACAATCCTTCGGTTAATGCTGCTTTCCCTTCTTTGGTAATTTGAACCTCTTCGATTTCAATCAGACGGGAAGATTTTTCTACTGATTTAAGAAAATTTTTAAAGCCCTCATAAAAACCTATCAGTTCAATACTAACATATTCTTCCTGGACTTTTTTTGCTCCTTCTTCTTTCGCTGTTTCTCCTGATAGAGTAGATAAATTTACACCTTTCAAGAATACTCCACTCTCGGCGCTGGCTTTTTGAAGATAGTTAAACAGAGAGGGCAAAAAGAAATCGGCTGGGAGAGCTGAATCAATTTTTTCTAAACTCTCCTGATATTCTTTCAGTTTATTGAAATTATCATGAATATCCTTATAGTAATTTTCTATTGTCAGGGCTTCTTTTTTTCTTATTTCAAGTTTCTTTTTCAAGCTGCTAAAATCAGAAAATAGAGGAAGAATAAGATAAACAACTATTATTAAAGCAATAAAAAATAAAATTGGGATTGAAAAAGATTTATTCATTTTTAAACATTTTAGGGTCGAGAGAAAGATTTATGGTAAATATAACCTCTCCCTCTTTCCCCAGAGCAAGATTAGATAAATTTAGACCTTTTACAAGTTTATTTCCTTTAAGATAAAGGATTTGTTCGCCCAAGGTTTTGAAATCTTCTGTCTCGCCTCCTAAAACAGCCTCGGCGGTTTTTGTATCCAAATCCAATCCCGAGAAGGAAACTTTTGGATGGGTTGAATCTCCAAGAAATTCCAAGAAAGCAGAAGTAATTTTATGTTCATTAAAAAGCTCTGAAAAATCCTTAATTTTTTTCTGATAACCAAGAACTTGTTTTTCTGTTTCTTTATCCCCTTCGGTTTTAATTTTAGCCACCTTAACTTCAGTTTCCTCTATTTGAGATTTAAAAGAGGAAATTTTTATTCTCATTCCAAAATAGCAAGCCCCCAGGATAATTAAGAGAATTAAAGACAAATAAAACAGATAATTAATAAGAGAAGGAGTTTTTAATTTTTCTTTTGGAATTAATTCTTGAGCCATAGATTTATTGTCCTATTCCTCTCAAAGCCAAGCCCAGGGCTATGGCGAAAGAAGGGCCTACTTCTTTCAGGCGACCTTCCAAGAGAGGAGGATAGGAAATATTAGAACTATAAAAAGGATTAGCGATTTTAATATCCTTTTTTAAAAAAACTTTAAAATATTCTTTTAAACCGGAAAGAGAAGCTGCTCCTCCAGCCAATATTATATCCTCAACCTTCTTGCCATCGGTTTGATAAAAATTCTGACAAACCTTTTCTATCTCCTGAGAAATAGAATCAATCTGAGGACGTAAAGCAAGAAAGACAGGGGTTTTTTTAGGGTCCAGACCAAATTCCTGTTTTGTCTTTTCTGCTTCTTGCCAGTTAGTTTTTAAAGAATTGGCTAAGGCCTGAGTTAAACTATTGGCTGAAATGTCAAAGCTGTGACTCTGTCTTAATAAACCGTTTTCGGCGATACTGATGGTAGTGCTTGTATAACCAATATCAACTAAACAAATAGGTTCTTCTTTTTCTGTTTCCCTAACCGAGGACCTCATTAAAGCAAAGGTTTCTGCTTCTAATCCCTTAAGCTGAAGGTTAGATAAAGTTGCCATTCTTTGATACTGCTGAACTACCTTATTAGGAACGGCCACCAGTAATATCTTGTGACTTTTTCTTCCCCCCAGTTCTTCTTCGGCTTTAATCGTTTGCCAATCGAAAGTAACCTCAGCTAAAGGAAAAGGAATGTGGTGACAAGCCTCGAATTCTACTGCCTTGGGAATTTCGGACATAGTCATCGGAGGTAATTCAAAGGTAGTAAAAAAAGTAGAAAAATCAGGAATGGAAAGAAAGGCCTTTTTCTCTCTAATTCCTGCTTTTTTTAATAAAGCATCTAAAATCTCAGCTATTTTATCGCCCAAAAGCAGAAGGTTCTGTTCTCCGAAAACCCTGAAAAGAGAATCAGCTTGAGAAGGAACTTGAAATTGAATATAATTCTCAATTCTGATTTTTTTCCCCAAACGAGAGAGCTCAACAATCTTAATGGAAAAACTTCCGATGTCTATTCCCAGGCAAGTTTTAGAAAATATTTTGGAAAGACCTAAAGCCATAATTTTTTAATTCTATATTATTGTATAATAACATAAAAGAAAGGGCAAAGAAAATAAATTTTCTTCTTCCCCTTTCGCTAACGCTCAGGAGATGAAAGAAATCTTTCTCCAAATGAAAATAAAAATCCTTGATATTCTTTTCCCGGCTATCTGTCTGAACTGTCAAAAAGAAGGAACTTGGATTTGCCAGAATTGTCTTTCGCTTATTGAGATTTTAGAATATCAATACTGTCCTTTTTGCCAAGAAAGAGTGTTTGCCTGCCTGTCCGGTAGTCAGGAAAAAGGAACCTGTAAAAAACATAGAGGGAAAAACCTCAACGGTCTTTTCTTTGCTGCCTCTTATAAAAATCCTTTAGTCAAGAAACTTATTAAAAGATTCAAATATTCACCTCTCTTAAAAGAACTTGCCCCCTCTTTATCTTCTTTAATAATAACACATTTTATTTCAAGTGGGAACAAAATAATTTTTAATGACCAGGAGGCCTCTCTTTTTATTCCTGTCCCTCTTTCTCCGGCTAAAAAAAGATGGCGGGGATTTAATCAATCGGAAGAAATTGCCAAAGAACTTTCTAAATTCCTAAAAATTCCCTATCAAGTCAATAATCTCATAAAAATTAAAAAAACTCAACTACAAGTTGAGTTATCAAGAGAAGAAAGAGAAAAGAACATCAAGGGAGCATTTATGGTTAAGAACCCCAAAGAAATCCAAGGAAAGAGAATATTTTTAGTTGACGATGTTTTTACCAGCGGCGCCACAATGGAGGAATGCGCCCGCGTCTTGAAAAAAGCCGGAGCAAAACAGGTCTGGGGAATTGCCGTGGCTAGGGAAGAAAGCGACTAAATTGGCGGAGGGGGCGAGATTCGAACTCGCAAGTCCTTTCGGACACCGCTTTTCAAGAGCGGCGGAATACCATTATCCGACCCCTCCAAAAAAGAAGCGGAGGAGGTGGGACTCGAACCCACAAGCCGCTTTTTACACGGCGATAGGTTAGCAACCTATTCTCGTGACCAATTTGAGTACTCCTCCTAACAATCATTATTTTACCACTGAATTTCTTATAAATCAAATTGAAAAATATCTATTTTCGTGTTAATCTAAAAAAATGTCCCCGTAGTTCAATGGATAGAACATTTGGTTGCGGACCAAAAGGTTGCAGGTTCGATTCCTGCCGGGGACACCATGAACCCCGTTAGAAGTCTTTGTCAGAAAAAATTTAAATTAAATTTTTTCTGCGAGGCAATAACGGGGACATAACCACTAACAAAAGTCAGTCAGAGATTAGTTAATTATCATATATAATGACGACTTCTAACGGGGTGAATCTCTCTACTCCAATTAAAGAAATTCCGAGAATTGGGCCGGTCTTCTTGAAAAAGCTCCAAAAAATGGGAATAAAAACAGTGGAAGACCTGCTTTTTCATTTTCCCCACCGCTATGAAGATTTTTCTAACATCCGGTCAATTTCTAGTCTTAAGGCGAATGAAACTTGCTGTTTGCAGGGAAAAATTCTGGAAATTGGAACTTCCAGAACTTGGAAAAAGAAAATGTTTTTAACCGAAGCAATTGTTGAAGATAAAACAGGGGCAATAAAAGTTATCTGGTTTAATCAGCCATATCTGACAAAAACCTTAAATGAAGGAGATTGGGTTTGTTTAGCTGGAAGAGTCAGCTCTGGGAAACCCACCAAAGGTGGGCACCCCGGAGTTTACTTGTCCAACCCGGCCCATGAAAAAATTCAGCCCTCAGAGTTCAGCGTTCAGCGTTCAAATCTTACTCACACTGGCAGAATTGTTCCGGTCTATCCAGAGACCGAAGGTTTGTCTTCAAGATGGCTCCGTTATATTTTAAGACCTTTACTCGCAAAATTTAAAAATGAAATTCCAGAAATTTTACCCTTAGAGATAATAAAAAAATACAATTTCTTATCTCGGGCTCAAGCCCTCTGGCAGGTTCACTTCCCTGATTCAATGTCCTTAGCTAAAAAGGCAAAAGAAAGGTTTTCTTTTGAACAACTCTTTTTAATCCAACTCTCGGTTCTGAAAGAAAGATTGAAATTAAACAAAGAAAAAGCAGAGGCGATTCCTTCTAATATCAAAATTACAAAAGAATTGGTCGCTTCCTTGCCTTTCAAACTAACCGATGCCCAAAGAAAATGCACCTGGCAAATTCTTAAGGACCTGGAAAGGCCAAGCCCTATGTCCCGGCTCATGGAAGGAGATGTCGGTTCGGGAAAAACAGTGGTAGCTGTAATCGCTGCCTTAAATGTTATCCGAGCCGGTCATCAGGTTGCTTTTATGGCTCCAACTGAAATTTTAGCCAAACAGCATTTTCAGGAAGTAACCAAACTTTTAAAGCCGTTCAAGGTAAAAATTGCTTTTTTAACTGGTAAAGAGGATAAAATTGTCTCTCAAAAACTAGAAAATGAAATTTTGGAAATCTCCAGGCAAAAACTCCTGGAGAAAATGAGAAAAGGAGAAGTGGATATTTTAATCGGCACTCATTCTTTAATTCAGGACAAAGTGAAGTTTAAAAATTTAGCTCTTTGCCTTGTTGACGAACAACACCGATTTGGAGTTGAACAGCGAGCCAAGTTAAGTCAAAAGTCAAAAGTCAAAAGTCAAAAGTATTTCATCCCTCATCTCTTATCAATGACAGCTACTCCTATTCCCCGAACCCTGGCTTTAACAATTTACGGAGATCTTGATTTATCAATTTTAGACGAAATGCCGAAGGGCAGGAAAAAAATAATTACCAAAGTTGTTCCTCCGAAAGAAAGAGAGAAAGCTTATAACTTTGTAAGAGAGCAGGTTGAGTTTGGCAACCAGGTTTTTGTTATCTGTCCGCGGATAGAACCCGGAGATTCATCCAACCATCCCAAACATCAAACATCGAACATTCTGTCTTGGGCGGAGGTTAAAGCGGTAAAAGAGGAATATGAAAAATTGTCAAAGAAAATTTTCCCTGATTTAAAAGTAGAAATGTTGCATGGGAAAATGAAAACCAAAGAGAGAGAAAAAACAATGAAGAACTTCAAGAATAAAAAAATTGATATTTTGGTTTCAACTTCGGTCGTTGAAGTGGGAATTGATATTCCCGGCGCCACCGTGATGCTCATCGAAGGAGCAGAGAGATTCGGCTTAGCTCAATTGCATCAATTCAGAGGAAGGGTGGGAAGGTCAGATTCACAGTCATATTGTTTTTTGTTTACCGATTCGCCAGCCAAAAAAACCCGTCAAAGATTAGAAGCAATCGTCAAAGCCGAAGATGGATTTGAATTAGCTCAAAAAGATTTGGAAATTCGAGGACCGGGAAGTTTATACGGAGTTAGACAATGGGGAATTCCTGATTTGGCAATGGAAAATTTCAAAAATATTGATTTAATTGAAAAAACAAGAGAGGCCGCAAAAGAACTTTTAAACAAGGACCCTGAATTAAAAAAATATCCCTCTTTAGAAGAGAGATTAGAAAACTTCCAAAAGAGAATTCACCTGGAATAATTTTTTCTGGGTTTGGGGGTGTTCCAGAATTCTAAATGTTTTCCAAGAATTAACCTGATTTGGGCATCAAGAGCCGGAAAAGCGCCGAATATTATCAAAGTAAAAGGAAGAAGAAACCACTGCAATATCATAGACAGGTTCTTAAGCCAACTCATCTTTTTAGGTCTAGGAGGTATAAAACAGATATTTATTAAAGCTCCGGTAATCATTCCAATCATAGAAAAGGTCAGGATAAAACCAGTCAAGCGAGGGAGATTATAAGAAAGGAGAGAAATATTGAATTCCTCCCCTCCTAAAAGCAAAGGCAGCCAGCCCAAAAAGAAAATTAATAAAGAAGCGCAAGCCCAGGACCAAAAACCATCCAGTAAAACCAGAGAATGAAAAATCTTTTTCCCTAAAGGGATTTTTTTATTTTTTAAAAAGCCAAAAATAATATAGGGAATTTCAATACATCCCCAAGCCCAGCGTTTTTGTTGTTTGTACTGATTCAAAATCGTCCGGCCGAAACTTTTCCCCACTACCACATCCATAGAAACTGGATAGTATAAAGGCACAACCTGATAATCTCCGTCAAACTTCAGAAAGGATTTCCAAAATATCCGAGAGTCATCAGAAACTACATTGGAAGGATATCCCACCCCAAAAAAAACAGCGGCTGGCATAGAATGAGAAGAATAAGTAACTAATTGCTCTGGTTTTTCCTGTTGCATCATTTGCCAGAAACTATTAGAAGCGGCAACAACTCTGGTCAAGGCCGGAGATTGCCAGATATTATTGTGATAAAGAGGAATGGGCTGAAAACTCGACCTCTCCGGGTTCTGGGCTGTTAAATAATGATAAGTCAAGCAAAGAAAATACTGAGGAAAAACTTTGGTGTCAATGTCAAAAGCAGAAACAATAATGCTCTTAAGAGGAATTTTCTCTTTTTCTATTGTCTTTCTAATTTCCTTACCGGCAAATGCCATGTTTGAACCTTTTCCCCTGACTTCCCCTTCAAGATTTTCAGGATGGACTGTCACTAAAAATCGGTGAAAACATTTCCCATAATGTTCTTGGGCCAGTTCTCCTATTTTTTCTGCTGCTTCTCCTCCTGATTCTTCTTGAGCCAAAACAATAATCATCTTATCTTTCGGATAAACACAATTCTTCAGGGATTCCAGGGTTTCCTCTACCACTTCCCAATTTTCCTTAGCCATAGGCAAAATTACTAATTGGTAAATATCCTTACATTTGGGAAAATCTTTTAATTTTTCCTGCCAATCAGTTTTAAGATATTTTCTCATTCGTCTGAAAGAAACAATTTGATGGGAAGAAAGATAAAAAACTTTCAAGGTCCAGTAAAGGTCAAAAAGAATTATAAAAATGGCCACCCAAACCGGTCTCAGCCAAGAAAAAAATAAAGCAAAACTTAAGGTGATTAAACTTAAAAAGCCGGGCAATATCTCCAAAATCCGGTAAATAATTCTTTCTCTTGGATTAGGGATATCAGAAGCCCGGCTGATTTCAAGATAATCTTGCATAGTGGCCCTGACGAGAATCGAACTCGTGTTTCCACCTTGAAAGGGTAATGTCCTAAACCACTAGACGACAGGGCCATATAATAATAAATTAACTTAAAAATTGAAAAAAATCAAGAAAGAGTTATAATTGTTAAATTGTTAAATTATTATCATGATTATTCTTACTATTGATACATCCTGCGATGATACCTGCATAGCAATATTAAAAATAAAAAATCAAAAATCAAAAATTGGAGATGCTCGCTTTGATGTCCTTTCTAATATCGTTTCCTCCCAAGTAGAAGTCCATCAGAAATACGGAGGAGTTTATCCATTCTTAGCCAAAAGAGAGCACCAAAAAAACTTAGTGCCGGTATTAAAAAAAGCCCTTCGACAAGGGCTTCGAGTGAGCCTCAGCCGAACTCCTCATGGTAAACAAAAATTCGAAAAACCAAACTTGATTGCAGTTACGGTAGGACCGGGATTAGAACCCTGTTTATGGGTGGGAGTAAATTTTGCCAAAGCCCTTGCTTACTCCTGGAATTTACCGATTATTCCTGTAAACCATATTGAAGCGCATATACTCGCCAATTTCCTAAATACTAAATACAAAATACTAAACCCCGTTAGAGGTCAACGGAGCTTGGCGGAAGCACAAAGAAAACAAACCTCTAACGGGGTAAATACTAAATACTTACTTCCAGCAATCTGTCTAGTTGTTTCAGGAGGTCACACTCAATTGATTTTGATAAAAAATATTGGGATTTATAAAATAATTGGCGAGACAAGAGACGATGCGGCTGGTGAGTGCTTTGACAAGACAGCCAGAATATTAGGACTTGGTTATCCGGGAGGACCATCAATTGCACAGCAAGCTGCGCAATTGAAATTAAAAATGAAAAATGAAAAATTAAAAATATCTTTGCCAAGACCGATGATTAACAGTAAGGATTATGATTTTTCTTTTTCCGGATTGAAAACAGCTGTTTTGTATGATTTCAAAAAAAGACCCGCCTCCGTTAAAACTACGGCGGGCAAGCCAAGAAAAGAATATATTAGAGAAATGGCAAAAGAAATCCAGCAGGCAATCATTGATGTCCTAATCAAAAAAACAATCAAGGCGGCTAAAGATTACAGAGCAAAAAGTATTATTCTCGGAGGTGGCGTAGCCGCCAATAAAGAATTGCGAAAACAATTTAACTATAAACTACGAACTATAAACTATAAACTAAACTTTTTGGTTCCGCCAAGAAAATTTTGCACTGATAACGCAGTCATGATTGGAATAGCAGGATATTTCAACCGGGGAAAAGCTTCAAAAAATTGGAAAAAAATCAAAGTAGATGCTAACTTAAGGATATGACCCCGTTAGAAGTCCTTGGCAGAAAAATTTTATTAAAATTTTTCTGTGTTGGATAAACGGGGTATCTCAACACAATAATGTAGCTGTCTGAAATTTACCACTTTGGCTATATAAAGACAGACTTCTAACGGGGTGATTCTTTCTAAAACCTACAAACCAAAAAACATTGAAGGAAAAATTTACAAACTCTGGGAAAAATCCGGCTTCTTCAAAGCCAATCCTCGGAGTAAGAAAAAACCATTTTCTATTATTATGCCCCCGCCCAATGCTAACGGGGCTTTACATATTGGCCACGCTGTTTTTGTTACTTTAGAAGATATTATGATTCGCTATCAAAGAATGAAAGGGAGAGAAGTTCTCTGGCTGCCGGGAACTGACCACGCCGGAATTATGACTCAGGTTGTTTATGAGAAAAAATTAGCCAAACAAGGTAAGACCAGATTTGATTTGGGTCGAGAGGAGTTTTACAAACAGACCTATAAATTCTCAATGAAAAATAAAAAAAAGGTGGAGAATCAACTCAGAAGACTAGGAGCAAGCTGCGATTGGAGCCGTTCAAAATTCACTTTAGATCCAAAAATAAGCGAAGCTGTCTTTTACACTTTCAAAAAAATGTATGAGGATGGGTTGATTTTCCAAGGCAAACGAATTATAAATTGGTGCCCGAGATGTCAGACAGCCCTTTCTGATTTAGAAGTAGATTATCAGGAGAGAAAGGATTCTCTCTTTTATATAAAATATGGACCTTTAACTTTGGCCACAGTCAGACCCGAAACAAAATTCGGTGATACAGCCATAGCAGTTCATCCCGACGACAAGCGCTATAAAAAATATATTAACAAAGAGATTAAAGTAAAAACGGTTTTGGGCGAGGTTAAAATGAAAGTCATCTCTGATAAGAGCATTGATCCTAAGTTTGGAACCGGTGTAGTAAAAATAACGCCGGCCCATGATCCTAATGATTTTGAAATTAGCAAAAGACATAAATTAGAAATCCGTCAGGTTATTGGCTTTGACGGCAAACTGAACGAGAAAGCCGGAAAATATTCCGGGATGAAAGTATTAGAAGCCAGAGAAAAAATTGTCAAAGAATTGGGAGAAATGGGCCTAATAGAAAAAACCGATTCCAACTATAAACACAATGTAGCAGTTTGCGGACGCTGCAAAACTACCATTGAACCATTGATTTCTGAGCAGTGGTTTATCAAAGCCAAAAAATTAGCCGCTCCGGCTATCAAAGCGGTAAGAAACAAGAAAATAGAATTTATCCCTAAATATTTTAAAAAGAATTACTACCACTGGATGGAAAACATCAGAGATTGGTGCATATCCAGACAAATTTGGTGGGGGCACAGAATACCGGTCTGGTATTGTCAATGTGGAGAGAAAATAGTAGCTATTGAAAAACCAAAATTTTGCCCTAAATGTAAAAGTCCAAAATTAAGACAGGATACTGACACCCTTGATACCTGGTTTTCTTCGGGTCAATGGCCCTTTACTGTTTTTGGCTGGCCTAAAAAAACTGAGGATTTTAAATATTTTTACCCCACTACTATCTTAGAAACGGGTTGGGATATTCTATTTTTTTGGGTAGCCAGAATGATTATGCTTGGAATTTACTCTACCCAAAAAATACCTTTTCGTTATGTTTATTTACACGGCTTAGTTCGAGACAAAGAGCATCAGAAAATGTCAAAATCAAAAGGTAATGTAATTGATCCCTTGGGCGTGATTGACCTCTATGGAGCCGACGCCTTGCGTATGGCTTTGGTCTTCGGTACAAGTCCGGGCAGAGATGTTATAATTTCCGAAGATAAAATCGTTAGTCAGAGAAAATTCACCAACAAAATTTGGAACGCTTCAAGGTTTGTTCTTACGAACAAACCTTCGCAGATTAACGCTGACTTGCCCGCCCAAATTTCAAAGAAATTTGTGGCGGGTAAGCTGATTAACGCTGATAAAAATTTAACCAAGGCAGATAAAAAAATATTGAAAGAGCTTGATAAAACAGTGAAATTAGTAACGAAAAATCTGGACGATTTTCAATTTCACGAAGCTGCTCAAAATTCCTATCATTTTTTCTGGCACGAATTCTGCGATTATTACATTGAAGAATCAAAAAAACAACTTCAGGTTCCGGACATCAAACACCCCCGAAGCAAAGCAAGCTTGCTACGGGGCAGGCAAACATTAAACATTCTTCTATATGTCTTGCTGACCTCTTTAAAACTTCTTCACCCTTTTATGCCTTTCATCACTGAAGAAATTTATCAAAAATTACCTTTAGAAAATAAGAGGAAATGTTTAATGGTTGAACCCTGGCC
>Ga0100392_1002805_pt1 | contig 16071 bp, 7 predicted proteins | sample CryGeymeta201516_FD_81548 | JGI IMG/M metagenome (GOLD analysis project Ga0100392, IMG submission 81548) | Groundwater microbial communities from Crystal Geyser aquifers in Utah, USA - Crystal Geyser metaG 2015-16 | ecosystem: Environmental > Aquatic > Deep subsurface > Groundwater | place: USA... | reverse complement strand
TGCTTTTGGGACACAGAACACAAATTTTTTGATCATTTCATCGACATCCTCCGCGCGATCATGGCGACTCTTTCGCATGGCAAGTAGGCGTGAAGGCGTCGAAAGAAAATCTTCCTCGCTCTGGTAAATTGGGTGTTGCTTTATCGTCAGCAATTTCAGACGGCGAGTTGAAAAAGGAAATGATGGAGCGCTGCAGCGCAAGGAGTTGATTTTGTGTTGAAATTGTACCGTATCCTTTCTATCGTCCATAGACTGTTTCTTCAGGTCATCGAGCAGCTTGATCAGTGCAGAAGGAATATCCAAGTCGGCTGATGTCTCATCTTCGGAAGTTTCTGCTCGCTCCGCTAAGCTCAACTTTCGATCCTCTAGCTCTCTCAAAGACATTGAACGAACTTCATCGTGTTCAAGCGCGGAAACAATGGATGAAGTGGCGCAACTACCTGACCAAAGCGGAGACAGCAAATGCTGGCTTACATGAGCGAGCGCGTTCTTCATTACAGCGATTCCAACGGCTTGATCGGGAAACGGAATATCAATACGATTCAGAGCGAATGGGGTGACGACTGAGCGGGGCTCGAACAAATCTGGATGGTTGCACACTTTACGGAGTTGCATCAAGACATTCATCATTCCCATGTAGTTCCCGCCTTTCTTTAAGGCTTGGCGGGTGGATGATCGCGCCATGAATTCCTCATAAAAGAACATTTGTCGCCGAGATAATGGGCACTTAACAATATGCTCAAATTTCCCAGGCAATTGTGTTTCGACGTCCTTTTTCAGTCGACGAAGCAGGAATGGCCGAATAATGCCGTGGAGGCGCGAAATCATTACGTCATTCTGATTGGAAGTTCCCTCAATCATGCTGTTCATAGGGTTCGAAAACCAGAAAGAGAATTCCTTCCGTGAACGAAAGATGTAGGGCATCAAGAAATGCAGCAGTGACCAGAGCTCCATTAAGTTGTTCTGTTGTTTAAAGAAGAATAAGCCGCGGTGAGCGCAAGGGCCAACACGTATTCATAGCCAACAACGCGAACAATCAAAATTACCTGTAAAGGTGTTCCAGTGAGCAGTAGACGACGCTGAGTATTGAAATTGATTAGAGTTTGCCATCGCTGACTTTGGAAGTTTTTAATATTTTGGGCTTCGTCAAGAATAAGATAGTACCATCGCTTCCGCTTGAACGCAAAGGCATCTTGTACTGCCAGCTGGTACGATGTCACCACAACGTTGTACCAATTGGTCTAATCAAATATTGAAAGGGTAAGACCATGTCCATCCGAACTTGTATAAACAGTCAAAAATTCAATCGTACCTTAGTCCATCCAGTCCGAAGCTCCTTACGCCGTTTTGCCGTGCCGTAGTAGCACAGAGCCTTGAGGCCAGGAGCAAATCTCTTTAATTCGGTTTCCCAGTTCACAATGACAGACGTTGGTACAATGACAAGGTGTGGACCCCAGATACCTTTATAAGCCGCCAAATATGCCAGCAAGGCGATCGTCTGCAGGGTCTTGCCTAGTCCCATTTCTGCACGAAAAAATGTAAGCCTCCCTGAAAGAGAAAAAAAGAACAGGTCTTCACAAGAAAAGACGTCTACGTACCGTCTGCCAAGATGCCGTTGAGACGTCGCGTTTGCATCGAAACGAGCCAATTAAGGCCAATCTGCTGATACTCGCGAAGCTTAACCCATGGGGCAATTAAAAAAGGTCGGCTGGCGAGAGTTCTTCTCGCACGTTCGGCGGACTCTTCCAAGGCGTTGATAGCTGCAAGCCCTTCATCTGATTCCTCGCCAGCCTTAAGTCGCTTGCCGTTGCCATTTTCTGGCGAAGACTCTCGTCTACGTTTTGTCGCTCCTTCATTATCATCATTGTCATCATCATCACCACCGTCGTCGTCGTCGTCATCACTGGCAATGTGCATAGCATTATCAGAAGTTCCGACTGCTTCCATCTTATGATAGATTTCGAGCAATTGTTCAATGGGTATCTCGCTCTCTTTTTGTAACATGGCAAGCTCCTTCTCGGGCGACATCTCTCGGCCTAGACGTTCTTCAGCTTCCATGGTTGTCTCGTCATCCATTTCCTCGCTGTGGGCGACAAACTCTGCGTCATCGCCCACATCACTCGCAGTCTCGTCCACGAGTTTAGACGACGCCAGTACGGCGAAGGCGCTCTTCTTGCCGTTTTTAACGTTGTCATCGCTTGCGCCAGTTGTACTACTATCCCCGTTGGCGAATGCCCCGGCGTATTTAGCCCTCAATTCGTTGACCGACATTTCATTTTCGCGTTTTAACATTGCTAGCTCGTCGGAATAGGACATGTCCCGACCAAGCCGCTCTTCCGCCTCCAATGTTGTCTCATCGTCAACGTCATCGCCAGCTTGAGGCTCAAAAACACCTTCATCACCATCATCTTCATTGTCTGCTCCTGCTAGAAGAGCATTGGCCAACGAGGATTTTGTTAACGCACCCCCGTTGGCAAATCTGGTATCGTCGTCGCTCTCGGAAGGAGCAACATCGCTGTCGTCGGATTCATTGTCGCCGTTGAGAGCGGCGGTGTTATGCAGTTCCTCAGAAGGCGCCTTAGCATATGTACTAGTCCCGAATATCGCAGCATATTGTTGGCGGAGCTGCTCGACGGACATTTTGTTCTCAGCTTTTAGCAGCTTGATCTCCTCTTGAGCCGTCATTTGCTGTGGCAGCCGTTCTTCCTGCTCCATGGTAGTCTCGTCGTCGACCTCTTCTTGGTCGGCTTCAAATTCTTCCGAGCCATCATCCTGTACACTGTCTTCATTCGACGTCACGTCCACATCGTTATCATCATCATCGTCAATGTCAATGGAAGATGCCGCTACAGCAGCACTTCTCATGGTAGTGAGTGCTAGAGCTCCCTGGGCATTTTGGTTCCCATTAGTAGTTGTAATAGCAGCATTATTGCTTCCTTGCTCAAATGCACCCGCATACATTTGCCGTATCTCATCTACGGACATTTTTTGTTCTCGCTGGAGTAGTTCAATTTCTTCCTGGGCAGACATTTGCTGGGGTAAACATTCTTCTTGTTCCATAGTCGTTTCGTCGTCCCGTTCTTGTTGGTCCACTTCATATTCATCGGATCCATTGCCGTCGTCATCACTGTCATCGTGACCATGACTGCGAGCTCCCATCAAGTCGACAAAATCATCAACATCGCTGGCGTCCGCATCGTCGTCCGCATCGTATCTGGCGGCGGCCGCAGCCGCTGCCGCCGCATTGGATCTTCGTTTCGGTAGTACAGTAGGAGAATTCTGAGTGTCATCAGTAGGACTCGTGCTTTCCAGGACAGCTGCTGGATCTGAGGCAAAAGATACATTTCTCCTAGAACTTCTTCTATTGTTGTTGCTACTAGCTTCATCCGTTGTACCGTTATCTCTTGCTGTCTCATCGTCATTATCGTTGGAGTCCCCGGTGGACGATTCCTCTTCGACTGCTCTGCGATAGCGTTCCAGTACTTGTTCAATCGGTAAAAGTGATTCTTCTTGCAATATTTGCAACTCTTGCGGATCCGCGACGAACGAAGACAAATGTCGTTCTTTGCTTTCGATTTCTTCCGCTTCCAACATTGTCGTTTCGTCATCATCACCAGCATCACTGTCTTCGTCCAGACTAAAGGAAGCATCGTCAGATCCAGCGGTATCGGATGCGGTGGATTCTCCATACAGGACATCGTCATCTTTGGACAATTGCAGTCGATTGTAATCAATAACTTTTTGTTTCGATCTCCTTGTTCGTTCTCCCATTGCCAATGCTTCTTCAATGGTCATGGTCGATCGTCGTTGTCGTCTTCTTCGCTTCCGTCTCCTCTGGTTATTGTTTTTGTCGCTTTGCTGCTTGTAATTAGTATCGTCAGTGTCATCACTATCCATATCCATGGTATCATCATCATCATCATCATCATCAATACCATGACGTGTCATTAACGACTGAGTGTATTGTTCGGTTTGCTTGACCAATGTGACCAACTGTTTGTTCATGGCCTGTCGTCGTTCTTCATCGGCCGAGCATTTTTGTTTGTAGGCAATAACGCGTTCCAGTTTGGTCCACCAGGACTTGACATCACGGCCAATTTTGGCCGCCTTTTTGCGCCGCTTCGATTCGGCCTCTACGAGAGCGCGCTGTCGTTTCGAATCGAGCGTCTTGTGGTACTGCGCCACGGCGTGAGCCAATTTGCGCGCCAAACTGATCTGTCGCTTCCGTTCGGCTTGAAAATCCGTTGCTAGCCACATCATTTCCTTCATGGTAAAATCCCAATGTACATCGGAGGTCTTTTCGATCACTGGAACCTGATTGGACTCCAAGAGGGATGCTTCTTCTTCTTGTTGTTGTTGTTCTTCATCGGTGGTAAATGTTGCTTGTGGATTGGCAGCAGCAGCAGCAGCAGCAGCAGACCGCCTCTTCCTCTTCGTTTGACCTGTGCTACCGTTGCTGCCGCTGGCGTTGGTGTTGTTGTTGTTGTTCTTGTTAGTGGTGGTGCTTTGAAAGGTGGTTGGTTTTTTGGTTTTCATAGGTTCAATAGAAATTACAGAAAGACGCGATTGGATCTCTTCCTTGCGGGCAATCAAATCACTGTACGACATGGTAGCCACCGAATCGTTTGTGACACAGGAAAAGTTGGTGGCTGCAGTAGGAGTAGTACTTGTAATGACTGCGGGAATTGCGGGTACCGCAGCCAGACCAGTAGCATCAGCTTTCGCTTTTGGCTTGTTGCTGTTGGATCGTCGCACCATGGTGAAGCAACAGAGATGGCAGGTCGGTACTGTCACAAAAACAAATCAAATCAAATCAAATCTCGTCTCTAGATATCAAAAGAAAAAATAATAATAATTGTAACTTGTATTACTACTGGTTGCATGTGCAGATGGTGGGGTGTGGGGTTGTTGTTGATGCACGAGCGTAACAAGATATTACTATTTTTTTTTGTAAGCTCGAGAGATCTTTTGTGAACGCTACGGGGTTGATCTATCCGAATGAAAACCTAAAAAAATTGTATTATTCGATTTTGCTGAAAAAAGCAATCGTCTCATAACCTGTTGAAAATCCCACTTGACTGGAGGAAGCGCGGGATTACTGTACCTTTGGTGGGAATACTACTACTAGTAGACTCAGTAGACTAGCTAGTAGTAGGAGTAGTCTAGGAGGAGGAGAACATCTAAGGGTGACTGGTGGTGGGTTCATAAACCACAACAAAAATTGCTGCCTGGCTGATTCATTCTTTCTTCTGCTGCAGCAACACTGCTGTAGCATGTAACATCACAACATCGATCCGAAAACGCTATCGACCAAGTCTCATTATTACTAACTTGTCTTAGTACTTAGTATAAGCTTTACTCTTCAGCCAATTAACTGTACTAGCTGGCAGTACAATTCTTGGTGGGCATAGCTAGAGAATAAAGCACACCAGCAAAAATGTTGGATACAGAGATGAAAAGGCTACACTCATCATTCTGGCGGAAAAATTTCAAAAAGTGACAAAAGAAGAACACTGGATTTCATACATACATTAATCCAGACTGTTCTTCTTTTTGGTGATTGGAGTCCCCAGTGTTGTTCTTTTTTGAAATTAGACCCTAACCCTTGTTGGCGACGACAATAACAACAACAAATAACAACTGCACAACCACGTCAAAACAGAAGACGACGACGATGACAAGAACAACATTTAATTGCAAACAAACAACAACACCCCCCACCGTATTACTAACAATTAAACCACAGCCTGCTTCACTCAAACACACTCAAACGTACTGTATACACACAACACTTGCCACTTGCCATGACAGTGCCAGCAGCAGCAGCAGCAGCAAGGACAACAACAGCATCGGCAGCAAGACGAATGATTCAACGACGAGCACTGCAGTGTTCCTTTTCGTCCGTTTTTCATTTACGACAAGCCGGCATGGCCTCAAAGCAAGCGCAAGAAATCGAAAATTTGTTTACCGTCACAGTAGGTGTGCCCATTGTCATTTTGGGAACTACAGGTTTTGTTTGTGCCGTGTCCAAATAACAAGGAATAGAGGAAGCAACGTTCAAGGTTGGTTAAACATCAACTATGACGCAATATTGGACACCCAATGGATACTGCAAGATGGATGTAAACATCAAAAAAGAGAAGGCATTTCGCAGGATCCTCATCTCATATATTAAGAATTAAGACTCAACAAAGAACAAAGAGTCTGCAACAATGGTAAGATCACAACATCGAAGCACCCCTCTTCCCATCCCTAGTCACCCACCCACCCGCATTGCTACTATAGAGTTGGTTGAAAATGCCGTGACGATTTACTATTTCACACTGTTTTACACAAACGAAACCTCTCTGAGAGAGTCATTTTTTCCATGAGCGACTCAAGTTGTATTCAGGCATATCTGAGCATTCATTTCCAATTTTATTTTTTCTTGTGATTGTGGTGGAGTTTGGATTTTTAATGGTTTGATTTGTGTTCACACGCTGTATCCATTTTTTATCTTGGTGAAAATCTCTGTCTCTCATCCTATCACTTGACTTCTTGACTGTATATTATTATATAGAGTACTGCGTGTCTTCTTCGACAGCGATTGGTGCATGTGTATGTGTCTCTACACTCTTGTTTTTGCATAGTGGTGTAAAAGGACAACAGTAGTTTGATCCACTTATAACTACCAGTAGTAGGCCACAATTTTGTTTTTATTCATCCATTTTTGGTTTGCTGCGTCGTCGGCACTACTCGTGGAACCAGAAAGCGCGAAAGATGCTCTAAACATTTGCCGTTTGAAAATGATGTCAACCTCGTCCAAACAATTGAGGGCATCGTTTTCAATTCACAGAAAGCAATTGAAAATGGTATGCCCGTTGTCTAGTAGACAAGAACGTAGACCCCAAAAGAAAACTCAAGGCAAGAACTTGAAAATACTCGTACAGATGGATCAGAGCTCCCACGAAACTTTCATTGCATTGGCAAAGCGTCAAGCATAAAAGGTTTTCGTGGTGAACGTCAATTCGGGAGGCAAAAATAAAAGAGCAGACACTCCGTTCAGTTTTGGTTTTTGGAAAGTCTCCCACGACTCTCATCTCCTGTTTTAAGCGAAGAGTTTCAATGAAGAAGATTCGAGCGCATCAATAATCACTTCTACGCGCGTCCCTAATTATTACTGGCGGGACTTCGGCAATGTTCATGACTGAAACAAATGACCAGGAAAACTCGCGCGAGAAAACAACCACACCTCCAAAATCATTATCATTTCTTTCTTTTTCCTTTTTCTTCCCAGAGGTTAACACCGCAGTGTAAAATCGTCCCAACTTTACTCAGCTTAGAACAAAAGCAATCTTAGTTTTGTCGCGGAAGCCAAAGAGAAAATATGTCGTCTACACAAGAAGTAGGTGAGATATTTGGAGAAGGATCAGGTCCAGCTCATGCAATGCTAAGGTCTCCAACTGTCCTCATTGCTGCTGTGGGGCTCTGGGGGATGAACATTCTCATGTTTCGGATTTTTCGGATTAATTATGTGAAAGTCTTGAAAATGGACCTTAAAAAAATTAAGGCGGAGGAGGAGGGCGATGAAGACCCTGCTGCAGCCTCGTCATCTCAACAAGGGGGCGGCAGTGGTGGCCACATGAAAAACAAGGCGTCTGAGAGCTCGCTTCCATCGTTGGCCAAAGACGATATTCCCGATGACGCGTCCGACCATTCTTATCACATTTTGGAGTCGACAAAACTACGGGACGAATCTATTACTTGGAACCGCCTCGTTGCCTTTTCGGTATCCCTATTATTTTTACTGCATTTTACAACCTACATTTGGATGGATAGTTTGGGAGGAGGCTTCATTGGAGCTATTTTTTCTTTTTATGGATCAGTCATAGCTGTGATGGTCTTGCCAATTCCATCGCTCCGATGGCTTCGAAAGGGATGCATGATTGTCTTTGAAAGAACCTTTGAGTTGGTCAAGCCACGTTGCTTTTGTCTTTCGACAGACCCGACCCTCATTCCGAGACCGATCCCATTTGTGGATGTCTACTTTGCCGACGCCATGTGCTCGCTCAGTAAAGTTTTCTTTGATATGGGTATGCTGGTGCACATGTTATCGCATTACCCAGAACCTGTAAGTGGAGAGCAAGCAACCCATTTTTGTGATATTGGAGACTTGTCATCGGTTCTGTTGGTTCAATAAGTAGATATCCTCATCCAATTTCTTGGTCCAAAAAATTCTACAGGTCCCTCCGTCGACTCACAATATTTTGATCCCGTCGGCATGTGCGGCTGTGCCCTATATTATTCGAGCCCGGCAATGCCTACTCATGCATACTGTTGGGAAAATGAAGGTGCGTCTACACTTTATTTTTTAGGTTGGCTAAGGCAACATTATGTATTAATGGTGGTAATGCTAACACAACCCCAAATACAAAATCACCTCTTAAAATCCAAACACCAATACTTCAACAATATACCACGCAAAACGCGACAGTCGGATCCCAAGCGTGGCCAGCACATTCAAAATGCAATCAAATATTCGACATCCCTGTGGCCACTCTTTCTGTCGGCTTACCAAAAGACCATCGATGATGAAAAAGCACAGTCCTTGGAACCTCTTCTCATCCTGCTGTTGACGTGAGTACAGAGAATGTTGCATCCTTTGTCCTTCTAGTACTGCTTTGTTTCTTGCCCAAGTTTTCTCACACATCATCTCCGTTGTACACGAACTCAGCATCAATGCCAGCTACTCGCTCTATTGGGATGTTGTCATGGATTGGGGCATGATGCAAAATCCAAATAAAGTCACTGGATGTATTGGCGGCAGCTATTCCATCACAGAGGACGACCACGAGAAACCACAGCAGAATTGTGTGGCTGCGTTTTTAAGGCCTCGGCTGAGATTCGGACTGGGCATCTCGCTATCTATTCTCTTGACGGACGCTATTCTACGATTTAGCTGGACTCTACGCCACTACCATGCTCTCTTTCCGAGTGCTGATTTATTTGTCCTGAGTACGCAATTTCTAGAGATTGTCAGGCGAGCACTCTGGAATTTGCTGCGCCTGGAATGGGAACACATCAAGCAACAAAAAGCGCAGGGCGAGAAAGACGTAACAGCAGACGAGGATGACGAGCGCAAACCGTTTCTCCCTCCAGCATCAGTACAAATGTCAGTTCCAGCTAAGAGACCGAATTCAGGTAGCTAAATTGAAAAGTTTTAATACTATTCCCCCCCTTAATTTACAGTGTCGCCGTTTTTAATGGCCAAGACCTTTTGGGCTGCCAGTTCTAGACATTGTGAAATTGTCTTGCCGCGATTTTCCATGTCCTTCACAATCTGTGTCCACAATTCACCGTGCTTCGGCTCTGCGGCAACGCAGCGTTCCTTCACCTTTTGTTGTTGTTCATCGTTGCCCATTTCCAGCTCAAACGCGTAGAAATATGCCCATGAGTCGCCTAAATCCGGATTCAGAATCACTGCACGGTCGTACCATTTCCTAGCCTTTTCGTTCTTTCGGTCCGTTGCAAAGAGGTTGGCAACGGCTGCAATCACTCTCGGATCTTCTGGACAGCGCTTGATAGCATCTGCTGATTTGGACTTTTGTTCGACACGGGGTGCCTTGCGAATATTCTCTGCAAGTAACGCACCCGAATTCGGGCATTCTTGTAGTGCCTTGGCAGTCAAAGTATTTGCTAGCTTTTCGTTGCCAGCTCTTCTTTCAAGCCGTATCGCTTCCAACCACAATTCAGGGTTCTTGGGGTTCTTCAGCCTAGAAATCTCCAACAAACCACGGGCTTTGGTGACCCCTAAACCTGCTCTGGTGCCATCAAATGTGTGCGCCCTCTCTTCGAGTCGACTTGCAAGGATCCACAGAACAATATTATTGTTGCATGCTTGCAATCCACGTTGATAGAACCGCCTAGCTTTGTCTAGATTGTTCTTATCTCTGTCCAAATCATCCGAGCAAATTTGGCCTCCCATCATGTAAAGTTTTGGAAATGATTTGAACTTGGCGATACCCTCTTCGATAAGCTCTAGAGCCTCTTTGAACTTTTTCTGCTCTCTCTCCAATACTGCCGATTTCATATAGACTCGATCCGTAGGAGCTCTCTCACGTGCGCGAGCCAACAATACTCGAGCACGTTCAATCTCGCCAGTCTCCCATTCAAGCTTGGCAGCAGCCAGCCAGACCGCCTCGGAATCTGGGTTTGCGGAAAATGCTTCGGTCAAAATATCCCTCGCTTTGCTGACATTGCCTGCCAACCATTGTTCCTTGGCTCGCAGCAACCAAAAGAGTTCTGCCCGAGGTAAACGTTGACTTGCAGCCGCCAACACTTCATCCAAGCTTTCCTTGGTTCCATGCCTTTGCTCCAAATCTACAGCTTGCATCCACAGACTACGTTTGGTGGGATAGACCGCCAGACTATGAGACAAGATGGCACGTGCTGTAGAAACTGATCCACGTGACAAGGCTCCTTTTGCATCGTCGGCCCAAGTGCGCTGTCGATCTTCGTCCTCCACCCCATCCCCAATTGTATATTTTACAATGGCCGCACTGGTCAAGGGAGCTCCCGATGACTCCGCTGTCTCGGCTTCTTGTAGCCACTGAGCACGTGAGACGACCGCATCATTTTTCCGCAGGGATTTGACGGCTCGGTCCACAATTTTCTCCACCACATCGTCGTGATTCTGGGATTCTTCGAGCTTGGCAGCTGCCAACCAAATGGTTCGTTCCGTAGGCAATGCTTTCCGAGCTCGATTCAGGACCTTTTGAGCCTTTTCGTACGTCTCGAGGCGTGCCAATGCCAACCACATATCCACCGAATGCGGAATATTTTCCACCGCCGCGGACAAGAGAACTTTGGCATCCTCGGCTTCTTCCAAATCAATGGCAGCTTTCCACAGAGTGACAGAAGATGGATTCGCTTCCAAGGCTTTCCGCAACACGGCTTTTTTGGCGGCGTCGGTGTGTTCTAAATCTGCGGCCTTTAGAAATATTTTAACCGAGGTGGGAATCTTTCGTGCTGCCGTGGCCAGAATGCTCTTGGCCACATGTTGTGGATGCAATCGTGCTGCCTCCAGCCACACATCTTCACTATCGCTACACACATTACATCCTTGTTGAATGATTTTTCTTGCTTGCAAAATTTTACCGGCCGCTTCTTCTACTCGTGCCGAAGCAATCCATCCCGGCCCGTGTTTGGGGTTGGTATCACGCACCGATTTCAGTAATAATCGAGCCTTGTTAATATCTCCAATTTCTGCAGCACTCGTCACCTTGGTACTAGATAGACTGGTCAGGTATCCCTGAGGATCCACTACAGTTTGACCCGATACAGAATCGGACATGTTGTCCAACGACATGCCCAAAACTTTACCACGTGCTGCCCCGACTCCCGACATGTTGGTGATGGCTCCTCCTGTGCCTCCATCGGCGGCGGCGGCGGCTGTCAAAGTCGCCGACATGGCAGCTCCTGTCGTTCCAGCAGTCGCATCCATATTTGCGAGATTACGCTGTTCCAAAAGGCTGTCCGAAAGTGGCGTAAATACTTCTTGTCGCTGTCTTTGTTTAAATTTCAAACTGTGATCTCCGACATCGGGAATGTTGGCCCATTGATCTTCTGTCATGGTTCCTAATTCTTGTTTCAGTTCTCGAAATTGGACTTCAATTTTGGCTCGCGATGAAAGTTGTTCTTCTTCACCGCCGTTCGTGGCAGCACTGTTTGAACTATTATTCTTCGATTTTCGCTTGCGCTTATTATTCATTTTTTCATCAATAGCGGCCCATATTTTATCGGCTTCATCATCGTCTTGGTCGTACATGGGAACATCTTCACCAGCAGCACCAGCAGCACCACTACCAATAGGTCTTGGGTTGTACCCATCAAACGAATCGTATGTTCCTGATGGACCTGCATCAGGATTAGGTTTAGTAGATCCACCCAAACCACGTCCAGCTCCTGGAACGTATCCTTGTGGAGCAGCACCAAAAGGTCCGGCTGCTGCTGTCAATGCTGCTGCTGCTGATGTTGGTGGTTGTCCCGATTGTGATAATTGTTGTTGTTTCATTCGTAGTTTGGCCGCGTACAATTCCGCTGATCGACTTCCTGCACTAATACTAATACTACTACTATTAGTATTAGTAGTAGTAGTAGTACCTGGAACAACATCATCATCATCCAATGTACCTGGAGGTGCCATAGGTCCAACATCTGATCGAGTAGTAAAACCAGCAGCACCTCGACCAAGACCGGGAATATATCCCTTGGGTGGAGCTGTTCCTTTTCCTCCTCCTCTTCCACGGAATGCCATGATTTTATGATAATTATTTTTCTTTATTTCAATGTTTGTAAAAAAAAAAAAGAATGAATGTGGGTTGGACAAAAGTGGGTGTAGTCGTACGGTGGTAGTAGTAGTGTTTCTTGTCTGTCTGAATCTACTAATACCTACTAGTAGAGTTAGTACAGTACTGTAGTAGAGAGAGCTGTTGCGGACTAGTATTAGTGTTATAGTAATTTTTGATTATTACTAATAGTCTACTCTGTATTAATTTTGTGTGGCTGGGTTTCAGGTTTCCTGTGCAGCATGTTGTCGAAGTGTGATGGATAATAATAATAATATCTTTTATCGACGGAATGACTTACATACGTCAATAATCTAACTGGGCATGCAATTGTATTGCAATCCGCCAATGATGATTCCTAAGGAAAGCAAGCTTAAGCGCGAAGAGCAAGGATACATCATGGTCTACTGTATTATTATTTTTTGGTTTTGCCTTTTGCCAGTACTAGTAGCGGGTGGTAGTAGCAGTACAGTGTAGAGTACCAGTAGACTAGACTAGTTGGTAAAATAAAAAATAATATCCTCGCTCCTGGTATTCGGGGGCGTGTTGTTGCTTACGTTAACACACAGTACGGTTGCAGCCGCACAACTAAAACTCGGAGCAACCAAGCATACAAAAAGACGTTTCGAGTATTATTTGATTACCAATAACCAATACTTACGTACTGTAGTAGTAACAGTTGACTACTTGTTTGACTTGCCAATTGCCAACACACACACATACAAGTGGTACAAGTACATGCCTCATCTTACACCCAACAACAACAATAGCAACAACAACAGTAGCAGCAATCATAATAGTAACAGCATCAAAATCATGGATCCTCCCGCCGACGCGTATGCTACTTCAGTGGCTAGTGTCGATCCCATGGACGCTGTAGCGGAAGCAGCGGTCTTGGATGATACGGTGGCGATGGAAGAGGATTCTGATAATAACAACGATGATCACGATGGTGATGATGATGATGACGACGACGACGCAGAAGAAGACAATGATGCTTCTGAAGTTGTAGCATCTGTTATTGTTGATGACGATATTGAAGACGACGAAGAAGACGATGATGAAGAAGAAGACGACGACGACGACGATGATGATGATGATGATGGCGAAGACCCAACGGCCGCCGTGATTAGCAGTAGTGAACCCATAGATGCTATTCCTGTGGTGGCAGAAGCGGAAGCAACTCCCGTTGCTGCTGTCCCTGTGAGGGCAATCGCTGTAGCTACAGCCGTTCCAGCTGATGAGACACCTGTGGAGGCTGTAGCAGTAAAGCCCAAAACTACCAGCAAAAAGAAAAAATCGACTGGTGGTAGGAGCAGCAGCACCGCCGCCGCCGCCGCGCAGAAGAAGAAGAAGAAAAACAAGAAGAGCAGTGCCAAGGCATCTACGGGAAAGTCTACCTCGGACAGTAAGAATGCTTCGGCGGCCAAAAAGAAGAAACGCAAAAAGCCCAGCAGCAGTAGCAAAGCGACGAATACTACGAGTTCAAGCAGTCTCAAAGAAGATATTCGATGGAGTCGCATTGCTCCGGCACGGTTGAATGCTGCTGCTAGAGCTCGCGAGTATCTCGTGGGAAAGGTACCGACGTTGCCGCACGTGTCGGAGGATGGCACCATTCGCGTTCGATCCTTTGGTCGGTTGTGCATAGAGGCATCCGCTGATTATGGTAATCAGCCACACGTCGACAAATTTTCCAAGGCCAATGCCCTCTATCCCATTGGATATTCCTGTGACCGATACGAATTTAGTCCAGTGCATGGTCGGATTCTCAAAATGAGATGTTCCATTCTAGATGGACGCAAAATTACAGAAAAACAAATCCAAATGGGTGTGGCAAATCCCCGCACGGACCTTCCAAACGGACCCGTCTTTCGCATTATGTGGGGACAAGGCATTGATGAAGATATCCAGTCGGTTTCGTACCCCTACGACCCCTACAGCATGTCAGCTCCATTGTCCGCCACGGACGAAGTGGATGCCGTGGCGGTTCCTAGTACTGCTGCTGCCAAACGAAATTCTATTCCTCGGGTGGGAATGCAAGTCAAGTCTGTGTTTGATCACGGACATTTGTATCACGGAACCATTACCAAGATTATTCGACCGGATGACAATGGTGAAGCCGCCAAAAAGAAGAAACGAAAAAAGATTGTCATGGAAATTCTCTACGATGATGGATCGACCGAAGTAGCCGACTATCCAGATCCTGATATTTCACTCATTTCGCCAGGTACGCAACTTTTGCGTGTGTGATACTATCTTGCGTTTGCTTTATTTGGCGGCATCGTTGGACAAAGCTTAGTGGCTTGCTACAAATAATCACTCACTCACACATAATATCCCCTTTTCCTTTTTCATCGCAGAGGCGGAACCCGAACTCGACAGTAACGGAAACGTAGAATATGAAGAACTTAAAGGATTGCCTGTCTATACGGTTGTTGGAGCCTCTCCTGTTGAAGCATGGGGTAAAGTGTTGACCAAACTGGGACTCACAGATGAATTTATGGTTGGATCTGCCATGCAGAATGTAGCGACTTCGCGTCAAATGGGATTACAAGAAGCCAAAGAGAAGGTCGAGTCGAAGTATTCACGAAAACCAACAACCAGTACCGCTCCAAAGATTAGTCCTGCTCCTCTCGCGACGAGCGGTGACCCCCCTGAGATGGGAATAACAGCTGTAACAGCGTCGACAGCAGCAGCGGCGGCCTCAGCTTCTACAGCGGCAACATCCACGACAACTACTACCAGCATTCCACTCACTCAGAGCAACATTGAAAATCGTGGCCAGCCCGTTCTACCTACTTCCAGCGCTCCTACCAGCAACGGAGCCGCGCCGCCACCAGTGACGACATCCGAGGATGGCAAGACGAGCGAACCACAGCGGATCGAAGAAGGAGAAGAAGATGTCAAAACAGAAACAAAGCTTGTCATGTCCCCAGCTGAAGTGGAGCTTCAATCGAAATTAGCAGTCCTTTGCAAGGAATTGGAGACTGCCAAGGCAGAGGGACGAGCTGCTGCTGTAGAATTGGCTGAAAAGAGAATCAATGTTCTTGGAAAATATTTAGCCAATCCGTTCCCGAATTCTGAAGGGTCTCTTCCACAACAAGCCACATGGCTGGCACTTGCCGTTAAAAAGGAAAAGTCGAAAATGGGCAGCACGGGAAATAAAAAGAAAATCGTGAGCGCTACAGATTTGTTGGAACGAAACGATACATTTTTCAATGCCGAGATTGAGAGCTTGATTGAAGGACTCCCAGGAAGCGAATATTGCAGCTCGTACATTTTTCTGGCTATGCGATCAGGTGGGTTTGCCGCAACAACTCGTGCCTGGGTTCACGAAGCTCAAGTTCGTACCGCTAAAGAACGTGAGAAGAGACTTCAAGCCCAGCAAGACAAGAAAACGAAGATGTCACAACTTGCGGAGAAGCAAACGAAAAGAAGAAAAATTGACGACATTCGCGACGAACGAAAGCGACAACGAATTGAAGAGGAAGACGAAAAGAAACGAGCCCGTATCGATGAGCGAATTGCTCGATTGGACGTTCAGGTCGATGAGCGTCTCTTCAAGGAGGCTTGCTTTCAACGAGAAAAGGCAATTCTGGCCTTGGCCAAATCATTTGTCAAAGATTATGCTAAACGCAGGAAGGCTGCCGAATTGGTAGCTGGACAGTCAGTAGTTGACGCCAAGCGTATACGCCGAAAGCCTCAAACCATATTGTTGCCTTTGCCTGCAAAATTATCCAAAGTG
>Ga0100392_1002781_pt1 | contig 16131 bp, 13 predicted proteins | sample CryGeymeta201516_FD_81548 | JGI IMG/M metagenome (GOLD analysis project Ga0100392, IMG submission 81548) | Groundwater microbial communities from Crystal Geyser aquifers in Utah, USA - Crystal Geyser metaG 2015-16 | ecosystem: Environmental > Aquatic > Deep subsurface > Groundwater | place: USA... | reverse complement strand
TTGGTTACAGTACCGATGTCCCTTTGAATTTGGCAGGCAAGCCAGCTGCAAACACTGGTAAAGTGCCGTACTATACCGCCACAGAAGGAGATAGCTTCGACAGTATTCGCGATGAAGTTGAAGCATTGGGTGGTGATCCATTCTTTTTGGTAGGAGGAGAAGAATCGTCTAATCACGCAGGCTGGGATGACGTTTTGGAGGAAGTCGGTGAAAGCGCGCTTCCATCCAGTTTGTTGTCGGGTCCATCCTTCTTGCTCGATATAGTCCAACGAGAAGAAAATGAGACAACAATACCTTCACAACCCACAGCAGCAAAAAATGACACACCCAGACAGAGACATAGTCTTCGCAAAGATCCAATCACCAACGAAGTCATCGAAGACGAGGTGCTAAGCGAAGAAGAAGAATTGCTTTCTGTTGGGGGAGATCCTGCTTTCCTGGACAGCTACGACAAAGTCAGTGAGTCGGATTCCTATGAAAGGGAAGTGCAACGAGCCGAGATTGAAGAAATTGGTGGCGATACATCGTTTCTGTAATAATAAGAGTGAAATGAATTTCATCTGTTGATACGAAGAGCGACATTTCTGCTGGTCTACGTTAAGGTCGACATCGGAGACCCGGAATTTATGCTTAATATAGGCTGACATGCTTGAGTACGCCCATAGCCGCTTCCAGATCCTTTAAATTCCTAGTAGACTTGCACACTTCCTTGTGAGCAGGCCAATCGTCCTTCTGACAGGCTCGATCGCAATAGTGCGCAAAGCCACAGGCGGCGCAGGCCTTTTTGGAGCTACCAGCAATGGTAGTGGAGAGGGAATCATTTGTCTTGGCTCGGCATAATTTGCTTGTACACACTATCATATCCACTCGAACTTGCCTATCTTTGGATTGCGCCAACATCTTATCAATATCTTGGACATTGTGATCAGCGTCACCCCACAATTGACGACACTCAAAATAACAATCGTTCCAGTATCGTCGACCCGAGATTTCAAATAACTTTTGCTGTGTATTTGGTGGTTTCGAGACCAGAGGTTGGCAGTTTTTGCCCATTGAAAATCTAATTTGTGGAACCAAACAAGGCATGTCTCGACTCAAGACTGCCTGGCACCATTTGGTGTGCGCCTCGCCCCATTGTAAAATGATAAAGCCGTTGACCATGGGATCAGTATCGTACCGTATTTTGGTCAAAGCAGAAGCTGTCCAGTGAGCCCCGCCCAGCACTGCAACGACACGTTTGTGTAATTCCTGAGCTATCATTGAAGTTTCCTGGGTTGGCTGCGACATTGTCCACAGCTGAAGAGTTTGTCGTTCTAGGTCGAGTTCTTCTTGGAGTGGCAAGGAATTGGAGTGAAAAGATTCTTTGCAGAGAGCACACGTTGCTGCAATGGACATGCCAGCATCTGTAACAGAACCTGCTTTATCATCATCATCCCCCTTCGTCATCTCTGTCAATCCTGGCACCAATGCGTGCTTGGCACAAGAAGGGCACTTCATTATACGAGATAGATCCACCGATCGACAACACCGGGAGCAGGAACATGTAAAAAAGCACCGTCGTAGCAACAAATCCCGTCGTACTCGGGTGGAGGCAATCATGGTTTCGACGCCAATATAAGAGTGCGTGATCTCTTCTCCCTTTGCGATATTCTTTTGGGCACGAATGGTTCCCTCGCGGAACGTAGCATTTGGGCAGCAGCTGTGATTCGTGCGTGGATGGAGCGCAAAGAGTGCCGACTTGTTGTTCAAGTAGCTCGTGGAGTTGAGCTTCCAAATGTAAAATAGTTTTGTCAGTTTGTGTTCATTTGAATTATCACACAGCAAGTCAGGATAGAGCTGCCGGGCCGAGGAATCGATTGTTTCAAATGTAATGTTGGTACCAACGAGGACGAATTTTGATAACTCGTCACCTGACGGACAGTAGAGATCCATAATAGTGTCCTTTTTTATTGTGTCTGCTATTCCATCAAAGGCGGCTTTCAGATTCGCCAGGACCAGAGATAGTTCAGTTTCTCCCGAGTCATCCTCTTCAATAATCATCAAGGGTTGCTCGTTCAACACAATCACTTCGCCAACCTTGAAATTTTTAGTTGCAAAGAGGCCACACTGCTGGCCAGTCGGTCCTATTGACCGAACCTCAACCCGGGGTTCATTTGACATCTTATTGTAACGGAACCACACGAGTAAAGCAGTTAGTAATCTAGACTAGTTTACAGTAGTTCTAGTGGTCAGCAAGAGTAGCATTTATTAGTGGTCGCATCGATAATACATACTGTACATAATACACGCAGCAGTTTGGCAGCTGTGTCCTGCGCTTTCCTTTTTTCGTGCCAGGAATCGACCCATTAAGAAAAGGGATAAAACCACTGGACACTCTAACTTGACTTGGCGTTCGTACTGGTACTCGAGCAGGGTCTCTACTACTACTGAGTACCTACTCAGTACTAGCTAGACTAGTAGTAGTAGTCTACTGTAGAGTACTACTGTAGAAAGTTATCTGCCCGCTGAGCTACCCAACTTTACTTACATCTCGCTTGCAGCTAAAAAGGCAAGGACACGTTCAATATAGTTTTGTATAAAAAATATCATTTCAACCTGGCCCTATCGATACCTCGAGGTATCGGGGCGTGCATCCGTCACGGGCTTTCCGCCGTGGCACGTCGTCTTTTGTTACCAAATAAGATAGATTACTCACTGCGCTTTTAATCACGACGGCGAGGATAAATGGTAATTTTTCCTGGTTCAATGGACACGCGTTCAATACCCTCTACAACGGCACGAGCATCTTCGCAGTCGTCATCCTCGTACAAGAATTCCAAAAGATTCTGGTGCTTGGCGATGAACTCTTCGGGAGCAGATTGACCAAAAAAGGTTCCATGCTCCAGGTAAAGTTCAAACATGCGTGCACTGTCCTTGTGATTCTTGACAACATAGTTGAGCTGCGCCAACCAAAGTGGACCATCAAACCAATCTTGGTGCTTGGCCGCAGTGTCCATTTCTATTTCTACAGTGTCTTTGGCTTGGTCTACCACAAGATGCTCTTGTGCCACAAAGAAGCGACCCTTTCCTCCGGGAAGCATCCACGTAGGCAAACTGTAGTCTTCTTGTATGTTGTCTTGCTGGATCGTGACCATAATGTTACCACGGAGGAAATCGGACTGACACAACAATCCATTGATTTCGTCTTGCGTTACTACCAAAGGCTTGTCAATGGTTTTACCAGCTCGTAATTCGTCAACAAACAGGGTAACACGATCCTTCACGACACTCACTTCCGCTTCGGTCATGTCCACGACCGGAAAGCGATCGTGCGGTGTCGTCACGGTCAAGTGCTGGACGACATCCTTCATCCAAACGTAGGTACCGAGACTGACAACAAATGCCACGACGGTCGTCAATGCCAGTGTAATCAAAATGCACTTGCAACAACAGGAAACAACTCCAGACGAGCGAATCTTGGTCAATGTTTCTTTCTTGGACGAACGGGACGGCTTCTGGGGATACACGGCTTCAACGTCGACGACGACACTCTCCAAGTCAGCGTCGTCATCACCATCGATCAATTTCTTGTACAGTTCAGGTTCAAGGCGGCTCATTTTTCAATTGGTTTTTAGTTTTTATGAAGAACAACAATCAAGGGAGTTGTGGGTTGTGGACTCCTCCTCTATTTGGTAAGCATAAAGTTGTGTTACTAGAGGTGAGTTTATGAAGTAGACTACTACTGTAGTACAGTAAGTACGATTCGAGATTCGAAGCATCAACACGATCTGAACGAAAAGAACTTGACAAGCACGAGTAAAAGGTACGACTAACTCGAATTTACTGTATATTTTTATAGTACTATGGTAGAAAAGATCTGGTCTCTTGCGCACTTATGAATTGACTATAGGTAGTAGTAAACGGTTAGTGTGCGTCTCAAAGCAAAGATCATGACCGCCAATCAACAAAAACCGTGAACCCCAAACCTCATCACTCCTCGTCCTCTCCTTTCATCATACAATCCTCACATTTCTCAAGGCTGTCTAGCTAGTACGAGTACATGATACTCGAGCTACTTTAGAGCAGACGAGCAAATAGGATTAATTGAAGTTCCACTGTGCTTTTATTGTTGATATCATCTGCAGCCATGACAACCAGTATTCGCATCTTAACCACAGCAACCTTGGATTCCTCACCGTCTCTGTTGATTGTCTCTCCCGATGGATCTAAAACCCTCATTAATTGCGGCGAGGGATGTCAGCGGTCCTTTTTAGAATCGGTGGGGCTGAAATTAAAATCCGTCCAACGCATCTGTTTAACATCTTTGACGCATCATGCTGTGGGTGGAATGCCAGGATTCGTTTTAACAGCAGCAGATGCTGCCGAAATTCAAATGGAACACAACCTACAACTGCAACTGCAAAAAGCTAGACGACAACTACCACAACCAGCAATGGCTGTCGAAGATAATACTGCCACCAATTCCAGAAGAAAACGCAAATATCCGCAACCATCCGTAGTAGTAGTAGTAGGAGGAGGAGGAGGAGTCGAAGTAGAGGAGGAGCGACGACCGGATTTAGAAGTTCTTGGTCCTGTCGGTACCAAGAAATTTTTGGAGTCGCTCCGACATTTTGTACGACGGGACAAGTTTCAGATCAGTTCCCACGAAGGACGGTACGACACATACCAACAAAATGTGGCTGGTGCAACAAATCACAAAAAAGAGAAGAAGAAGATGTGTCAAGACATTATTCGTGTACACACGATACCACTGCACTACCATTGCAGTATTCATCGGGAAACGGCACACACCTATCCCGTATGTTCTTATATCTTTACGACACCACCCATTGCTGGTAAATTCCGTCCCGACAAGGCCAAGGCTTTGGGAATACCACCAGGTCCACTGTACGCCAAGCTCAAATCGGGTCAAGCAGTAACGTACGTTCATACGCAAACTCACCAGGCCGAACAAATAGCCAAACCTGAGGATGTTTTGGACGAGGGCAGTCCGGGAGTGGCCGTGGCGGTGCTGTACGTACCATCGTTGGAAGTTTTGAAACAATTACAGCAAGAAGAAGTGTTCGAGAAGTATTCTTCAACGAGCAACGAAAACAATAACAGCAGTAGCGATCATGGTGTCCTAGAGGCCATGGTACACATTACTAGTCAGGACGTCTTCGAGTCGGAAACCTATCAGGCTTGGTTAAGGACTTTTGATCGTGCCACACAAACAGTGGATCACTTGACCATGTTTACCATGCAACAATTCTCGGGTGGCGGAGAAGAGTGTGATGGATCACCCTTTCGGTCCGCCACGATCAAGGGTGCCATGTCTCGCGCGTGCGTTCAGTCCGATGTATTTATATCCCCTTTTTGTCCCGTGGCGGACTTGAAGTCGGAGGAACGGACCTTGTCGAGAACCAACGGCAGTGGCATTAGTGTTATCCAAGCACGTCCAACAATGGAGTACATTCTGATTCCTCGGAAACGACGAGGTCTACCTAACACAAAGCACACAAATTTTTACCAACACGGCATACTACCAGCAGAAAAACAGGAAGTACTAGATGGTCTAAGAGAATGTAATGCTGTACAAGCCACCAAAGCTGCACTAGAGCATCTTCCATTACGTACACAGCAATCATGCACTCTCGATGCAAACAAGGGAGAACTCATCTTTACAGGGACCGGGTCTGCCATTCCTTGCAAACACCGTAATGTCACGGGAAAGTATTTGCGGATGAACAATGGCAATGCTCTGCTGTTGGATGTTGGAGAAGGGACCACGGGGCAGCTGTTTCGTTGTTGGAAATACAATGATGGCAATACGACTTGTCAAGGAGAAACCACAGAAGATCGATTCGCACGGTTCAATGAAAGATTGGTTGGAATTAAGGCTGTGTGGATATCTCATCCTCACGCTGACCATCACGTAGGCTTGATCCGTCTTTTGGCCGAGCGAGCGCATGCTCTATCGGCTCAGAACAAAACGGAAGATCCTCTCGTTCTCATGGCTCCAGCGCCCATGTTCCGCTTCCTTGCCGAGTATGAAATCCTGGAACCTATCATTCGCGGATCATACATGAGTGTCGACTGTTCCAATATGCGCAATGGCAAACCAAATCCAATGGCCGACCGATTACTGCAACAGCTTGGCACAACGAGCTGTTTTTCGGTACCCGTGGCCCATTGCCCTCACTCTTACGCAGTCGTCATTGACAATACCGCTTTTGGGAGAGTTGTCTACAGCGGCGATTGCCGACCTTCGGAACAGCTCGCACAACTAGGCGTAGATGCTGACTTGCTTATCCACGAGGCTACATTCGAGGATGGTATGGAAGAGGAGGCAGTTATCAAGCGACATTCAACTGTAGGTGAAGCTCTAACAATTCGCAGAAAAATGAATGCAAAGGCTATAGTTTTGACCCACTTTTCACAACGATATCCTCGGATTCCGCCGCTCCCCAAAAATGATGCAACGTCGGTCGATATTCCAATAATTTTTGCTTTTGATTTCATGCGCCTGAAACCGAATAATCTTCAGACAGCTTCGCTGATCACTCCTGCTCTTCGACTATTGTATCCCGAAGAGGTCAAGGACCCAGGGCCAGCTGATGGTGGACGTGACGATCAGCCGTCGGCAAAGGAGCTGCTTGCTATTCCAGGAGCATTTGCAGTAGGTAGTCACGCCTAAATGTGAAAACATGAAGTCGTCTTCATCTGTTTGTGTACCCGATTTAGTTTGATGTGATGTCGCCTTCTGCTCCAACCTGCTTCGTAGTTGTTGCCGGTGCAGAAGGAATAGTACTCTCTTCATCCTTAGTATCACTTGATTCTACTATCTTGCCTTCCATTTGCTCTTGAATATGACGAGGAATTTTGACACCCTTGGCCTTGGCTCGAAGATAGGCCTTGCGCATCAATTCAATTTTATCGGATTCCCAATCGGGCACGACCGATGCCTGAACACCTCCCGCGGGCCATTGGATGGGAGGAATCTGTTGCGGAGCGTCGACAGGTAAGAGGTTGAAGATATTAGCATCCACTTTGCTGCAAACCTTGCGCAAAAAAAGAGCTCCGCTCTCTCGGATATCCATGAGATCATAAACACCCAAATAGTAAGGACCCCAGATATGAGGGTCGTTTGGCAACTGTAAATCATGCTCTTTTTGATACTTGGGGGTTGTCATGTTGCGGGGGACTTCGTACCTGGGATGAGTTGGATAATAATTGCGCAAAGGCGAAGGATAATGCTCGTCCATTCGTTCATATCGAAGCGTTCGAATCATGGGAAGGTTCTGATCCGAACTACCATCTTGGTTTTTGTACATCAGAACATCGTTGAGTGCTCCATCCTCTTCGTCGGGTCCGTGAAATTTTGGAAGAGTTGTAGCATTAAACGGAAACGAATACATCAAGACTGTGGGCAAGAAGGTCTCATCCGTCATGACTTTTCTCTTTTTCAAAAGCCAATCCCGATACTGACAAGCAAAGCTGTTGGGTCGACGCAGCTCCGTTACAATGTACCGAACAAAATCTCGTTGCAAAATACCCCACTGGCTTCCAAAATGAATGGTAACGTTCACGGCATGCCTGACACCACTAGCGTCGGTGTACTCGATGAGAGGTAATGGATCGCGATCTCTGCTAGTGTAATGTGCTCGCTTGTGCCAGTGAGAGGGAAAGGCATCGACGGGGGTCGGTAGTAGTCCCGTTTCACAGGATCGGGAAGTGACAAAGTTATAGCTAGACAGACGCGATAAAATATTGGCCATGGTGTTGGGCGTGTACACGACCATGGAGTCACCACTCAGATTAATAAAGGTATCCCACTTGTCTCGAAACAGGGGATGGTGAATCGCCACATCCATACCCCAGAGCGTAGGTAAATTCATGCTCCACAGGCTCCATTCCACATTGTGCACCGAGTCTAAATGAACACGACTACCACACGGACAGGATTCGATTTCTTGCTGCAGTGTTTGTAGAGCTATTTTTAATTGATGTGCCTCTTCTTGTTGTTTTTTATTGGCGGTGCTGCTGCTGTTGCTGCCAGTATCAGCTGTTGCTGTTGTATCTGCACCAAAACTTGTGGCATTGCCAATCGCCCACATGACTTTTTGGTCGACATGAAAGACGACGGAATTACGGGCATCGCGAAGGGCACGGAAAAGAGGAATTGCATCCATCAGTGTTTGAACGTTGTGCACCAAAATCAAATAAAAAATGCGAGTGGTTGCGTCTGGTGTTGCTGCTGCTGCTGTTGTTGTTACTGTGACTGGCTGTGAACGATGGTATTGATTGTCTTTGGTAGCGGTGTAAACAACCGGCTGCTGATGCTGTCGGCAGATACAATCCGAGCTGCTCAAGCTGCGGACTGAAGGGTAGTCAACCGGTGGTGATTGGTGATGATGATGGTCCTGAGAAAGGGCTGGTGACACTATCAAGAGCAGCGAAAGCAGTGCGAGATTTAGTGATATTCTCCATCGTTTGCTCCTTTTTGAAATGCTCGTGACGGCACGCACTTTCCTATACCGTCCCATGGCTGCAAGTTAAGAGGAAGTATAAATGCTGCAGCCTGCTCCGCTGACCACCGTGGAGGTTGCGTTGTTATTTCTAAAAAGCGAACACGAGTGTTGAGAGGTTGAGAGTTGAGATTTAAAAAGAGTAAGTACAGTAATCAATAGGTGCATTTGGTGCATTTTTGGTAATTTTCCATGAGTATTCGTATTGATTCGTTCAAGAGCCTCTGTGCGTCTCAGCTCTTGCAACAACTATTACAGTACCTGGTATTTTTTTACTCGTGTACGGATGCGAATGATTTGGCACGCAAAGATCTTGTTGCCTGCATGCACAAAACAACGCATTATGGGGAGTACTCTAGTAGAATCAACGGAGAGTGTAATTTGCAATTGAAAATGTATGTAGCTAGCTTGTTCATAGTATAACTCGTTACTCTAAATAGCACACTCGCGTTCTACAGAAAGCTCTAAGTGAGCTGACGATGTTCGATTACAGACAGGTGAGCGGACAGGTAGAGGTGGATTCAATGGATTGGGCGGTTGCAATCCCTTAACAGAATCTTTTTGATTGCGACATCGTTGCGAATGGTGGTGTGGGTGATACAAATTTGATGGAGGATGGCCGCCACGGAAGCGATGTTGTCCGGGGTAGGGAGCCGGGGGTGGGAATGGAACATTGTCTGGCCAACCAGGAGGCGGGTGTGGATTATGCTCACGGTAGCGGGGATCCGTCTGGCGTGGACGAGAGTTGTGATAGCCATACGACGAACAATATGGGATATTGGACGGATGGCACCAATATGGATCTGGATGGCTACCGCGTTGGTGGCGGGGTTGGTATGGGCCCTTGTAGTCATGAGGTGGATAATGATGTTCTCGACCCCTAGCCACATGTGCACGTCTTTTAGGAGATGAAGGAGACGCATCATCGTCGTTGTTGCTGCTTACCCGACTAACACTCTCACTGGACTCAAGAATTGCCGGCTTGAGTGCCAACAAGTCTTGATTCGTCGTTTGTGGTTGTGTAAATGATTGGGGAGGAGCCCACTTGGAATTGGACCCTTCAATGTCCCCAGTCATTTGATTAGGGCAAGAGCCAAAGTGATCCTGCTGACCGCGCTTCTTCCCTGTCAAGCTGGCTGAGGATCTGCTGCGCTTTTTTCCGCGCTTGCCGATTGAGTTGTGAAAAGAGGATCGACCTTCCTCTTCACTGCTGAAGTCCTCTTCATCTCGATCACGAATGTCCCATTCCTCCTTGTCAGCGTCGGCAGATTTTTTCGTCTCACAAGACTTGACAGAAACAACGTAGCGGGAGCTGATATCGATTTCTTGACACAAAGACTCGTGAACTAGTTTCCACTTGGGACGTCCGACTAATCGCATCTTCTTGTCTTCTGAAGTAAACTCGCCGACTTGCACCAACGGAACCAAGTGACACCACTGAAGATCCGGAATGTATGTCAAGACAAACCAATACTTGTAGTACTCTGGTTGCAGTTCAGGAGAGGAAGTTGGATCCTCTATTTGATTGCTGTCCTTATTTATCACTTCAGCTTTGGGCCGGGGTGTCTTTGTCAATGGCATTGCCTCTGGCTTGACCTTGACAATCTTGTTGTAAAGAGTTTTGCGCGCCTTCTCTTTCTTGTCCGCAGTATCAAGACGACCAGTGTCTATTGACTCTCTTCGCTGGAACTGCTCTTCTTCGTCTAGCTCTTCTTGAAGTTTGACTTGTTTCTTCTTTTCAATCGCACAGAGTCGATCGTACTCTTCTTTTTGAACCAAGTACTCCTTCTTGCCTTTGGCGGCCTCTTGTTCGTATTGTTGTTTCACTTTCGGGGGAGCCTTTTGCCATCGATCCGCCAAGACCCGACTCGCATCCGCAATCGACATTCCTTTCAATAGCTCAGCTTTGCGCTTCCGCATGTCTTGGCAGAACAGCACAAACGAACTCATGTGACGCTTTGGTGGATGTAGTTGCGAAACAGGAGCAGATTTGTCGGCCGGGACTTTGGACGCTTGCACGGGAAAGTGTTTTCCAGGCTGATCGTCGGATAAGGTATTAGCTTTCGTTCCCTTTTCCTGACGATGCTTTTTCGCCAAAACAATGGGCGTGCTCGGCGATTTCGGGTGACGTGCCGTCCGCCGAGGCGTGGAAGCCAGGGGTTTTGCTTCGATTTTGGCCGGAAACTCGAGCAATGATCGAGTTTCGCCATCAGGAATGTCTGTGGATAGGTCCGGCATCCACACGAGAGGTGTGGGGGTGTAGTTTACCACTTTGGCTTTCAAAGACTCGACCACACTCTTTGATTTCTCATTTTTGACGTCTGCATTCGTCAACAGTTTTTTGTGCCGCTGTTGTGCCTTACCATGACGACGCTGAAGTTTGTAGCACATCATGTAACTGGGTTCCCCATCTTCGACGTCGTTATCGGGAAAGGACCAATGGGCATAGGGAATCCACTTTTTGATCTTAATATGAAAATGCGAGACTTGGACACGAGTACCATTGCGGAGCCGCGACTTTGGAATGAGTCCTGGTAAGCGATTAGCATTGGCCCGAATGAGAGCCTGACAGTTGACTCCAAACTTTTTGGCAATTTGCGTGGGAGTATCGTTTTCTTTGGCCGTGTAAAATGTGGGTGTTTCTTCGTTTTCTTCTTCCTGCTCTTGCGTTGGTTCATTGTTTTCGTTTGCGGAACTGGATCTTTCGAGTCGATATGGCTTGACGGGAGACGTCACTCGACTCGAGACGCGGGTGGGAGCACGGCGTTCTTTCTTGGGAGGTTCTGGGACCTTTATAGTAGTACCCAAGAGCAACTTGCTACTAGGCGCCATGGTTTCACCAAAGGTTCCCTTGTTCAGAAAAAGGATATCCCACACATTCACTCGCAGTTTCTTGGCAATTTCTTGGATTTGCTCACCACGTTTCTTGGTCGTGTAATCCATAACGTCGCTAATAATAAATCCGGACTGTGGATCAGAAGATGCATTGTCGGACTCAGTTTCGTCGGCTGGCTTGTCCTCCATAATACCTCCTACTCGAACAAACCCCAATGATTCGTAGAATGGAATAGAATTGTCTGTGGCTTGTAGCACGACATAATCATAATTCTGCGAATCACTGGCTTTGATGCTTTCCAATTCTTCAATGGCTAGTTTCACGAGTGTCTGTGTGCAATGATGGGCGGCGTGGAAGACAAAAGCGTGTAAAGGGTTTGAAGAAAAAAAAGAGGTGAGAACGCAAACGACTTCAACAAATAATCATGATCGATCGACCAACCCAACAAGCTGCAATGCAACGACAACAACATCATAATACATCCATCCATAAAAAAAGGAGGGGTTGCGTACGTACTCGTCCACATCCCAATCCTCCCAACAATGATATTTCGGCAATGCGAGGCCAAACAATTCCTTCGTTCCAAACATCACCCGCATGGACGGTGGCTTGTAATTCCTTGGCAAGACTGCCATCCAAATCCCATTTCCGTTGTCCTTTTAATCGCTGACGTCGGAGACTAGGTGGATCACAACCAAAGGCATCGGGATGTAACGAATTCCAACGAAAGGTTGCCTGCCAATTCGTAAAGGTTGTTACCGTAATAAATCCTTGCAACATGCCTCGTTTCCATTCTCCACAATTGTTGTTGTTGTTGTTGTTGTTATTGGTGTCGGGCGATTCGTCGTGGGTCCGAACCAGGTACCCAAAACAAGGATCGTCAACATCCATACGATCGGCCAAATATTCGAGGCTCAAAGGTTTCGCACCACTGTTGGTTTGTACAATGTCGTACTGTTGCTCAGCAGCAGTACTACTAGTAGTAGTACCAGCAGTAGCAGCAGCCGTTTGTCGTCGTCGTCTCCTTCGTCGTACCGCTTCTTTGCCCAATAATAACATTTCCGCCATGCAGGCTTGAAAGTGTTCTCTGTTATCAATGCGCTGGATTTGACTGTATTGGAGATCGGATCGAGCTTTGGGAACATCGCAAAAAGCGTAGGCAGGTTGACCTAATGGTTTTTGCGCAAAGCGCATCGCATTCAAATGACCACAAGGCATGTTAGCTACTCTTTTATTATAGTACAATTATAATAACATGTAGTGCTTTCTTTCGTCGGGCACAACAAAAAAAGCCGATTCTGTGCTGATGTGCAGTGCCACAAAATTATAAAAAGAGTAGACTAATGCAAGTATAATCTGAAGTTATTCAGCTAGAGGAAAATAGTAGTACGGTAGTAGTCCACTGGCCTGCTTTGAATTGTGCTTTGAAGTTGGATGGTTTTAGTATTAGCTATGGTAGCTAGTGTGCTCGATGTACTGCTCTGTAGTCTCTATTAGTAGTAGTAGTAGTCTAGCTAGTAGTAGTGGGCGATGAATGATGATGTTTGTCCGTTTTTTCTTCATGATGTCGAGCAATGCCGATGATTAGCTACTAGTAATTAATCAGTAATAAAAAAGGCGCATTATTTTTATTTCGGTTTCCTACCGGTGCCTGCGCCTGAAAGGGCCCAACCGACGGATACATTACTACTTTCGCTTTTGTTTTTGATAGGCTCATATTAAAATCGGCCATCTCGGATTTTAAAATTGAGCGGGAAGAAGGAATAAATAATAAATGTCGTGACAAATGAAATCCAGCCGTTAAATTCAAGCCCATCTATCACGAGTCCTCTGTTCGTGATTCATTTTCAAGGAGCAGGTGAGCAACCATTGCAACCAAGTCCCAAATATCGGACTGACTCAAAATCAAAGATAATATCCAGTATCCAGCCAGGAATTTTTTTTTTTAAATACCCGCGTTGTGGTTCACAACCAATTACTTCGGCACACGGCAACCATAATACATAATACTATCATTCTATCACAGCACCACTTAATAATACCTAATACCTAAGTACCAGAGCAAAAGCGCCACATCCCGTGTTTCATCTCATTCGTGTCCATCCAACAACTAAAAAACCCTCCCACAACCAAACGTATAGTAGTAGTAATCATGGGAAATTCGACTTCCAAAAAAGATGGTGGTGGTGAGATCAAACCGACGGCAGAAATGTTCCAAACCCCCATTAATGTCAAAGAAGACGACAATAATGATGATGCCAGTAGCGATCCATCTAAACCAAAGTCGCGATATCCGACTCCAACAGGTCAAGAATATGATGTTATTGATAGGATTGCTGCCGAACTACCCAACGTTATTGATGACGAATCGAAACAGCAGGTTTTAGATTACTTGGAAGCCTGCGATGATGGCAAAGGACCCGTTGTGGCATGCTTTGCGGCTGCCGAATATTTGAGTCTCTTTGAACGCAAGCACAAGAAAGCTGCTGAATTGTACCAGAATGTCTGTCATCGTCCCAAAACGGACAAAAGTCCCAACAGTGTGGAAATTGATGGGACCAAAGCCTATCCGGCTGGTTGTTTCAATTTGGCCAAGGTAACGTACCGTACACAGAATAGTTACAAAACAGTTATTCGCATTTTTTTCCAATGCACAGTTTGATCAACTGCTCATTACTGGATCCTGTTGTCGCCAATCGTACAATTATTAATTAACATTGTTGCTTAACTCCTCCCAATAAACAGATGCTCATGACAGGCAAGGGTGGGATTCAGTACGATCGTGCCGAGGCGTACCGAAATTTTGATCGGGCCTGTCGTGGTGGACATGGTGGTGCCTGTCACTTGCAGGCACAAATATTGTGCAGCCCAGCCGGTGAATTAGGACCCAATGTTCCCCACAATCCTCGAAAGGCAATTCAATTGTACCAGAAAGTCTGCGATGATGGAGACTCTATGAGTTGCTTCACTTTGGCGAGTATGCTGTTGCGAGGTGATAAGGTCAGTAAGGGAGCCGACAATGTAACTCCGGAAGAGGCCAGAGGACTCAAGCCATTGGAGAAGCGAACGAACGAGGCGGATCGGTCCCGTCGACCCGATGATACCAAACCCATTCCCAGAGACCCCAAGCGCGCCGAAGAGCTTTTGTTGCGTGCCTGTATCAACGGATCACACGCAACGAGCTGCCACAACTTGGCTGTCATGTACACGCACGGTGATGATGGAATACCGGCCGATCCCTTGAAAGCCGAAGAATTTCAACAAAAGACGGACGAAATGGTGCGACAATTTGGAGGTTTCTTTTAAAGTTCATAAAAACTGTAGATACTAGCAGGAGCAGTGCCATTTAAAATCTTTCGCTAAAAATATAGTATTCATGTATCGCTGCTTGTATTTTTAAATGAAAATGGTATTCTTACTCTGGATGCATGTGCACTCGTTGTAGCTGAATTTGGCAAAATGAGTATAGAGCATCCTCTGAATACCTCTTCCTTTTGACAGTCAAATTCATTAAAGAGATGAAATAATGCTCGCATAGAAAAATATTCTTTATTGATGGCTCCGTACTTTGACAGAAAAGAAAGTAATACAGTGATTGTGGTGGAACCTACTTTCACAAATTGGTATACCAAAGCTACAAAATGCACTTTTTTCGAAAAGCTTTTCACCGCTGAATATTAATCCTACTGTCATCACATTGATTAAGCGTTTGCTTGTGTGGCTGCCTGAAGTTCTTGGTCCAAGATTCGTAATAATCCAGGTGTTTGCTGTTCATCCTTAACCTTTGACAAAATAGTATCCAAAGCGTCTTCAGAATTCACTTGTTCCATATGAAATGGCTGCAAGAAGGCTGTCAAGGCATGATCATTGTTTTTCTGGGCAGCATCGGCTAGGTGTAGCAGTGCCTTGGTATTTTCTTTTTCTGCATTTACAAGAGTCTCCCACAATTCGTACGTTGAACTGAATGATGCAGCAGGAGCCTTCAAGGCCTGTAGCTTGATTGGAATATTACGCTTATTGGCGAAATCTGTTTGGAGATGAAAAATTAGATGTTGTAAGTCCATGATTAAGGCGTGAGAGAAGCAGGAAAAATGAAATCAATTGGCACGCACAGATTGCAAGAAAATGTCGTACCGATAAATTCCTTGGCATGGCCTCGCTCTTCCTCGCTCTCGTCTCGAAAGTAGCTGGCCATTCCCACTAAATTTCTGCGATCCGCTTCAATCGATGCTGCCATGTAGAGTTGACAAGCTTGAAATTCATTGGTGATTTGTTGATTGTATAGTTCGGTCAACTCGTCACTTTCGGTAGCAGCCATGGCAACTGATGAGGTTCGTTGGTGTGTCGTCAGAGAACTGGCGGGAGCAAAGGCACTAGAGGTCGCGAAAAAGCTACCCGCCAAAATTGCAAGGGTAAGAAAAGTCTTCATGTTTTTGATTGATGTTTAGAAATTAAAAAATATTTGTTTCCTTCGTTCAATATTGTATAATCAATTTGTAATATTATTATGTCAATTTTAAAAAGGTGTGGGTTTTCCTAAAACATCACTGCCCTCTTCATCATCTGATTCACAAAACTACTAGATTTTTGAGTAAAAAATGTTCCGCACGAGGAAAACCTTCGAGGATCGGCACAATTCGAGATGCACGACTGATGGTCACGTGCATGAATGAGTAAGTTGCCAAAGGAAACAAATTAAGCCCAGGTGGACTACGGCAGTTTACCTTGTCTCCTGTTAGGGACAATGATAGGACTCAGGAGTTAGGTCTTACTCTATTAGGTCGTGTG
>Ga0100392_1002752_pt1 | contig 16198 bp, 10 predicted proteins | sample CryGeymeta201516_FD_81548 | JGI IMG/M metagenome (GOLD analysis project Ga0100392, IMG submission 81548) | Groundwater microbial communities from Crystal Geyser aquifers in Utah, USA - Crystal Geyser metaG 2015-16 | ecosystem: Environmental > Aquatic > Deep subsurface > Groundwater | place: USA... | reverse complement strand
GTAAATGCTATATTAGAGAAACTAAAAGATTTGTGTTATGTAAAATATCCCGGGCATGGCAGATATCTCTGTAACCCTTACAGAGAAATTCTGCCATACGTAGGGTGCTCTTCTCTGATGTACAGCAGCAGTACCATACTACTACTACTAGTAGGAGGGATTCGAATAATCTACTGTAATCGAGTAGACTAATCTAGCTAGTCTAGTAGACTACTCGAGTAGGTATTAGTAGACTCTAGACCACTGCTACTTTGCTATCATGCATAACAGTCCCGGAATGCAATCCAATACATACCAGGTACATCATAAAAATAAAAGTAGATGTAAATAGCAAAAATGTATTACCGGTCTTAGTGTTAAGATAGCTGTATCATAATGTAAAAGTAATGTTCGCAGAAGAAGTATACAAGTCCCAAAAATGGAGAGACGATGATGTTTAGCAGAAGATTCATCGACGGGCGGCCACCACTGGTTCAGAAGTAGCAGCCTTTTGGTGCGGTGCGATCTTCTGGGGTGAATGGTTGGCCAAAGGGTTGCCACCACCACCACATGATGACGGTGGTCCTCCCATTTGAGGAATCTTAAGAGGACCATCGGGCCGTTTGCTCATGGAAAACAAAAAGTTGTGAACGAAATCACCGGCCCAGTCAGCACCAAACATGGCAGCAAAGAGACCGGTTGCAGGATCGCGTTCGGCACTGTAGGTATCGTATTCTTTTTGACGAGCCAACACCTTGGGAACATTCTCTGGTTCGGGAGAAGTCCCGCGGATCAAATTCAGGTGAGTCTTGACGTACTCCTGGAAGGCAGGAGCCAAGTCGTTATGAACAATGTCTTCATCGTCAAAACGGGCAAACAGCATTTCTTTGGAAAAGAACTGAGTCTCGTCGTAGAACTTGGAGCTCATTCGTCCCTTCAAAGAATCGTATCGTTCCTTGATGGGTTTTAGAATGTGTTCATACGTCGTGGCGTGGCTTTCTTCATTCTCATACAAAGGTTGAAAGTCGACAATGGCAAGGTACTTTTTGCGGTTAAATGCTAGGAGATCAATGCCAAGGACAGGCAAATTATACTTGGGATCTGGGTACCAAACAGAGTTGAAGACCTGCGTGTTGTCTCCAGCATCGTAATACGTCATGCGGATCTTTCGGTACTCATCAGAAGATGCGCAAAGATTCACAACACGAGCCTTCTTGTCCTTGTTTTCGTTGTAGGAAAAGTCTGTCTTGCCATCGGTGCAAGCGACGACTTGAAGGTTGGACAAGTTCTTCTTCATGAAATCCATTTGCCATTCCCAAAAGGGCATGTACAAAAGGTCGTCATCTTCGACCTTGGGGTCGATGGAATCCTTCCAGGGCATACCGTGCTTGGCCTCGGCGGCTCGAAGAGATTGAAGGTCGGGCAGTGTCAGGCGAAGCGTCTCTTCAAGCTTGAATCTTGTAGCATCATCGAGAGAATCGCTCTCGGTATCCATTGAGATCAGCGGTCTGCTGGATGGAGTTACTAGAGCTGGCCTTTGTCCCAAGAAAGCACTACGAGAGGAGGGCGTGTATGCGTTGGCGACGGCCACAGCAGCCGCTAGTAAAAGGATGTAATTCTCAATCTTCATTATGACTAAAGTAGAGCTGTCGCGGTGAAAGATATCCTTGATGTGTGAATAATTAATTTACAAATGATGTTGTGTCTTTCGCAGTGGACGCAGATGTAGTTAGAGTTGCTTTGTTTTTGTGCAGCAACATTTTTACTGGAAATGTTGCTGTTTTTTCAACTCTTTCTCTGCAGAATCCTATTGGCTGTACTTCGCCCGCAACGAGAATACAAAGCATTGAAGTTGAGGTTGTTGAGGATCGGCGCTCTGGTAGCTACAGTACAACTACTAGTACTAGTATTAGTACTAGTAGTCTAGTACTAGTATTGTCCTCTTGGTGGTCTCCTTGTAGTAGAGACCTAGTCTAGCTAGTAATTTTTCTACGTACGTGGTCCGAAATAGAGTCCCGATTGAATGTGAAACACGAGTATAAAGTTGAACCGAGGATCGGAGCTATTTTACCCGGATGCTTCCAAGCTATTATTCTCACGAGCTCTACTAGTCTAGTACTGTAGCTAGCTTGTTAGCAGAGTAGAGTAGCTCGTAGTACCAGTAGAGAGCAAAAAATGAAAGTTCTGAATAAGGCCAAGGTTTGTGATAGCTACTACTCGAGTAGTAATGCAGACAACGTACAACTACTACGTAACACGAGACTCGCCATGGCACCATTCGCGTTACATTTTTGTTATCCTCGTCAATTACATATTTCAGTGTTATAAGATATCAGGCGTTACCTAGCTACTGCTCTATAGTAGCAGAAAATTCATCAAGAAGGTTTTCTTTGACAAAATCCAACAGCACAAAGAATCAAATCAATCTTTAGGATGCTTTCGATTCGACAGTCATCTCCACATCCGGCTGGAGATGAGGAACTCCGAATGAAAACATGATGCATATTGTGAATTCAATAAATTTATTGATTTGTATCACCGCCATCATCTACCATCATTCTTGTAGCAATATGCGACGATTATTATTTGATCTCGTAAAGAACTTTGCCTACGCTCTTTCCAGCTTCCAAATAAAGGTGACCTTCTGCGGCTTCATCAAGTGGGAATGTAGTATCAACACTAACCTTCAATTTTCCCTCCATCAACCATCCAAAGACTTCATCCGAGCGTTCAAGTAATTGAGCACGGTCCACTGTATAATCTAAAAGTTTGGGGCGGGTGACGTACGCAGATTTGCCAATCAATCGAAGCACTGGAAAAGCTGGAACAGCTCCCGAAGCATTTCCAAAGGAAACAAAAATTCCACGACGAGCCAATGATTCAATCGAGATATCCATGGTATTCTTTCCGATACCGTCAATCACACATTTGCAGCCCTCTCCTTTGGTAATTTCCATAACTCTTGCAACAACGTCAACGGATTCGTAATCCTCATAGGCGGCTCCAGGCACTTCGTCCAAGACAATTAATTCATCACATCCAAGAGCTTCAGCAATAGCTCGCTTTCCTTTGGATACAGTTCCAATCACTTTGTATCCACGGAGTTTGGCCATTTGGGCAGCCCACTGGCAGGTACCTCCTCCAACGCCGTGAATCAAACACCACTCACCGGGTTTGATCAAATCTGCATGAGCAGAGGTTGTCAAATAATGAGCCGTAAGACCCTGTACGACACAGGATGTGGCCACGTCCATTGAAACAGCATCTGGAACCGCTAATAATTTTGCGGCAGGAACGGCCGTATATTCACAGTAGGTACCCAAAACGGAATACGCAACGCGATCGCCTACTTTGATACCCTCAGCGGCAGCTTCGTCTGACACGGCAGCAACGGTGCCTCCTCCTTCCTGTCCCCCCACAAAGGGCAGCTCACGGGGGTACAATCCCTTTCTGTGGTAGGTATCAATAAAATTAATTCCCGCAAATTCATTCTTAACGATCACGCCGCCGGGTTTCAATTCTGGCACGGGAAAATCAGGTTCCACCTTGAGTGCATGCGCATCTCCTGTTTCCCGGACCACCGCGGCCTGCAGGTTAAGGTTTGTGGTTTGAGACGTGCGCATGTGATCAAATAATAAAAGGTGAGCCGTAGAACCACATATATTAGTTACAGCATCAAATAATGAAACACGACGAACCTTCATGGTACTGGGGATGCTAGAAAAGAAACGGGGATGTCGGCATGCAGCAACCGCAAAGCGGCGCGAGGTGACTTGGGCTTGAAAGGCAAACATGCTTCTATATAAATGTGGGTGCTTCACTTGACCTCTGCTCAAGATGATAATGTTGTGATGTAACTGTCTGAATCGTTCGATGTTTGATAATGGGCTTCTTTCTGGATGCACTTCTGACAGACTACTTATTGTACTCCGTTGCTTGATGATGATGATTTATGATGATGTCATTCTCAGAGGTTTGAGAAAAGATACAACCCTTGGAATCTTAAATGTAAGGACTTTACTTATTCCTATCCTTATGATCAAGTACGTAAGTGGCTTCACACTGCACTCTCGTTAACTTGCCATCACGTGTAAGATCCTGGCAGTCGCATTCTCGAAAGTCATGCCCTGTCTTCCTCATCTTTCATTCATTGGCTGTTGTAACCAACTACAGGTGAGAGGAAGAGGTTAACTCCAACAGGGACATCACAAGCGATCGAAAATATTTCTCGATTGGGTTCTCTACAACATTTACAAAACAACCAGCTCTCGTCAACGAAAGGCACTTGAGATACCTTTCACTTACAAATAAATATACTTGATCGTAATCAAAACTCCAAAATGAAGTTCACTGTTATTGCCATCGCCCTTGTTGGCCTTGCCAGCCCCGCAACTGCGTTCACTTCCTTTGCGGATTCCATGAGTGGATCTGCTCCCATCAAGCCTGCTTCTTACGGACCCAGTAGTGGCATTAAGCGTAGTGCACCTGGACCAGGAACTCTTGGTGCCCCCTCCAATTATTTGGCAGGAATGAATGGATCTGCTTCTCCTGCCCATCCTGCTGCCCCGGCTGCTCCACCCGCCTATGTCGACAATGGGACCACAGCCCCAGTCAACGGAGCCAGCGCTCCTGCTGCCGCTACCTCGAGCGGTTATTTGAGTCAAATGGGTGGAGGATCTTCAAATGGAGGTTCCAGTGGTCCAAAAACTAATTATTCTCCCTTTAAAGGCAGCTTTAAATCAGGATCATCTGGAATGAATTCTTATTTGGATCGTGTTGCTCCTTCACCCCAATCGACTTCGGCTCCTGGTGCTGCTGCTCCAGTCGCCAGCTCTAGTCCAGCCGCCAGTGGACCCAGAACTAATTATTCGCCCTTCAACAAGGGCGGCTTCAAAACTGGGACATCTGGAATTAAAACTTACTTGGACAATGTTGCTCCCTCGGCTCAATCTACTTCAGCTCCCGCTGCTTCCGCCACCGGCTCTGGACCAAGCGCAAATACCTCTGGCGGTTACTTGAGTGGAGTGGGAGGAGGCTCTAATATGGCTGGCTCCTCTGGACCAAAGGCTAGTTATTCTCCTTACAAGAGTGCCGCTGGCAAGTCTGGATCATCTGGCTTTGGATCTTATTTGGATGGCGTTTCTGGAAATGCTGCTCCATCCGGTGGCTTTGCCCCTGCTGCACCCGCTTCTTCTATTGCTGCCGCTGCCATGCCTGTGGATGGCAGCGCTCCTCCCAATAATGGATCGTACCTGAGCCAAATGGGACAGGCAAAGACTGGAGGTATGCAAACGTCTGCCCCCAAAACTAGCTATGCTCCCACTAAATGGTCGCCACGAAAGTAAACGATGCATTAATTTCTCTCTCTAGTTGGGTTTTCCGTGAAGAAATCAATGAAATTTGTGCGAAATTGCTGGACTGAAGTTGACTTTTCTTATAAAGAATAAAAGGATTTCTCCAACAGAATGATTTTTAATGCAGACAGCGAACAATGCTAAAAATTAAAATTAGACCCTAATCATGCCATTAATCTCTCCTATTTTATTTCTGAAGGAGTGTTGACAACCAGTGGGGAACAATGTACATCGCCACGTCGTACCTGGTATTGCTGGTTGGCTAGCCGATTGGAACTAGATGAAATTTTGCTCGACATATTCCTCTCAAACTTTCAGCTTTTTGAAAGTATAGAGTGCGATAGTGTGGCCTCAACTTGTAGTTCTGGTTGCAATGGTTCAGTTTTCATTGGGATCATTGGTGACGGCCTGTCGAGAGTGGCCGGTAAAGACGTTTTCTCTGATCAAAGTAAGATTTTGATTTCAGGTCTATCCTGATAGTCAAATGCTATGGTACTTGTCTGCTACTAAAGGTAGCTAATCATCTGTAGTACAATTACTAGATGGCTGGTGGTGCTGGTGTACTGATACTACCTACTAGTAGTACTCTAATATTATGAGTAGTACTGCTGCCTATCAGTAGCCTAGTAGTAGTGGTAGATTACTAGTCTACTTTATTAGCTACTGTAGCTAGCTACAGTAGTAGCAGGAACAGCTACAAGTAGGCCAGCAGTATCTTGTAGTAGTACACAGTACCAGTCCTAGTAGTGCTCCTACCACTAGTGGGTAGTACGCACGAGAACTACTACTACTACTACTAGTCTACTACCTTACTACTGTACCCTCGGAGTAGCAGTCTAGTCTAGCTAGGCGAGTACTCCGAGTATCTACTAGCTAGACTACTACTAGTAGTGGTAACAGCGGTGGTACTTAGCAGTAGACTAGACTACTACTACAACTTAATAATAGAGTAGTAGTACTACCAGTTACCAGCATAGCTCTAGTAGTAGTAGTAGTAGACTACTACTAGTAGTAGCCGAATGGAAACAAAAAAAATCAGAACATAATTTTCCATGGAAGACCGAGAGGTGCGCCAACATGCCGATGCCATGACCGTTTTGCTGTAAGATCTCTTGAAGGCTCTTCAAATTCTACAAAAAAGCTATGCCTTTGATAGTGACAACCGTTGAAAAGGCGATTGTCTAGATGAAGTACAATGTCATTTGTTGATTAAAGGCTATTAATTTGTATCCTACCATCCTCGAAAGCGTTCAACAGCAGTTCTCTTATTTCCCCTGGGCGCAGCTCATACTTAACATGCTAGTATATTGTCATACCCATTGTTAAATGTAGGTAGCCCTTTTTGCAATAAACGGGGTTTTGGAGCGGGTTAGAGCACCTTTGCAGACTTGGACTACTACTACTACTACTACTACTACTACTAGTCATTCGTCGGTTGAAGGGCGTTTATTTTTGACACCAATCAAAGACTGCCATGTGCAAGAGTAGGCGTGGTGGCAAGCGAAGATCGGAGTTTCGGACTTTTCTCGAATTTAATAGTTGTGAATTGTGTTGTATCATGTACCATCAGTTCTCAACAGCAGCCATAATTTCATGCGAAAGAGGATGCTGCGATAATTGAGCTATTATCTGTCATCTGTCATAGCACTCAACTTCAACAATACAAGGATGAATACCATGACAAAACCCATTGAGTTAGTCCTGACAGATGAACTTCACCCTGTATGGCCATTCCCCATGGCAGTTCTGGCTGGTGCCAGTCCTCCTATCGCAGCATCCGAGTCAAAAAGCGAGGACGACACGGTTCTTGAGGAGTGCACCTCCACCGTCAGTGCTGTTAGCAGTAACAACAGTAACGGAGTTAAAAATTCCAATGAGACTGCCCACCAAGCTGTTGATCGAAAGAGGCGTCATTCAGACCAAAATCCAGGAACAACTATATCAAGAAAGTTGACCGACGTGTCTCGTCCTTCTGCAAAGAGACGCCGGTAGTGTTGTCCCAGTCTTGAAGGTGAGAGCTATGGTTTGCATGGGGCAGACCACATAACTCAAACCGTATGCTCACCGGGGGTTACTACTCAGTTTGCATTTTGCATAGAGAAAGGATCTTTGTCAAAGATCAAACCTTTGTCAATTCCAATAGGCTCGCGGGTTGGGTGCAAGTGTTGATTATTTCATAGTAACTATGATCATTATTGTACTGCAATTCACCCCTCACACGAGCAGCTATAGCTAAAAGAGCTCACAGCTTAATTTATTTAGCTTCAATCAGTTCTTTCAAGTACCGCATGTAGTATATCATACTCCTAATATCGAAAAAACTGCGCTGCTTCTGAGTTCTGAGGATTGTCCCTTCCTTTCACACTTTTACGGGTTATAGACTTGAAGAACCAAGGCTGGTTACTTTCCTTGAAGTGCATGCCGATCTCATTCGCTTAGTCCCCTGAAGCTTGAAACATCGTCGCCGCCGCTTAATAAGTAGAGTACTCAACAGTGTAGTGAAGATCGCGCAAACTTCTTGTTCCGTTCTCATCGCTACTTTCGAGAAAGTTTTATGGAGCCATGAGAACAGTAGGGAAGCGCAACTATGCGTCCAGATCTTTCATCGGTCGACGGCATGACGAACGGTTTGAATGAAAAACAAAAAAACCTTCATAGATTGAAATCTCTTTGCCCATGGTGATGATTCTCATACCAATATATTTCTGAAATACTAGAGTCAAAAGTTACGACGAATCGACCGACAAACACAACTCCCAAATAATAAAATGGCGTCGACACTGAAAGAGTGGAAAGATAGTAAGTTCGAATATCCAAGACCAAGGATGATACCTTGTTGGTTGGATGTCTGCTGTCAACTTTCACAGCAGTCGTCTTATCCTGCTTGTCCTCTGCTCAAACCTTACATAATTATTCATGTGCCTAATTTTCTTTGTATCTTTATCTGTTCTTGTTTTAAACGCAGAGGTCATATGTGTCGTAACATCCGATGGTCGAATTATTATAGGTACAATGGTAGGTCACGATCAAGTGCAAAACTTGATATTGAATGATGCACACGAACGAGTGTACAGTCCCGACGACCCAGTAGAGCAAACACCGCTAGGACTTTATGTTATACGAGGGGATAATATATGTATTATTGGGGAATTTGACGAGTCAAAATTTTCAGATGATCAGACAGCACCAGAGTCCCTGCCGCACATTGTGCAACACATCTTTTAAAAAAAAAGTATGCAGCAGCAGAGGATGATCACACTTGTCGACTGCGAGCAGCTACATAAATTCCGTTCTTCTGCCGTTGTGAACCAACCCAAAGGAGACGAGCCTAGCAACTCTGTATTTTATATTAAAGGCAATTCTGAATTCCAAAAGAATTATTGTGAGTAGTAAATTTTGAGTCGACTAAAACGGTGTTCATGTCACATGTCAGATCGTTTTCTAACAAGCAATCAAACAACTAAAATTAAATAATTGAAAGGATTGATGATTTTACTTTCGCGAGTCAGCCAGCGTCATAGAGGTTAATCATCAGCTGCTGTGCATTAAGAGATGCAGACGGTCCAATGATAGGAGAAGTCACGTTCTGCTTCGTGTTGGCTCCGATTAGAATCGTGGAAATCAAAAATATGAGACAACAAGCAAGGGATTTTTGCATTCATTATTTTTTTATCTCGTTCAATCAAGACTTCAGCAACGTGAAGAAAAGAGGAACAAACTGTACAAAAGCAGCAATGGACGATTCTCTTAGTGTTACGAACGAAGCTCCTCCATGTAAAAAGATTTGCGCCTGCAGCAAGTCCATCAAACCTGATGTCAAGATTACTGTCGGAGGAGTTGAATTTTGGGAGTACAGTCAAAGTTTGTGTCGTTGGAGCGATTACTTTGATACTGCCCTCAATAACGGAATGAAGGAAAGCACGTCTAAAGAGTTTAACTTTCCTGATAAGGATCCCAAGGAATGGGAATGGCTTGTGGAGTTTTCCTCGTCGTTGACGGGGGCAGAGTTGACCATGGATAATATTGATGCGGCTTTGTCGTGGTTCGATTTACTTTGCAGTCGCCGTGGACTGGACAGGTGTGACTGTTTTTTCTTATTCAAGATTATCCCGACACGTGAAGCCCCAAAACTTCAGCAAAATAGCCTTGCGTCTTTGTCCATCGAACAAGGAGAGATTCAAAAGAAAGGATTTGGCTACCTGCTGGATGCATTGGATACAAGCATTGAATATAAACTTCCACGTACAAATGCGCATTGTGTAAAAAGGATTAAAAAGATTTTGCGATGCAGACTAGAGTCTAGCCGCTGTTTGACGGAAGAGTCACTCTCGCGTCTTGTTCGTCTCTGCACAAAGGATGAGACTTGCTTGGACAGACTGTGGTCTGCCTTTACATTGCACTTATCAGAATCATCGTTGCGTGTGGACCGTGCCCTTCTTGTCCAAAGTGGTCTCTTATCGGAGCTTGTTTGGTTGAATATACAAGCAAGGGCATCTATCCACGTCGGGAGCCGGGCTTGGAACGAATGGATAGATGCTTTGGAAAAAGAACTAAGTAGGAGACAGAATTTTAAAGAGTATGAAATCGCCAGACTCAACAAGGTTTTGCGTTGTTTTGACCTCAAATATTCATGAAATCGCAAGTGGTAAAGGATGCAGAAATAATGATGAAAATAAGTTATGTAATACTTGTCTGAATAATAATAATTTACGAAGAACAGCATTCGACAAAACAAGCAATATTGTGTTGATAACTGGTACTCGAGTACGTCCTAGATGCCCTGTGAGACAATGCCATTGATGATATACTTCCTTTCAATCAAGGTCTACTCTTTACCAAGTCAGTGCAACAACAAAAAGACTCTTTGTGTGGCAAAACCACGCAAAGAGCGGATATTCGTGGTGGAGTGTTTTCGTTTTTCCTGCTTTCAATCTTCTTTCCTTTCTGTTCTAACTAGATTCTGGTGTTAAATTCTCTTTTTTTCTCCTTCTAAATCAACTTGTAAACCAAAAATAGCATGGTGACCAAGACAATGATTTGAGCCAAAAGGGGCATGGAAATAAATAAATTGTATACATCCATAACGAAGGTTTGAAAGTAGTTTTGCATGCTGTAATTTGGATCCCCTACTTGATGGTCGGATCCCAACAACGATTGGCCCAAGCCACCACCAACACCGCCTTCGCCACCTCCGATGAAATTTTCCAGCATACCCGACGAAGTCAATAATGACGATGATCCCAATTCACTCATATCGTGTGACACGTTCAGGTTGTGGTGGGTAGTTGCGGCATTGGTATTCTGGTTGGTATTGTAGTAGTTGCTGGTGCTGGTGGTCGCGGTTGGATTGTAATTGGGAATGGAAATGTGGGATGGTGTCGCTGCTGGTTCTACAATCATTTGACCTTGTCCAGAAACAGAGCCATTTTCTCCCGCTTGTTGTTTGGCACGGATTCGATCCAAGAGACTACCAGAAAGTTTGCTCCGAGAGTGCGACGATGCCTGAGACATGTTGTCACCAGTTGTAGTACCACCTCCATCTTGTTGTTGTTGTTGTTGATTCGTGTTGCTGCCGTCCATTCTAGAGTGCAAAACTTTATTTTAGCAGAAGCAATTCGTTTCGTAGTTTTGCTGTCTGATTTAATTCTCGGGCAGCCTTCACAGTTATGAAGATGATCTCACACGGTGAGGTTTTCGAGAGAGATGCTCTGTTTGGTTGGATAGAAGGAAGAGAAATTGGATTATTATTAAATTATTAATTGCTACAATTCTGCGTTCGTTGCTGTTCGTGCTTTTCGGTGAAAGCATGAAGCAACTTACTTATTTCGAGAGAATTTAATCGTGAAAAGACTGTGGCACGGGATGCGCATTTACTCCTTTGCAAGTCTGTCGACAGTCCCACACTGTCACCACGTCCACATTATTTCTTGTAGTGCGAGGTTTGACGTTTGGTCTGTACGGTACAAACAAGTTCTCGTCGTGAGGATCGATCAGGTTCGTCGCAACGGCAGGATTATTTGGAGTTGCCATAATTTTCTAAAAAATACAATTATTCGATACAAAATCAGATAGATCCAATCACCACCATGGCCGCTCAAGATAACAATAATATTGCCGAAAAGCTTCCCCATTTGAATGAAATGGCCCAAGCCGGTGATGCGTCAATTACTCAAACACAGAATTTAGGAATGGGTGCTGTGGGTGAGTCTGCTGCAGATATTGAAATTTATATGGGAGACATGTCTGATGAAATGCATGCGGGTACGGGTCCCATGGGTGGGGGCAAACCTGGTGTCATGGGAGGAGGAGGAGGAACGTCACAACAAAAAATTGAAAAAGAACAAGAAGCAAAGACTACAGACGACAAACAGGAAACAACAAACGAAGGAGATGAGAAGGATCAGTCCAAGTCTGATTAACAGAGAGTAGTGTACAGTTTGGGTGCTTTCACGTATCAAAAGAATGTCCATCTGCTCACTTGATTGCAAATTGATGAGAACATTTAGCCAAATAAATGTAATCTCAAAACACGAAAGAGAGAAGAGAAAGCAGTTTGTGATTTTTCACGGAAGGAAAATGCTCATTACGCAAAACGCAAAGAATATTATTATAAGCTTCAATAGATCAGACAATAAATTGAGAGAGCCAGCTAATTCGCTTTATTCAAAATTCAAAATAGTATTGTTTATTTGATATAGCAATTGCTTTATTGTGGATTTTTCTTTATGGTATTGGCCCGACAAATCATAATTTTTTTTAATTTTATTTGTGATCAGAAGAGGTGCAAAAGATCTTTTTTGTAAATGGAATACATTGTACACTATGGATGGTTTCCAGCTAGAAAGAAGCGATGAATGGTGAAGTAGCATAATAATAGCAGCATCAAACGTCAGGCGGAATTTCAGTATATCGAGTACAAGAGGGGAGAGAGAGGACGGCTGTTTAGTAGCAAAAGAGAGTTCAGGTTGCCTGGATTCGTTCTGGTATTTTTTTTTACCGACAAATAGAGTTTACATCAGTCTCTACTACTAGGGTAGCGAAGCAGAAAATCTCAAATCCTCTTGAATTCTCTTCTTGACGACGGCAATCATTTTAGACGGTCGTCATCTCAGCAAGGATATCGGAAAGCCGAAAGCAATCTGCCAAACTGATACCTGGTACTAATAGTATTGAATACATGTGGTCGGTATTAGGGATAAAGATAATGACTAAAACTCTAGAAAATGAGAAAAAGACCAAGATTACAAAAGTCTTCGACAATGATACAAATTAGAAAAGATTATTGCACTTGCAAATAAAAATTAGACATTGAATCGACAATACACCAGCAAGCATATTCATATTCATCTCCAGCACGCATATTTTGAAAGTGATCGTTGAATTCTACGACCATTTATCTTTCTTCAGGATGAAAGAAAACCGGGCCTTTAATGTTCGTGTTTTCCTTCTGACCAAAAAGACCAAGGTTGTCATTGCTCTTCTTATAGTAACGTTATGTTCGACTCTTTTTCGTGTGATGTCAAATCGAGGGCTAAGGGGGACTTCGAAAGCAAAACGATCTGGTGTCTACTCCGTGACGGGAGGTCTAGATCATTCCGAATATCAGGACAACTCCAAGGCAGGAAGCAGCAATGCTCGTCCACACGAAGATGATGATGTCTGCTTCCATTACGATGGAATTCTCTTGATTTCCTATGCAAACAAGAGCGGATTTGCTACGGTATTTTTCTTGTACGTATTGAATCAATTGCTGTACGCTGAAAAGCACAATCTACTTCCTTGGATTCATTTGGACAGTGCAACAAATGCGCATGTCTATGATGATGAAGAACACAATCATGCTGAAAATCCGCTGTCTCTTGGTGTTAATGTTCTAAATGGGCTGCGATGGATGACATTTCAAGACAGCGAGAATAACCAATTCTACAAATATCCGGGGAAACCTGTTTTGGATTACAAGGCACCGGGAAGCGAGACTTCCAGCATCACTATTAACGGCACAGGAATATGGAGTTCTTACTTTGACCCTCCCTCAAAATTGGATCCATTGCGGCATTTGGCACACCCCGAGACCAGTACCTCGAGTTGTCATCAGAAACCTATTTTCCAATTAACACTGCAACAAATTGAACCATCCCTCATGGTCTATGCTCCTTACACAGTGCAACCTTGGAGACGAAAGAGTACACCACCATCACTAGCCAACTGGAAAGTACCTTACCAGGATTGGTTTGAACCCATGAGACAGGCTGCTCACGGTGTCATCCACCGGCATTATCATCCCACAGAAGAAATGGTAACACTTGCGCACAAAGCGAATCCGGTGGTTGAAGCGGAAGAGGCGTGTCTGGCCATGCACATTCGACGTGCCGACAAGGCAGATCAACGACAACCTATCCCTGTCGAAACGTTTCTACCATACGCCGAAGCGTACTTACAGGCATCTATATGGGTAGGAACTACCATTGTGATATACATAGCAACAGATTCGAATGAAGTTATTTCGGAAATTCAAGATACGTGGCCGACGAAGATTTCAAGCTACGTGCGATATCAACAATCATCCATGGAAGAGCCAGTGTTGCGATCCAGCGACAAAAATACCGTTTTCAAAATGAATCAAGAACATCATCGTATGAATACCGAGATTTTTGTTGATATTCTTGCCATGGCTAAATGTGAATTTATGGTCCATGGCATGAGTGCTGTCTCGGAAGCTGTTCATTATATGAACCCACTATTGCACCGACAAAGTGTGAATTTGGAAGAGGATTTGGACGAAGCAACGTACCTGCGAACGACCAAAGCAACCATGACACACTCCGACTTTGGGAAACTGGTGCGAAATCGGTTAAACGATAAGCGCCGCGAAACCGAAGCAGAAAGGGCTAAAATGGATCACTCCACCTAGTAGAGTGCTACAGTAGTTTGGTTAGGCTGAGTTCAATATTTTGCTACAACAACTCTGGATGATGCCTTCACTGTGACCTTCCTTGTAGCTAGTGAAAAACTGCATATGGCTGCTTGTTTTGAAAGACCACCCGGTCCGATCAAAAGCACAATCTGCTACTGGCAATCCACTGTCAGAGGACTGATTCCCATTATTAATGGGCGTTTATTGACGCTTTAAGCTCTTATTTGGTTAAAGTAGCGGAGAATGGGCTCTTGATGCTTGCTTCGACAATTGCATCTACCGTTGCAGACTCTTTCTGCTTCATCGATCACGGTGTGTGGCCAATTATGTTTTTTGACCTAAGAGCTTTTGGCTTTCAAGCCATGACTACTTAACAGATTAAAATACCCAGTGACACCAGTGCTAGTTTCATTTGAGGCGAATGCTTCTCTTTGACAGAGTCAAGACATTCTTTCAATTTTAATCATGCGCTATATCAAATCAAGCTTCGTAGACCCAACGTGATCATAACTCCAGAAAAGCTCCACCGTAATGCATTTTCATTGATGTGTAGTCCAAGTCTTCCACCCAAGTATCCTCCACAAAAGGCACCGACGGCCAACGCTGGAGCCACTCGCATGGCAACGTTGCCTTTTTGAAAGTGTGTCATGGTCCCGCTAATGGCAGGAAAGACCATGGCACACAAACTTGTTCCCAACGCCTGATAGTGATTCATATCGGTACATAAAGTCAACGCAGGGACAACAACAGCTCCGCCGCCAACACCAAAGAGGCCTGCAAGAAAGCCAGAACCACATCCAATAATGGCTGGTGGAACTAGTCTTTGAGCCCAAGTCCGCTCTAGTGTGTCGCTGGTTGCAGTAGCAGTAGCTGCGGCGGTCTTCTTCTCGTCCTGTTGTACCAAATACGCTTTCAAAGGCACCGTGGGTGCTACCAACAGCATAAAGACACCAAGCGACTTTTTCAGATGCACGCCCGACAATCGTGCAGTCGCACTTGCTCCCAATCCTGCCGTTACCATTCCAGCTGTCGCAATGGCAGCAGCGGCGTCGTACTGCACTTGACCTTGGTATCCCAAGGCTCCGGCGATGCCCGTGGCGGCCACGGCAAACAAGCTCGTTCCGTGGGCTTGGTGTTGTGATAAACCCAGCAAACGAGACGATGTCATGAGAGGAATCATAATAAAACCACCTCCCATTCCTGCTAGGGAGCCGCAGATACCCGCCAGAGATCCAATACAAAAGGCTTTGGGAATGATATGCTCGTTATTCTTTTGCTGGAAATCTCTGGAAGACGAAGAAAAAGTACGTCGGTTCGGTTTTGGTTGCAGTTGCCGTGTTTTTTGATGGCATCGATTGTGTTGCTGGAATACCGATCTTCCTGGTATCAGTAGGAAAAGTCGAGGGTTATTCAAGATCATGTCTCTGTCGGAAAAATAAAAATGTTCAAAAGGCTACTGACTATAATGACATAATGACTGTTCTATTGTTGTACAAACCAGAGTACGACGAGGAAGAAAAATTAATAAAATAAATGATGCTAATACCACGGTACTCTACAGAAGTAGCAAAGATTGCTACCTGGTAATCTCTAGTACCACACCACCTATTGCTTCACTAGCTACTACTAGTAGTAGGTCTAGTACTCCAAGTTCTCTACTCAGTACTACTCGAGTAGCTAGTAGTAGTACTAGACCCTACTAGCTACTCCTAATAGTAGACTACTACTAGTACTAGCTAGTAGTACTACAACTACTACTAAAAAAAAAATTGAACATCTAATTTACGGGGATCACAACTATGGCGCCCGCAGGGCGCCAAGGCCACCCGAGCGTCTAAAAGGCACTGTATGTGTAATTTTGTTTTTGCAGTCAAAATTTAAAGCTGCCTTTCTCTAACTTAGCCAAGAGATACTACAATGTTAGCTTGCTATTAGCTGCTTTTCCTTTATC
>Ga0100392_1002747_pt1 | contig 16211 bp, 17 predicted proteins | sample CryGeymeta201516_FD_81548 | JGI IMG/M metagenome (GOLD analysis project Ga0100392, IMG submission 81548) | Groundwater microbial communities from Crystal Geyser aquifers in Utah, USA - Crystal Geyser metaG 2015-16 | ecosystem: Environmental > Aquatic > Deep subsurface > Groundwater | place: USA... | reverse complement strand
TCACTGTGCATGTTTTCTATGTTTCTTATTGTTTCCTTTGTTTTTTTAATCTCTTTCTCCCTTTTTTCATCGTTAAATAAATCAATGAAACCATAACTCAAAAAAGCTCTTAATCCCATTTCATCAATAGATTTCGCAGCAGACTCCATAAAAAAATACATGTCATTGAAGGTTGTTGTTCCTGTTTTTATCATTTCAAGACAGGCAAGTTTTGTTCCCATGTAAACATCCTCAGGTTTTAATTTTAATTCTAGGGGCCAGATTTTGGTTTGAAGCCATTCCTCAAGATTCATGTCATCAGCGTATCCTCTGAAAAGACACATGGCTGCATGCGTATGTGTGTTAACCATCCCGGGAATGATTGCCTTGTTCTTCCCATCTATTACATAGTCTGCTTCTGTTTTTTTACCGATCTCCTGGATAATGTTGTCCTCAATGTAAACATTTGTTTCCTTTTTATCAAGAAGCACATTTTTTATCAGTATGCTCATCCCATCACCCTCACAACATTTTTTAATATTTTTTTTATCTCCTCTGAGTTTTTCCTAGCGTTTTGTAATATCTGCTTGAACGTTAAAGATTCTGGTATGATTCCATTTGCATAATTGTCAACAGAACTGATGTTCACATACTTCAGGTTTAATTCTTTTGAGAGTGTTGCCTCTGCTGCCATGTTCATTCCGACAACATCAGCATAATTTTTCAAAAGGTTTATTTCTGCTTTTGTTTCAAGCCTGGGTCCTGTTGTCTGGACATAAATACCCTCAAAAATCTTTGCACCAACCTTTTTTGTCTGTCCTATAACAATTTTTCTCATATTTTCATCAATTTCTGGTGTGACATGCACAATCTCTTTTTCATAATATGTCTGGATATTCCATAGATTTATGTAATCATTTGGAACAAAAATGCAAGGCGGTTTTATTTTCTTCTTCAGAGAACCAACAGAGGTCACACCAATTATTTTCTCAACACCAATTTTTTTCAGAGCAAAAATATTCGCCTTGTAGTTTATCATGTGTGGTGGAATATTCCTTTTCTTTCCATGGCGGGGTAAAAAAGCAACTGTTTTCCCAGAGAAAAAACCAACCTCTATAGAACCAGATGCTTCCCCATATTTTGTTTTACCCTTCACAGATTTTGGAGATTCAAGAAGTTCGGAAAATCCGCTTCCACCAATAATAGCAATCCTTGCTTTCATAAAATAGAATGGTTTTAAGGGTTTAATATCTTTGTTTTCCTCATCCTCTCCAAAACCATCTTCCAACTCGGAATTTTTGTCTGAGTACCATAACTTTCAACAATGAAACTTGCAACTGTTGACGCTATCATGCCGCATTTTTCAAGTTCATAGTTTCTTGAAAGACCGGCATAAAAACCAGCCCTGTATCCATCACCTGCGCCTGTTATGTCAACAACCTTTTTTGCCTTAACAATCGGTATTTTTATTTTTTCATTTTCTGTGTAAATAACACTTCCTTTTTTTCCCTTTGTCAAGATAAACACATCAACAAAATTTAATATTTCTTCTGGTTTTTTCAGTTTCAAATATTTCAATGCAGTTTTGCACTCAGACTCAGATGCAAAAAAATATCTTGATTTTTTCAATATGTATTTGAACATTTCTGGGGAGTAAACATAATGTATCTCCTGAGCAGGGTCAAAACCAATCTTCTTACCCATTTTGTATGCCAGTTCAACAATTTTTTTATAATATCCCGGTCTCCCTGTCGTTATATGTATAATCCTTGAACTTCTCACAGCATAATCAAGAACCCTAAATTTTTCCATGTCCTTCATAGGACCCTGATCCATTATTCCTATCTGCTTCTGTTTTGCAGAGATAAGCCAGCATGTTGGCGTGGAATAACCTTTTACCTTTCTAAAATCCTTTAAATCCAAATTAGAGCTCTTTAATGCAGAATAATAATTCTCTGGGAAGTTTTCACCAACAAAAGTTGCCAGGGCTGTTTTAACCCCAAGTATTGATGCGATTCTTGCAATGTTCGCGCCAGGACCGCCAAAGTATGTTTTACTGTCAGCAAGTTCTATTGATGTGTTCGGCTCAGGAAACCTTGGCAGTGTGATTATGTAGTCAAGGTTTGCATGACCGAAAACAGATAAAAAATTCATGTGCCAGCTCTCCAACTGCTAAGGTATTCCTTTTGCTCCTTTGTAAGCTCATCTATTTTCACATTCATTGCCCTTAATTCAGCTTCAGCGATTTCAGAATCAATCTCAGATGGAACGTCATAAACCCTGTTTTCCATGTTTTGACTGTTTTTAACAAGGTATTCCGTACATAACGCCTGAACCGAGAAACTCATGTCCATGATTTCAACAGGATGCCCCTGACCAACGGAAAGGTTTACAAGTCGCGCCTCACCCAGTAGATAAACATTTTTACCATTTTTTAGCTTATACTCATCAACATATTCCCTGACTTTTTTTCGGCTGATAGAGTTTTTATCCAGTGCCTCTTTTGATATTTCGCAGTCAAAATGTCCTGAGTTCGCAAGAACACAACCATCTTTTATAGCATCAAAATGTTTTTCAGAAATCACATCCTTGCATCCTGTTGATGAAACAATGAAATCAGCATGGCTACATGCTTCCATCATTGGCATAACATCAAAACCGTCAAGTTTTGCCTCAACAGCCTTGATTGTATCAACCTCTGTGACAATAACATTTGCACCCATACCCCTGGCTCTCATTGCAATACCTCTTCCGCACCATCCATAACCTGCGACAACAAATTTTTTTCCTGATATCAAAAGATTTGTGCCTGCCATTATGCCATCCATTGTAGATTGTCCTGTACCGTATCTGTTATCAAAAAGATATTTCATGTAAGCATTGTTCACAGCGATAACAGGAAACTTTAACGCCCCGTCTTTTTCCATTGCTTTAAGGCGCACAACACCTGTGGTCGTTTCCTCATTTGCACCTTTAACATTACTTAAAAACTCTTTCCTTTTTGTATGAATGAGGAATATTAAATCACAACCGTCATCTATAATCAGATCCGGTTTAAGGTCTGCAACCTTGTTCAGATTTTGATAGTATTCTGCTTCTGTTTCACCTTTCTTCGCAAATGTTTCAAGACCCATGTCATTCAGTGCCATGGCAACAGAATCATCTGTTGAAAGAGGATTACAGCTTGCAAGACGTATCTCCGCGCCTGCCTCTTTCAATGTAAGGGCAAGAACGCCTGTTTTTGCCTCAACATGCAGTGCCATCCCTATTTTAACATTCTCTAAGGATTTTCCTTTAACCATCCTCTCCCTTATCTCAGAAAGAACTGGCATGTGTGTTTTAGCCCATTCCAGTCTCTTCTTCCCTTTTTTTATTACATTAGGATCTATATCCGACCGATTTTTTATCAAAACATTCTTTTTATTGACCATTGTGTCATCCTTTATTTCCCTTCCATCCAGAGCCTGTTAAACTCTGATGTAAGGCGTCTAACCATTTTTTCATTTGTTGTCCAGACAGTGAGCGCATTAGGATGAATGGAGGACGTGAATATCAGTGCCCTGTCAGGACCTACTGCAAAGTTTGAATGCACATCCGGGTTTACAACAACATCTGCCCCTTTCAGCAATGCAATACCCTCTCTTTGCTTAACAACAACCCTTGAATTTTTTGGTATTTCAACATTTTCTATTTTCTCAGCTACAATGAGCAACGTTTTGTCATCTTTGATTTCGTTTAGGTTCCATACCGATGTCAGCCTGGATGTTACACCCCAGGGAAGTATTTTCCTCATCCCAATCTCAACCATAAATGCCGTTACTACAATCCCAATCAGTACCCCAAGTCCTATAGATAGCAAATCCATTTAAATCACCAAACATTAAATGTTTTAGGGTGTATTAAGGGTTGTGCCTATTCTTCTCTAATCCTGAAGGTTGAGGAATAGATTGAGGTAATGTGATAGATGATGAGAAGATATCAAGCCATATTGGGGCGAGAATAGGATTTAGGAATGATTTGGATAACGTGAAAATTATGATAAATTGAGGTGGGAACAGAATATATGAAAGTAGTTGGAGAGGTGGAAATGCACATAAACTATCAATCCTCCACACCACAATTTTTATCCGTATCCCAGTCTTCTCTCGTATGTTTTATGATTCATCCATTCTATAATTATGGAAATAACAATTATTTCATCCCTGGCCACAGAATATAGAAGCCTCCATGCATTTGGCAAGTTGTGCTTCCATAGATTATCTATTTGATATTTTTTAATGTATTCTTTTGGTATGAGTCTTCTTGGTATCTGAATACCAGAAAATGCATCTTTTTGCAAATCATCAAAAGCCCTGTTTAACCATTTATACAGTTTTTTGTCTTCTGTTTTAGATTCTTTCAGTCCCTCAAACGCAACCTTTAATTTTTTATCAGCAAAAACAACTTTGTATATCATCTTACCACCAGATCTGGTTTAAGAAACCTTTTTACCAACTCTGGGTTCCATATCCAAGCAATTTTTCCCTCCCTATCAACTGCTATTTTATTAGAGTTCAAAAGATAGTCATACACAACCTGAAATGTTTGATACATCATTTTCTTGGGCAGATGCTCCCAAATACTCCTTTTTTTAAACTCTCCACTATGCTTTTTTATGAAGTCCTCTACCATAAGGACTGTATCCAACCTCGGATAATGCAGTATCTCCTTATCCATAAATGTTTGAACCATACTCTCGCCTTGTTGTATATATGTATATAACAAATGATATATAAAACTTTCGATGAAACAACTTTTTCAGGCGTGGATAGGGCATGAATAGGAATAAATACTATATATGATTATTAATGATACAAGTACAATAAGCAGGTGAAAAGGTATGATGAGGAAAAAAACAATAGCTGCTGAGGATGGAATTAGAATTAGGATTGAGGAAAGGATTGAGATAATGTAATATTGTATCCTTATCCGCCGCAAAAACTTTTATCCTAACAAGTAATATCCTTTACAATGGTTTATGAGCAAAAATCCGTAGAGCAGAAATGGCAGAAAAAATGGCAGAAAATGAGTCTTTATAGTTTTGTTCCTGATTCTGATAAGCCTGTTTACTCAATTGACAATCCTCCGAGATATGCATCCGGTGCGCTCCATGTCGGGCATGCTGTTCATTACACGCATATTGATTTTGCTGCAAGGTACAGAAGAATGAAAGGCTTCAATGTGTTTTTTCCGCTTTGTTTTGACTGCAACGGCATACCAATTGAGGAGAGGGTTGAGAAAAAACTTGGCATTACACGAAAGGACATTGACAGGCACAAATTTATAAAACTCTGCTCAGAGTTTGCTAATGAAAAAATAGATGAAATGAAGACCCAGTTTATCCTCCTTGGTGAATCAATGGACCCTAGTGTATATTATCAGACAGATGAAGAAAATTACAGGAGATTAACCCAGCTCTCATTTATTGAGCTTTATACTAAAGGACTTATTTACAAGGGTGAGCATCCGATTAACTGGTGTCCAAGATGCATGACAGCACTCGCAGATGCAGAGATAGAATACAAAAACAGGGAAACAAAACTCAACTACATAAAATTCAAACTTGAGGATGAGGATGTTATTATTGCCACAACAAGACCTGAACTGCTCTGCACATGCCAGCTTGTTGCAATACACCCAGATGATTTTAGGGCAGAAAAACTGAAAGGAAAAAAACTGAAAACGCCATTGTTTGAAAAGGAAGTAAGGATTGTTGGAGATAAAAATGTTGATCCAAATTTCGGCTCAGGTATTGTAATGATTTGTAGCATTGGTGACAAGGATGATTTGGAATGGATTTTCAAATACAAACTCAAAATTGAAAAAGGAATAGATGAAGAAGGAAGGATGACAGGACTATGCGGGAAATATAGAGGAATGAAGGTATCTGATGCAAGAAAAGCAATAATAGATGACATGAAAAAACAGGGTGCCCTAATTAAGCAGGAAAAACTTGAGCAGAGCATAGGCACATGCTGGAGGTGTCATACGCCTGTTGAGTTTCTTGTTATGCCTCAGTGGTTTCTGAAAACAGTACAATTTAAAGAAAAAATGTTGAAAGAAATAGAAAAACTTGATTGGAAACCACGTTTTATGAAAAGAAGACTTCAGGACTGGATAAACTCACTAAGCTGGGACTGGGTTATATCACGCCAGAGGTATTTTGCGACACCCATCCCGATCTGGGAATGTAAAAAATGCGGTAATATTGTTGTTGCAAAAAAAAATGAGTGCTATGTTGACCCAACAATCATGGATAAGGAATGTCCAGAATGTCGTACAACCATGAAGGGATGCGAGGATGTTTTTGACACATGGATGGACTCAAGCATATCCCCATTATTCAACACCTGCTGGGAAAGAAATCCTGACTTGTTCAAAAAACTTTATCCTATGTCCTTGAGACCTCAGGCGCATGATATTATCAGAACATGGGCGTTTTACACTATCCTGAGAGGAATTCTTTTAACAAACAAACTGCCTTTTAAAACGATAATGGTTGACGGTTTTGTACTTGCACCTGATGGGAAACCAATGCATGCATCACTTGGAAATGTCATAGACCCATTGAAGATTTTGGAAAAATATGGGAGTGATGCTTTCAGGTACTATGCTGCAACATGCGCTGTTGGTGAGGACAACTCATTCAGGGAAAAAGACGTAATTCATGGTATGAGGCTGTGTACAAAACTCTGGAACGTCAGCAGTTTTGTGAAAAAAATCATTGATGGAAAAAAGATAGTTTTGGAGAAAAGCAGATTGAAAATAATGGACAGATGGATTCTTTCAAAGTATTCCAAGGTTGTTGAAAATGCTACAGAATACATGGACGAATTCAGGTTTGATAAGGCAATGAAGGAAATTGAAGAGTTTCTCTGGCATGAGTTTGCTGATCATTATATTGAGATTGTGAAACACAGGGCGTATGATAATGATGAATCTGCAATTTCAACATTGTATACTGTTTGCTCAGGCGTTGTAAAACTGATGGCACCAATGATGCCGCATATTGCAGAAGAAATCTATACCATGAACTTTAAAGATGCTGAGGGGGATCCAAGCATTCATATTTCATCCTGGCCAAAACCTGTTTTAACTGATGAGGATGCAGAAAGAAAAGGGGAGCTTGTCAAGGAGATTGTCAGCAAAATCAGAGGATGGAAATCAGAGAAAGGGATGTCTCTGAGCAAGGAAATTGATTTTGTTGAGCTTGTATGTGAGCCTGAAAAAATAATTGAGTGTAAAGAGGATATTGCCAGGACTGTGAGGGCAAAGGAACTGGTGGTCGCTGAAAAGGAGAATTTAAAGGAGAATCTTGTTGCTGTTAAGCCTGTTTACTCAAAAATTGGGCCGGTGTTTAAAGGTAAAGCCGAAGAGATTGTTGAGAAACTGAAAACAATTGATGTCGGAAAACTTTCAGAGGATGAGGTTAATGTTAGATTGGATTCAGGGGAAACAGTGAAGCTGACAAAGGATTTCATAAACTTTGAGAAGACAGTTACGGTTAAAGGGAAAAAGGTGGACGTGCTGAACATCGGTGACACTGTTGCGCTCATTGGGAGGGTGTAAACTCCGCATGTTGCGGAGTTTAGTAATCAAAAGGTTTATAAATAAATTATGCGTAATACATCGGGTGGAAACAATGAATAAAGAAAAAGTGTCAAAAATACCATTAAACAAATATTTAAAGGAAGGACATTTAAAGGAACTGGAAAGATTTTTGAAGAGGAAAGCAAAAGGCATAGATAAAAAAGATTCAGCACTGAAAAAAAAGGAAAAAAAACTAAAAGGTTTGGAAGATAAACTAAAAAAACTTGAGGAATCAATAAATCAAAAAGAGGAAAAAATAGAAAAAAAACAGAAAAAAAACGAGGAGAAAAACCTGGAGGAAAAAAGAATTTTGGAAGTAAAGGAAAGTGAATTAAAAAAAATCGAAGTATCGTTACGTGAAAAGGAAGATTTGTTAAAAAAGCAGCAGAAAAAACATGAGGAAAAGGAAAATGCTTTAGCTTCCAATGAGGAAAAAATTCTGAAAGAGAAGGAACTGCTTGGAGCAAAGGAAAAGCAACTTATTTCTAAAGAGGAAGAATTAAGGGAAAAGGAGGAAAAGTTAGAGAAAGAATCCACTGAGAGATTAAAAGAATTAAAAGAAAGGGGAGAAAAACTGGGTAAGAAGGAGGATGACCTAAGAATAGTGGAAAAGGAACTGGAAAAAGGGGTGAAGATTCCTGAGGAACTTAAAGATAGAGAGGAAGAACTGAAAAAACTTAAGATTGAACTTTTAGAAAAAGAAAAAGCATTAAAATTAAATGAAGAGGAAATCAGGAAAAAGGAAGAAGAACTGCTGGCAAAGGAAAAAGAATCGGAAAAGAAAAAAATAGGGATACCAAAGGCTGAAGAATTTAGGAAAAAAGAGGAAGAATTAAAGAAAGCCGAAGAAACATTATCAGCAAGGGAAAAGGAAATAGAGAAAAAGGAAAAAGAAACTGCAAGGATAAGACCGCCAGAAGAATTTAGGAAAAAAGAGGAAGAATTATTAAAAAGGGAAGGGGAATTAAGTTTAAGAGAAGAAAAACTTATGAGAAAGGAATCAACACTGAGGGAGAAAGAGAAAGAGCTGGAAAAAGGTGTAAAGATTCCCGATGTTGTAAAAAAGAAGGAAGAAGAATTAATAAAAAAAGAAGAAACGTTAAAGGTTAGGGAAGACTACTTAATAGAGAAGGAAGAGGAACTGGAGAAAAAAGGCGCAGAGGACTTAAAAAGAAAGGAGCAGGAACTTATACATAAAGAGGGAGAGCTGAAAAAGAAAGAGGAGGAGTTGCTGCGCAGGGAAAAGGAGCAGGTGAAACCGGCTATTTCTGAGGAGCAGAAAAAACTGCTTGCTGAATTAGAGGACAGGGGGCTTGAATTAAGGAAAAGGGAGGAAGAGTTAAGGTATGAATCAGCAAAGATGAAAAGGGAGATGGAAAAGCTGAAGGTGGAGGCAAGAGCTGAAAAAGAGGTAGCAGAAAGAAGGAAAAAGGAAAGACCTGAGGTAGAAAAAGACCTTTTGGAGAAAGAGGAAAAACTGAGAAGAAGAGAATCATATTTACTTGACAAGGAATCCGAAATTGAAAAACTAAAAGCAGAGTTAGAGTTCAGGGAAGCCGATATGAAAAAGAAAACAGAGCCGATGAAATATAAGGAGGAGGAGCTTGGTAAAAGAGAAGAGGATATGCATTTCAGGGAAGAAAAACTTGAGAAAGAGACTCGGAAACTGAAGGAACAGGAAAAAAAACTAAAAACCATGGCAATACCAACCGGGGCTGAAGAAAAACTCAAGATGAAAGAGGAACTATCAAAGTTGGAGGAGGAAATAAAGGTCAAAGAGGAGGAGCTGAGGAGAAGGGAGGAATACCTGAAATCCAGAGAAGAAGGACTTGAAAGGGAAGCGCAGAAGATAATGGGTAAAGAAATTGTGAAAAAAGAGGAGGATAGGGAGAAAGAGAAGGAAATAAAAAAGGTAAAAACTGGGGTGTCACGTCTTGATGACCTGCTGCTTGGAGGTATGCCATTCGGCTCAAATGTTTTGGTTTACGGCCCACCATTCACAGGTACAGAGGTTTTGCTCAGCCGGTTTATCACAGAGGGGCTTGTAAAGGGTGTCCCCTGTGTCATTATAACAGTTGATAAAGCAATAGCTAACATCAAATCTCAGTTAAGTGAAATACTTCCAAACTATGGTGAGTCTGAAAAAAACGGTATGATTGGATATGTTGATATTTACTCGAGAAGGATGGGCGTTGCATGTGATGAGCCAAATGTTGAATATGTGGACAGCATAAGAGACCTGGATGTAATAAGTCTGGCAATGAATAATACATTGAACAAACTCAAAGGGAAAGGAGAGTATTACAGAATGGTTTTCCCGTTGTCAACACTAACTGCTAATCTGGGTGCCAACCCAATTTTCAGGTTTTTGGAGGATTTAACAGGCAAGTGCAAAAGGGATCATTCTGTGGCGTTGTATTCGCTTACGAAGGGGATGCATAGTGAGACGGATGTACAAGTACTGCGGCATTTGATGGATGGTGTGATTGAGTTTAAGGAAGAAAACCTGAGAACGTTTTTCTGTGTGCAGGGTGTATGTGATGTGCAAACAAGAAGCTGGATACAGTACAGGTTCACAGAAAAAGACCTTATTATAGGGTCATTCTCGCTGGACTATATCAGGTAGTGTATTAAAATTTTGGTATATGGTGAGGCAGAATGGGTAATAGGAAGAAGATTAAAAAGATACCATTATCAGAGTATATAAAAAAAGGTGATTTAAAGAAATTAATATGTTTTTTAGAAAACAGAGAAGCGGCAATGAAAAGAAAAGAGAAAGAGATTCAGAATAAAGTAGCAGATTTGGATTTTAGGGAAGCGGAGTTTAAACAGAGAATAGGGCCAATGAAATATAAGGAGGAGAAACTTGGTAAAAGAGAAGAGGATTTGCGTTTCAGGGAAGAAAAATTTGAGAAAGAGGCCAGGAAACTAAAGGAACAGGAAAAAAAACTAAAAACCATGGCAATACCAGCCGGGGCTGAAGAAAAACTCAAGATGAAAGAGGAACTGTCAAAGTTGGAGGAGGAAATAAAACTCAGGGAAGAGGAATTAAAAAGAAGGGAGAAATTTTTAACTGTGAGGGAAAAAGAAATAGCGGAACAGATAGAGGGAATGACAGAGAAAAAAGAAAAAGCAAGAAAGACTGAGAGGGAATGCAAAAGGATCAGAACTGGAATTCCAAGGCTTGATGACCTGCTACTTGGCGGCATACCATTCGGGTCAAACGTTATGTTATACGGACCGCCTTTCACAGGAAAGCAGATAATTCTTGACAGATTTATCACAGAAGGTCTTGGGAAAGACGTACCGTGCATGATTGTTACAGTAGATAGATCAGTAACTGATGTCAAGGGGGTGTTAAAGGGATATGTTTTAGGATATGCTAAATGTGAAAAAAACGGTTTAATAAAATACATAGATATTTACTCAAAAAGAATGGGGCTGAAATGTGATGAACAAAATGCTGAGTACATCAAAGACATAAAGGATATGGATGTGATAAGCATGGCAATGAACAACATACTAAGCACACTTAAGGAAGGCAGGGAATATTACAGAATAGTATTCCCACTTTCCACACTGCTCACAGATTTAAACTCTCATGATATTTTTAATTTTTTGGAGGATTTAACAGGAAAATGCAAAAGAGATAATTCAGTAGCACTTTATTCATTAACAAAAGGCATACATAGTGAAACAGACGTACAAGCACTCCGCCACCTGATGGATGGGGTAATAGAATTCAAAGAAGAAAACCTGAGAACATTTTTCTGCGTTCAAGGAATAGGCGATGTACAGACAAGAAACTGGATACAGTACAAATTCACAGAAAAAGAACTAATCATAGGATCATTCTCACTGGACAGGATAAGGTAAACTACGAGGAACTGAGGTTCCTCGCCGTTCGGCAAACTGAAACAGTTTGCCGAGAGGAAGAACATAGTTCTTCCGAATTACAAATTGAATTACGACATATTTTCACTATCTAACTCCACCTTAAAAGGTTGAACATTAGTTCAATTTGTAAAACCAATGCAAAGGTTTATTAATGCGTATAATAATAATTCTATGATGAGGTATGTGAAAATATCTGAAGAAGAAATGAAAAAAACAAGAAAGGTTTATGATGAGGTGTTATCAGGAACAGCATCTACATTATTGTTTAATGTCGGATACGTCATCGGAAAAGAAATTGTAAAAGAAGTAAAAGATGAAACTGATTTTTTCAAAAAAGCATCAGAGCTCATGAAAGAAAGGGGATGGGTAAAGGATGTTGTTTTTAAAGAGAGAAATGCGGCTGTAACATCGCCAGCTGAGGGGAATAAATGTGACAGACTGAGAGGAATAATCTCAGCAGTGTATGAGGCATATTATAATCAGCCGGTGTACTGCATTAGGATTAAAGGAAGAGGATGCGCGTTTAGGATTGAGTTTCTTGGAGGATAAAATGAAAGAAAATGAAATAAAAAGGATTGAATCAGGCATACCAGGACTGGATGAAATGATGGAGGGGGGTTTCCCAATCCCCTCATTTGTAATGGCTGCGGGTGAGCCAGGAACAGGTAAAACAACGTTTGCTGTGCAAAGCCTGTTTCATGGTGCTAAAAATGGTGAAAGAGGATTATATATCACGGCTTTATCTGAGCCTGCGTGGGTTGTGCAGAAATTTCTTGGTCATTTCACATTTTATGAGAATAAATTTATTGAAACAAAAAGAATTGTTTTCCTGGACATAGGTGATGCAATAAAGAAACAGCCGTCGTATATTCTGAATGTTCTTGAGAAGGAAATAGAAAAATACAAACCAAAAAGAATCGTTATAGATCCTTTAACAGTTATGAGGATAGCAATGAATAATGATAGAGACTACAGGGATTTTCTGCACGATTTCATGTTGTTCACAAAAGGTTTTGACTGTCTGACTGTAGTAACTGGGGAGGTGAAACATTCCAATATTGCAGGCACTATGGATGGGTACATGGTTGATGGTGTCATAATCCTGTCATACGCAGAGGAGGAAAATATCAGAAGAAAATATCTTGAAGTGCTGAAGATGAGAGGAACACGCCATCTGACAGGCAGGCATTCCCTTGATATATCAAAGAATGGTGTTGCTGTACAGCCAGGATTGAGATGATGAAGACAGGTATAAGAATACTGGATGATAAAATAGGTGAAATCCCGGATAATGTAGCTGTATTACTATCAACATCACCTGGGATAGACCCTGCACCTTTTGGGATAAACATGATAGACAATGCATTAAAAAACAATCTTAAATGTGTATATGTTGTGAACAACAAACCGGCATCAGCTGTGAGAAGAGAAGCAAAAACAATGGGTTTAGACCTAAGCAGATATGAAAAAAACAACTCGTTACGTATTGTGGATGCATTCTCAGGGTACATGGGCATTCATTCTGATGAGAAATATGTTGTTGAGAACCCTTTCAATACTAAAAACATTTTAGATGAAATTGAAAAGATTGAAAAAGGGGATATACTATTTGTGGACAGTGTTTCCTCATACATAGATATGAAGGAATCGCCAAAGGAACTTTTACAGATGATAAACAAGCTGAAGGAAAAAATGACGGTTGTCGCTCTGTTTTCAGCATGGGAATATGAACAAAAAATTATGAAGGAGATAAAGGATAGTTTTGATGCTGTTCTCACAGTAAAACCTGTTGAGGAGGTAACCATAGTAAGGCAGTTTCTTTTCCCGGAAAAAATAGGATGGAAAAAAATTGAAAAATTTGCTGTGCCTGTAAAAGTTTTAAAGCCTGGCGGTGTAAAGGTTTATTTCCCAAAAATACTTGTAACAGGTCCTTATAATGCAGGGAAGTCCTCAATGGTAAAAGCATTATCTACTAGTGCTGTAAGCGTTGACAGGATGGGAACAACAGTCGCGTTAGACCATGGTTACATGGATTACAAGGGTTTTGCAGCAGACCTGTATGGTACACCAGGGCAGGAGGACTTTGACCCTATACTACAGTATCTTGCAGATGAGGCTGTAGCAGTAATACTCGTTGTTGATTCAACAAAACCAGAAACATTCATCAGGGCGAAAGAGATGCTTTCAAAAACAAAGGCGTATGGTCTGCCGATTGTGGTTGCAGCAAACAAGCAGGACATGAGTAACGCATTAAATGTTGACGCAATTAAAAAGAAACTGGCATTACCAGGGGATGTGTCTGTTTGCCCAACCGTAGCTATTGAAAAAAAAGGTGTTGAAAAATTATTGGATGAACTTACTGAGAAACTAATGGGGTGATAAGATGGAAACAAAATCTGAGAAACTGCTATCTGAGCTGAAAAAACTTGCAAATGTTGGGGGTATTGAAGGTTCTGCTGTTGTTGCCAGAAACGGCTTGATAATAGCATCTGATCTGCCAAGGGATGTTGATGAACGCCGTCTTGGTGCGATGAGTGCAACAATGATGGGTGCTGTGGAAACAGCAGCTATAACCTTGAATAAAGGAACCATAAAAAGGGTTACTGCAGAGATTGAAAAAGCAATCCTTGTAGCAATGGGTGCTGGTAAGAAGGCAGTACTTGTAGTAAGTGCGTCACCGGATGCGAACCTTGGAATGCTTATGGTTGAAATGGAAGAAAGAGTGAAAAACATTATGGAAATCCTGGGGGTGTGAACATGTTCTGGGAGTATCTTGATGTAGCAAACTTCATGATCAGTCTGGCACTTCTTGCATTTACAGTAGGCATTTTACTCATGCTGAAAAATGCTGACCCTGAACTTCTGAGGGCAAAACTTTTCCTTGAGCGTCATTTCCTTTACACAACATGGACATACATACTTGCAGCAATCATATTTATTGCAATACATTATGTAATGGCTTTGACTGGTGACAGATACGGCATGTATTACATAAGCGGAACATTGTTCCTTTTGTTTTTAGCTATACTTGTGTGCCAGTGGTTTATCCTTGCAAAGGACTGCTTAAAGAGGTAAAAAATGAAAACGGGCATAAACGGGTTAGATAATGTTGCATCCTTAACGCCTGGTATGTTCTGTTTAATAAATGGTTCACCGATGTCAGGAAGAAATGTTCTTGCCCAGGAACTTTTTTACAAAACCCTGAAATCTGATGAGGGAGGGGTATATGTCACAACAAATGATTTTGCCGATGACATTATCAATAAAATGTCTGAAAAAAAATGGTACCTCAGCCCTGATGACAAATATGTTTTTGTTGATACATACTCTGTGCAGTCAAACCCATCTGTTGAGGATTCCGAGAATATAAAATATGTTCCATCAACAGCAGACTTCGCAAAACTTAGTTCTGCCATTCTTTCATCCATGTCAGATTTCACATCAAAAAATGTTTATGAGCAGAAGATTGTTTTTGACTCTGTTGATTCCCTGCTGATGTATGTTTCACCCCAAAGCGTTTATCGTTTTCTTTCCTATCTCAGGGCAAAAATCAAAACATTCAAAGCAGGAGGTTTTTTCCTTCTTCAACCAGACCTGCATGATGAAAAATCTGTTAAAACCATCATCCAGCTTGCAGATGTTTTAATAAATATTGATGAGAAAAAAAATGCGCTTGAAATCCTCTCACCAAACAGCCCATCAAAAACAGCAAAATACAAAATAACAGAAAACGGGTTTGAGGTTGGATGATTATCTTAATTCGATTTCTATTATGTTTCCTTTTCGTTCTCCATTATTTTTTCTATTTCGTTTCTTAATCTGGGAACATCCTTTTTAGCTGTGTCCCACACCGCATCTAAGTCAACACCAAAATAACCGTGTATTAATTTATCTCTCATCCCAGCCATATCTTTCCATGATATATTTGGGTATTTTTCCTTGATCTCTCTGGATAACATTTTTGTTGCTTCACCTATTATTTCAAGTTGCCTTATTACTCCATCCTGTAGGAGATGATTGTCCATAAAATCTTCATATTCTATTTCTTGGATGTAATCTTCTATCCTATATATACTATCTAAAATGTGTTTCAAATATGCAAAGTCCTCTTTTTTCATGCGTAAATTACCTCCATTTCTTTCCGAATGCTCTCTATCAAATAAGGACTTATGGATTTTTCTGTAAGTAAATCCACTTTTATACCTAACTCCTCTGATAACTCTCTTTCTATTCCTACAAGTTCAAGAAGACTTTTTCTATCAGAGAATTCAACAATAATATCTATATCACTCTCAGGCTCCTCCTCCCCTCGTACATAAGAGCCGAATACTGCAATCTTTTTTGCTCCTTTATTTTTAAGCAACCGAATAATTTCCTCAAAGAGCTCTTTTTTACCCATTAATTTCATATAATGTTTTGTTGGTATATGAAGTTTGCCCGAGGGGGAATTTAGGGAGTAAAACAGGGCTTTTTTTCCTCATCTTCACTTGACTTTACGACATATTGAGTTTTTCCGTCAATACCTGCGTATTACCCATCTAAAAAAAAATTAGGTACCTAGAAAACGCCCCAGATTAAGTTTTGAAAAGACTTTGGCTGACACGGGCTTCATATCTTCCAACACCTGTTCAACCTTTCGCTTCTTTCCCCCCTTCGTTACCACGAAACCGACACGGATACCATTCAAAGCTTTATTCAACTCATAG